>JGI20214J51650_10001034_pt1 | contig 17637 bp, 15 predicted proteins | sample WetSurMetagenome_FD_51650 | JGI IMG/M metagenome (IMG submission 51650) | reverse complement strand
TATAATGCAGCAATAAGAGAGAAAATGTGCAACTCATTTACCCTGTCCGACACTGAATTGAATGAAAAACTTGAGAAGGGCGAACAATTTGTAATCCGTTACAAAATGCCGCTTAATGAAGATATTCATTTTGATGATATGATACGCGGACATATTACTGTAAATACAAGCACTCTCGATGACAAAGTCCTCTTCAAATCTGATGGAATGCCGACTTATCACCTGGCTCACATTGTTGATGATCACCTGATGGAGATAAGCCATGTTATCCGGGGGGAGGAGTGGTTGCCTTCGTTGCCTCTTCACTTTATGCTTTATCATTCTTTTGGCTGGGAAGCTCCTCTTTTTGCACATCTTCCTTTGCTCCTTAAGCCCGATGGCAAAGGAAAACTGAGCAAACGTGACGGTGACAAGATGGGATTCCCTGTATTTCCTCTTTACTGGCCTTATGGAGAAACAGCAAAAGGATACCGGGAAGAGGGATACTATGCTGATGCATTTGTAAATATGCTTGCCCTTCTTGGCTGGAATCCGGGTACTGAACAGGAAATATTTTCAATGAGTGAACTTATTGAAGCCTTTACTATAGAGAGGGTAGGTAAATCAGGCTCAAGGTTTGATCCGGAAAAGGCAAAATGGTTTAACCATCAGTACCTTCAGAAGAAAACTAATACCCAGCTGGCTCTTGAATACCGNGAATTTCTNAGAGCACGCGGGCATCATATTGATATTGTGGAACTTGAAAAACTTGTCGGGCTGGTTAAGGAAAGAGTAAGTTTTGTAAAGGATATATGGGACCAGACAGATTTCTTCTTCAAAGCCCCTGAATCGTACGACCAGGAAGGCATAAAAAAGCGGTGGAAAGATGATTCTGCAACACTTCTTCTGGAATTAAAATCAAATCTTGAAAAGATTGACGACTTTTCAGCTGTTGTCACGGAACAGGTTATAAAAGCCTGGATAGAAGAAAAAGGGTACAATATGGGAACAATTATGAATTCATTCAGACTTGTAATTGTCGGTGCATTAAGAGGCCCTCATATGTTTGATATAATAAGCTGGATAGGGAAAGAGGAGACACTTAAACGCATCGACAGGGGGATATCAATTATTGGAAAAAATCAGATATGAGCCTTCCTCAACCAGGGGACTATATTGATATTCATGTTCACGGAGGGAAACCTGCAAAAGGCATTTTCATTCTTGAGAGCCTTATGGCACATGAAAATAAAATGGCTGAAAATATTTCGGGAATTGCCTACACTTATGGAATTCATCCATGGTTCCTCGACGAATACAACCATAAACAACAAATCAGTCTGGTTTTAAACGCCGTTGTCAATCCCTGTGTCATAGCAATCGGTGAAGCGGGATTTGACAAACTACGCGGACCTTCCCCTGATCTCCAGCAGAGAGTATTTGAAGAACAGGTTATTATTTCTGAAAAGAATTTCAAACCAATGGTTATTCATTGCGTTAAGGCGTGGGATGAGCTGCTGGCATCAAATAAATCGCTTAAACCACACATGCCATGGCTGATACACGGTTTCAGGGGAAGCCCTGAACTTGCCCGGCAGTTAACATCAAAAGGGATGTATCTCTCTGTATGGTTTGATTATGTTCTCAGACCAGAATCATCAGATTTACTCAGGACTCTTCCTACGGAGAGGTTCTTCCTCGAAACGGATGGGGCAGATGTGGATATACGGGATATGTATATTAAAGTATCTCACGACCTGGGGATCAGTGTGGATGAATTAAAAATTAGAATCCTCTCTAACTACAAGAATTTCTTTAACTTATGACCAACTGGCTCAAGCGCACTGAATTGATTATCGGAGATGAAGGTTTAACAAAACTGAATTCATCCAAAGTCCTGGTTGTCGGGCTTGGTGGCGTGGGAGCATTTGCTGCTGAAATGATCTGTCGTGCTGGTGTTGGTGCAATGACAATTGTTGACGGTGATGTAATTAATGTCACTAACAGGAACAGGCAGCTGCCCGCTCTTAACAGTACTGAAGGATTACCAAAAGCAGAGGTTATGGGGAAGAGACTGAGAGACATCAATCCTGATATCAGGTTAACTGTTGTTAATGAATATATCAAAGATGACAGGATGATCGAAGTCCTGGAAATGGGTTATGACTACGTTGTTGATGCAATCGATACCTTATCGCCTAAAATATTTCTTATTTATCATAGTCTTCAGAGAAAATTTCCAGTAGTGAGTTCAATGGGAGCCGGAGGAAAATTCGACCCGACCGGAATTTGTATCTCAGATATTGCGGAAACAACTGATTGTCCTCTGGCACGAATTCTGCGAAAGAGGTTACACAGGCTTGGCATCAGAGAAGGATTTACTGCAGTATATTCACCTGAACCGGTTGACAAAAGCAAGGTGGTTGCAACTCCCGGAGAACAGAACAAAGCGTCTGTGGTCGGAACAATTTCATATATGCCTGCTTCTTTCGGAATAGCTTGNGCATCTGTTGTTATTCGTGATCTGGCAGGTATAGCCAGATAATAGCATAAAGCACCTGTTCATGTAGTTGGAGTACTATTCTTTTTGAATAAATAATAAGCCGGGATTCCAATAATTACGGTGACTGTAGCAATTGATGACTCAACAGGCCTTTCGAGAAATGAAAGGAACAAAATAGCCATTCCTGTTAAAATGTATATAATCTGGGCAACCGGATAGCCCGGCATTCTCATTGCGGATGGGTTTTTAATTCTCTGTTTAAAAACGCCTGATACTGTAAGGATCGGGAATATGCCTAAAGCAAAACCCATATAGGTAAGTATCTGTTCAAATGTCCCGGAAAGAGTTAGGATAGCAGCAATACCACATTGCAGGACAATTGAATTGGATGGCACATTGAATTTTGGATGAATAGAGGCTACTGATTTGAAGAATAGTCCGTCTTTCGCCATGGAGTAGTATACTCTTGGGCCGATTATAATAAATGCACTGAGTGAAGAAAACAATGCAAATGCTATCAGCAAGGAGAATAGAGTATCAGCTGACGGGCCAAACAGTTTTCCCATTACAAGTCCACCTACTGAAATTACTCCTTTCATCTCTTTTGGGTCTATTCCATATACATACAAAACATTGATACCCAGGTATAAAAGAATTACGATTGATGTCCCGAGAATAAGAGACNGGGGCAGTGTTTTCAATGGGTTCTTAATTTCTGCACCCAGATAGGTTGAGGCATTCCAGCCGCTGTATGCAAACATGATCCACATCAGTGAAAGGCCAATGGTCTTCCATCCTGCAAGTCCGGGAGAAATATCTCCCCCTGAAGTGAAATTACTTAAATCTCCCTTTCCAGAAAGAAATCCTGCAAGCAGAAGGAATACTATCAGTGTTACTTTGAGCAATGTCAGAATATTCTGAATCATCGCCCCTGTTCTTATTCCGCGGTAATGAATAACTGAGAATATCAGAATTACCGTTACAGAAAGTANTGTTTTAGTGGTGCCGGGATCCATGATTCCAGCTCTTTCCAGAATACCCGGAATTGCAGGAAATGCTCTGCAGAAATATTCACTGAATCCCATTGCCGAGGCTGCAATAGGTGCGGAGAATCCTACAATAAATGAAACCCAGCCGCTGAGGAAACCAAATAAAGGATGATAGAGCCTCGACAGGAAATAGTATTCACCTCCCGCTCCAGGCATCGCGGCTCCAAGTTCCCCATAGGAGAGAGCACCGCAAAGAGCGATAATTCCTCCAACTACCCACAGTGCGAGCATTAATAATGGATTATTCAATCCGGCAAGCAGAAGTCCCGAAGTGGTAAAAATTCCTGCTCCGATCATATTTGCAACAACAATGCTGGTAGACGGGAATAATCCCAGTTTTCGCAGCAGATTGTCTTCAGCCATTATCACGAGATTTTATTATTCAGCTTTTTTATAACTTATTGATAATCCACCACCACTTGAGTTTACTGTGGTCTCATAGTTTTTAAGGCTTTTAACATAATCGAGGTAAACACTCTGGCCGTAGTTGCCTCCCCTGCCTCCGCGGCCACCCATACTTCTGTCGGTNATGTTATGGGCTGTGAAACAACCACCAACGATGAGTTTGGGATCAACATCAACAAAGTAATTTTTATACCAGTCTTTGTCAGCATCGCTGAATACAAAATCAAACGGACCTTTAAGCTCTTTTACAAGCGAATGTGCNTCAGCCAGCCTTGCATCGATATATTCTGACAAACCTGCCCGTTTAAAGTTTTCAAGAGCAGTTTTATGACGCTCTTCATCAATATCAATTGTTATAAGCCGGCCTCCGGTTTTACTGAGGGCCCAGGCAATCCAGATACCAGAATGCCCGGTAGATGTGCCGATTTCAAGTGCACTTTTATACTTCCCTTTGATTATCAGGTCATAAAGAGTCTGACCATCAACAGACGGTACATTCATATCATACCATTGCCGTGAATGGTCAGAAAGAAACTTCTTTACTTTTTCATCCAGAGCTGAATTCTCTTTCAGTTCCTGAGCCTTTCCCTGTCCGGGGAATATTAATACAGTAATCAGAAAGCACAGCATTAATCCTGAGAGATTGCGATTTTTCATCTTCATGGTATTTTTAAGGACTAAGAGATCATTAATTAACTGACAATTAAAACAGGTGATATATTCCTGAAATGATGTAAGATATTTTAGTACAGATTAATTAATAACTTTATTACTTTGTATACGGTAACAAGTTACTAAAGAATTGCAAGACCGGGATGAGATCTGTTACAGGAAAACTAACTTAATTCTGACTACATGAAAGTACTTAAAAAAGTTCTGAAAGTTATTGTGATTCTGCTCATACTGATCGTGATTGGTTTTGCCGGAATTATAATATATGCTGTGGTTTCCGATTATAAACCTGCGGAAAAGGTATTAATTGCAGCTGTTGATTCGCCTTCAGTAATCAGCGATACCGCAGAAATATCAATAATGACCTGGAATATCGGATACTGCGGGCTGGACAAGGATATGGATTTTTTCTATGACGGAGGAACGCAGGTTTTTACACCTGAGGCGCATTGTGTTAAAAATCTTTCAGAAGTTATCAATTTCTTAAACAGTAAAACCGATATGGATCTGATTTTTCTTCAGGAGGTTGACCGTGATAGCAAAAGAAGCTATGAATTTGATGAATTCAACATTATCTCCGATCATCTGAAATCATATTCACCTTATCTTGCAGTTAATTACGATGTATTTTTTGTGCCAGTACCTCTCTCATCACCAATGGGAAAAGTATTGTCAGGTATTAGTATATTGAGTAAGCCGAAACCTTCCACAGCCATAAGGTATAAATTCCCGGGGCAATATGGATTCCCGAAACAACTCTTTATGCTCGACAGATGTTTCCTGGTGAACCGGTATCCTCTGACCAATGGCAAAGAGCTGATACTGATCAATACACATAATGAGGCTTTTGATCCCGGCGATATCCGTAAAGCTCAAATGGATTACTTAAAGAGTTTTGTTATTGAGGAATANAGAAACGGCAATTATATTATTGCAGGTGGAGACTGGAACCAGTGTCCTCCCGATTTTAAACCTGAGTTTACAGGAAACCAGGTCAATACTGCCCAGATGGTTCTTAATTCCGATTATCTCCCCTCTGACTGGAAGTGGGCATATGATAATACAACCCCTTCAAACAGGACCGTTGTTGCTGCATATGATCCGGCAATAACCACTACCACTGTAATAGATTTTTTTCTACTATCTCCGAATATTGACCTTGCTTCTGTAAAATGCGTAAACCTGAACTTTGAAAACTCCGATCACAATCCCGTAATCATAAAGGCCAGGCTAAAATAGACTGGTTTCCTACCGCGTTTGTGNTCTCTGAGTTTTACTGCTACTCTTTGCTCACGGGCAGAAATATTTTAAGATATTATTTGAGCAAAAATATTTTAGTCATGAAATGGATAAAAGAAATAAAAGCAAGTGAGATAACAATTATTGTTCTTGCGTTTATTGCCGTTCTTATACACCTCCTTGTAATCAATAACCTTGAATACCACAGAGATGAGCTCCTCTACTTTTCACTGGGGCAACATCTTGCATTTGGTTATAACTCAGTGCCTCCGCTGGTAGGATGGATTGCTTGTTTAATGGAGAGTATTTTCGGGTATTCACTTTTTGCTGTCCGATTATTTCCTGCATTAATGAGTGGAGTAATGGTTGTGCTGGTTGCCGGTATTGCTCGTCAGTTAGGTGGCAGGCAATATGCCAGGATAATAGCCGGACTCGGTATTATAATCCCGATCTTTGCTCTCAGGAGCTTCGCTTTTTTTATGCCTGTTTACCTTGATATTTTTTTCTGGACACTCTCTATATACCTTATAATAAAATATATAAATACCGGTTCAGATAAAATCCTTTTAGTATTCGGGTTGGTTGCCGGTCTGGCGTTGCTTAACAAATACCTGATCGGGCTGCTGTTCCTTATTATTCTTGTTATCATTCCTTTTACAAGGCACAGAATCATATTCAGAAAAAAAATGTTCTGGACTGGCATACTTGCCGGTGCTGTTGTTTTTCTTCCTAATCTTATCTGGCAGATAGTTAACGGGATGCCTGTATTCGGTCACCTTTCAGAACTTGCCCGAACCCAGCTTGTATATGTTAATCCGGCATCATTCCTTATGGAACAAATCCTTAGTCCCGGCGCTGCATCAATACTGACGATAGCCGGGCTAATTTATCTTCTTATAAATAAGAGCGTTATTAAATTCAGGTTTTTAGGTCTCGCAGCAATAATCGTTATAGTTTCACTCATGCTTATGCATGGTAAAAGCTACTATACTCAGGGAATATTTCCTTTTCTGATTGGTGCCGGGGCAGTTTCATTTGAGCGCTTATTGAAACACTGGTCCTTAAGAATAGTATTACCCGGGATCCTGATATTCATGACAATTTCAATTCTGCCATATGGTCTTCCAATATATGGTGCAGAAGGATTAATAAAGTATTTTAATTACCTTGAATCAGAATATGGTATGGATGTGGGACGGACTTTTGAGAATGGATCAAAACATTCATTACCACAGGATTATGCAGATATGCTCGGATGGGAAGAACTTACAGCAGTAGCTGCAAAGGCATACCGGATGTCAGCCGACAGGAAAGCATGTATAATCTATTGCGAAAACTATGGTCAGGCAGGGGCTATAACAATAATCGGGAAAAAATATGGTCTGCCTGAAGCAGTCTGTTTCAGTGAAAGCTTCCAATACTGGTATCCGGAGAAGTTTGAACCCGATATAACGTCCTTTATCTATATCAACCATGAACTGGGACAGGATGTAAAGTGGCTTTTCCGGAAAATTTATATTGTAGGAAGTATTACCAATCCTGATGCAAGGGAATACGGAGCTACTGTATATCTTTGCGAGGATCCGGTGTGTAGCTTCAATGAATTCTGGAAAGAAAGGATAGGAAAAGAGTAAAAGTCAGATTTTTTCTTTACAAATTGGTGAAACCAATCCGGCATCATCCCCGGGTACTAGACTGTGATTTTTCACTAAATTGATTTATTATGAAAAGGAAAACCATCGTTACATGTATCATCTTGGTTACTTTTTTTGTTATCAGTTCATGTTCGAAAGAAGGACCAATAGGACCTGAAGGTCCGGCCGGACCTTCAGGATCTGCATTAACCGGATCACTTGTAAGGTTTTGTTTCCATTTATGATGAATTTGGTGTTCCGGTTACAGATAGAAGCGGTGTTACAGTCACTGTCGATGGCACTACCCCTCCTGTAACTGCCACCACAAATGCATCAGGGAAGNATCAGATTGATGATTTGCCGGCAGGTACATGGGACCTCATCTTTTCAAAAACCGGTTGCGCTACATATAAAAGCATAGGTTTTAGTTTTGTCGGAGGAGTAAAACCAAGAATCTTTAATGTGGTTCTTTCACAGTTGACTAATACATTGATTACGAATCTTGATGTATCATTATACTCCAACACTCAGATGTAAATTGATCTGACTATATCGCCGGAAACTCCAGCCGGGTACTACAGGTATATAAGATTTTTCTACAGTAAAAATACTCCGGTATCCTCAACAAATTACTTTACAACCACATCCCTTGGGACTACATCAGCCTCGCTGGTTAATTACCTCAGATCGTACGATAAAGGTTCATTCCCCAGCGGTACAACCATGTATGTGGTTGCTTACGGAGAATCGTATTACACATATGGATATCAGGATCTTACATCTGGCATTTATAATTATACAACAGTTAACCCAACAGGATCCAACATTGCCAGTATTGTCATTCCGTAATTCCTGACAAACCAGGATTTTCCCATATTTTGAGAATCAATAAACTGCTATAATCAGCGGTCAGGTTTTCCTTTACCGGATGTCATAAAACTCATTTTCTATACTAAGTTTTATATGAGAGGATAAAAAAAATTAAAAAAAAGTATAAAAAAATTTGGATTTTAATTTAAGAATGTTTTATATTTGCAATATATAAGACAATTAAATATATAAGAATCATGATATCATCAGAATTGTTAAAAGGGTCATTAAAAACCATTGTTCTGAAAGTTTTACAGGAAAATGGACGGATGTATGGTTACGAGATCACCAGAAAAGTAGAAGAGCTGACTGCAGGAAAGATAAAACTTACCTATGGCGCCCTTTATCCTGTACTTCATAAGCTGGAAGATGAAGGAGTACTGGTTACTGAATCGGAGAATTTCAATAACCGTATTCGTATCTATTACAAGATTACTCCAAGCGGGAAATCGGTTGTAGAAGAAAAGATTAATGAAATGAGTGAGTTCATTGAAACACTGAAAAGAATTGTTGAACCCCAATCCGGAATTGAACATGCCTGAACTTAACTTTCATCATATTGATCAGATCACTCAGGATGTAAGGATACAGGAGATCGGATTTTCTCATCTCTTCCACGATCTCGTAGATCACATCTGTTGCGATGTCGAATATCATATGCAGCAGGGAATGAATTTCGATGAAGCTTACAGAATGGTAAAAGCAAAAATCGGATTCAGGGGGCTCAAAAATATTCANGAAGAAACTTTGTATGCCGTTGATACTAAATACAGAAATATGAAAAAACTAATGAAAATTTCCGGTGTTGCCGGAACAATTATGCTGGGTTTCGCAGCTATTTTTAAGATTTCACATTGGCCTTTAGCTGGTATGCTGATGACCCTGGGCGCCTTTGTGTTATCGTTTTTATTCCTGCCTTCTGCTCTGGTTGTCCTCTGGAAAGAGACAAAGAACCAGAAAAAGCTGATCCTTTTCATCTCTGCCTTCATTGCAGGTGTAGCATTTATAGTCGGAATGCTTTTCAAAATACAGCATTGGCCAGGGGCGAATATTGCTATTCTTGCAGGTTTGTTGACTGGAGCAGTTCTGTTTGTTCCATCCCTCCTAATTCAATTGTTTGGTGACCACGAGAAGAAACACAAGAGGTTTCTATATGTTTTAGGAGCTTTATCAATTCTGATATATGCAACAGGTTTCTGGTTCCGGATACTGCACTGGCCATTGGCAAGTACCTTTCTTATGCTGGGAGCATTTGTATTATTCTTTATTGTCTTACCGTGGTTCACCCGGCTGCAGTGGAAAAATGAAACCAATGTTAATGCCAGGTTCATCTTTATGGTTATTGCACCCTTGCTGTTCGTTTTACCTGGGGCACTTGTGAACCTTAACCTGGAACGTACCTATGAAAATGGATTTTATATCAGGCTGAAAAANCAGGATNCACTGATNAGACTCCAGGAAAACGCGAACAATAAGCTTCTGGCACAATACCGCGATTCAGTTTCATCGGCAAACATGGCAGGTATTCATTCGGCAACCGGCGAGCTTATTTCAATCATAAATCGTGTTGAACAAAACTTAACTGAAGTTGCAGAAAGAAATGAGAAAGTACCGGATCAGAGTCTTCTGGAACTGAAAGGTTCAAATGATTTTGATCCTTCTCTTGACAGATTCCCCACTGTGCCATTTTCAACCAGACCTGTTTCCCTAATGCTTCTCCCCGGCTGCAAAGCCAGAGATATTCTTGAAAAAGGTATAGGCAGGTTCGAGCAGATACTTATCCAGCAATTAGGCACAGACTGGATAAAAAAGTACGATCCGCTTATAAATGCATCAGAATATCTTCCGGGAAGNAACGCAAATGGAAATAACCTTCCGCTGTTACCATACCTTAACAGCCTCTCACTACTTAAAAGCGGAATCCTGATCACTGAATCAGCAGCGTTGAAACAAATAGCTGGTAAAAAATAAAAACTATAATAACTATTCAAAATGAAACAAAAAATATATATCCTCGGAATTGTCTCGGCGATGATACTCATTACAGGGACAATGTTTAAGGTTCAGCACTGGCCTGGTGCAGGTATAATGATAAGCGCTGGAACTGTATTACTTCTGACAGCTTTTCTTCCGGCAGCACTTATCAATCATTACAGAGTTAATGGNAATAAACAATACAAACTACTATACATCACAATCTATGTGACATGTTTTGTTGTATTTACAGCAATGCTGTTCAAGATTCAGCACTGGCCAAATGCAGGATATTTTGTGCTTATTGGGGTTCCTTTTCCATTTGTTGTGTTTCTTCCTGTATGGCTGTATGAGACTTCCAGGATTAAGAACTTTGATATCAACAACACAATCTATGTTCTGTTCCTTCTGGCACTCCAGGCAGTATTTTCCGTGCTTCTTGCCTTGAATGTAACCAGGGAAAAAATTGACTATACTCTCCAGATGACAAATCAGCTTTCTTCCTTAAATTCAAAGATTGAAAGTCTGCCCGTCTTATCAGAAAAATCTGCAGTTATCAGTTCCGCCGATGAAGTTCTGGTGCAGATTGAATCCTGCAGACAGCTACTCTTCGAGAGGACAGAGATCACCAGGAAAGGACTCATGGAAAGAACTGTCAGTGACAGGTTTCTCGACTCAAGGGATCTCCCGTCAAACCTTCTTTTGGCTTCATCAACACCTTCCCCGGCTGAAAAACTGGGTTCTGCACTCAACAACTTCATAGCAGAACTTGCAAAGTTACCTGACGGGCAGAATATAGCTAAGCAGGCTCAGGATCTGTTCGGTCAGACAAATGATCCCAACGATGAAAGGGTATGGCAATTCAGAGTGTTTCAAGGTATTTACCTCACCTGGGTACTGGTTGAGCTTGATGGCATGGAAAACTATGTAAGGGTGATCAGGCAGGATGTCATAAATTAATTCGGTTTAATTTCAAACCCACCCCCTTTTCCCCCCCGATAAATCGGGACAGGCTCTCCCTTTATTCTAATGGAGGGGGATACAATTCATTGTATGTGAGGTAATTTCCCCCTTCCCTTAGACTTAAGGGAAGGGTTGGGGAAGGGTTATAAATAAGTAAAGTCCTCAAAGAGTTAATCATATAAAACCCTTTGCATTCTTTGCGGTTCATTCTTTTCCCTTTTAAGATCTACAAGAAGAATTATTTTAAAAAGCGTCTATCTGATATTGTTTTTTATATTTTAATGTCCTCAATCAGATTAAAATTTCCTAACTTACCGGTATAATAACCTGATAATAAATTTAACAAGTTAGAAAATGAGAATCCTGATTACCGGATTTGTCGTATTCGTGATGTGGTGTTTTGTTTCGGCATGGCTTTATAACGATAAACTATTGCCTGTGTTGCATAAACCGGTCGTGGTACAGACAATCCCTCAACCCCAGAACAATGAGGCAGATTCTTTAATGAAACTTAAAGCATCGATGCCTAAGGACCTACTGATCTTCTTTGAGTTTAATGGTTCAAAATTCAAACCTGATCCGCAAACTGATAACAGTATTGCTGAGTTTAAAGCATGGCTGGATAAATATCCGGGATCGATGGTCACCATTTCCGGTCATTCCGATCTGGTCGGAACTCCGGCCTACAATCAGGCTCTGGGCCTTAAAAGAGCGGTTGTAGTAAGTAAATATGTTGAGACAAAGGGAATCATTACCAGCAGAATTTTAACAGATTCAAAAGGTGAAAACGAGCCCATCGGTGATTATCTCACTCCGGAGGGAAGAGCAAAAAACAGAAGAACAGAAATATCAATAAAAATGCAATAAAATGAAGCTATTATTTATACTACTTGCACAGTCTGTAACAGGAGCCGTAATCACTATAGTTGCTTTACTGCTTGTTGCAGCAATAATCGGATACTTTACTGCATGGTTGTATGCNAAATCGGTTTATACNCCGGTGATTAAAGGTCTGGAAGCTGAAAAAGAAGAATTAAACAAGCAGGTCGCAGGGCTGAAAGACGATATTATCAAAATAAATGCAAAAGTTGATAAGCTGAATGAGAAGATCAGCAAGCTCGAGGAGGAGATTGTTGCGAAGGACAAAGAAATACAAACCCTGAACAAACCTAAAAAATAACCTGGCATTTTAACAATTTCGCTTCCTTTCTTTCACATTGTCAAAATTCATTTAACTGATGTGAGAGAAATTACTATTTTCGTATTCCCGNATTAAAAAATTATTCCGGGTATTAACCCTGTTGATTTTTATTGGGTTTACATTAATAAGACAGAAAAATGAAACCATTCATATTAGCGGAAACAAACTGGAAAACAATAAAAGATCAGACAATAGAATTAGCTGTTTTGCCATGGGGTGCAACTGAAGCACATAATCTTCATCTGCCATTTGCCACCGACAATATTATGGTTGAAAAAATTGCAGAAGAAGCAGCTGAATCGGCATGGGATAAAGGTGCAAAAATTATTGTATTGCCTGTAATCCCTTTTGGTGTTAATACCGGTCAGATGGATATCAGATTGAATATTAACATGAATCCAGGTACCCAGCTGGCAATTCTGAACGATGTGGTTGATGTTCTTTGCAGGCATAAAATTCATAAATTTCTGATATTAAACGGACATGGGGGTAATGATTTNAAGCAGATAATCAGGGAACTGGGCCTTAAATATCCGGAAATGTTTATTTGCAGCTGCAACTGGTATCAGTCGTTCGTGAATGAGGAGTTTTTTGAAAAGGGTGGTGGCCATGCCGACGAGATGGAAACAAGTATGATTCAATATCTTTCTCCGGATCTTGTTCTTCCTCTCAACGAGGCAGGCAAGGGGGAAGGAAAAAAATTCCGGATCAAAGCATTAAATGAAAAATGGGCATGGGCTGAACGAAAATGGTCGCAGGTAACCATCGATACGGGAATTGGCGATCCCTCAAAAGCAACTCCGGAAAAAGGTGAAAGATGTTTTAATGAGGTCGTAAAAAAGATCAGTAATTTGATGGTTGAATTATCGAGAGCCGATATTAACAATATGTATGAATAATGATTTCAGGATTCTTATAAATTTCATATTATTTAAATGTGATATTGTTAAATTTCCATTTTTGACCTGTCATAAATTATTTTATGACTGTCGGCTTTCAATATGAATTCAAATATTTTTTCTAATAATAGGCTAAACTATCATTATAAATGCTCTTGTTTTTTTCTAAACCCTTCCCCCTGCCCCCCGATAAATTGGGGCAAGCTTTCCCTTAAAAAATAAGGGAAGGGAATAAATTACACATATACAACGGATTACACCCCGCCCTTAGACTTAAGGGAGGGGGACAGGGGGAGGGTTCAAAAAATACAGGAAATTGATTTATTTTATATCTTATTATTGATTGCCGATGCTCATAAATTATTTTAATCCCTGAAGACCATGATCCGGAAGTACATTAAAATGTTTGTGATCCTTTTGTTTCTTGTCTCCTGCAAGGAAAAACCATTTATTTCACAGAGGCAGATAATACCACTGAACGGTTCGTGGCAGTTTGCTCTTGACTCGGCAGCCTTAGGGATCACAGAAAAATGGTATACCGGTTTTCTGACCGACTCAGTGAAATTACCAGGTACCCTCGATGAAAACAATAAAGGAATACCTAATCACAACTGGAAGGAAACAATGCGGTTGTCGCGTGAGATGATGTATGCCGGAATGGCCTGGTACAGGAAGGATATTGTTATACCGGAAAGCTGGAAGGGCCTGGCAATCAGATTAATGATGGAACGGGCCAAGCCTACATACGTTTGGGTTGATAATATTCTTTTTGGAAGCAATAACGATATATTAACTCCTCAGTATTATGATTTATCAGCAGTTCTTACTCCCGGAAAACATACTCTGACAATTCTGGTAAATAATGGCAATGGCTCTGTCCCTGATGGTGTGACCGGCTCTCACGCCTGGACTGAACATACTCAGAGCAACTGGAACGGTATCATTGGTAAATTCTGTCTTGAAGCTTCCAATCCAACTCATATCAGAGATGTACAGATCTATCCCGATGTGCTGAAGAAGAATATAAAGGTCAGGGTAAGAATGACAAATCCTGAATCAAGTATGGAGAAAGCAACTCTTGTGCTTCAGGCATCTTCGTGGAATACCAGAGAGAAGCATGAAATCTCTCCCCGTTCATACCCGGTCAACCTAAGGAGTGGAGAAAATACTATCGAACTCATTTATAAAATGGGTTCGAGGCCACAGCTATGGAGCGAGTTTAACCCTGCTTTATACAAATTAAGTGTAACACTGAAGGGAGATAAAAAAATTCTGGATAACACTACTGCTGATTTTGGAATGAGGAGATTCTCAACTCTGGGTACCCAGTTTACAATTAATGGGATTATAACATTTCTTCGGGGGAAACACGATGCATGCGTATTTCCTTTGACAGGTCACCCTCCAATGGATGTTGAGGGCTGGAGAAAAGTCTTCAGGATTGCCAGGGAGTATAATATTAATTTTTACAGGTTCCACTCCTGGACACCTCCTCTTGCCGCCTTTGAAGCTGCCGATATTGAAGGAATATACCTGCAGCCTGAATTGCCTTTCTGGGGAGGATTAAGTAAAGACAGGAACACCAATCTTAATGCATTCCTTATTAAGGAAGGAGATCATATACTTGAAGCATATGGAAATCATGCCTCTTTTGTAATGTTTGCCCTTGGAAATGAACTTTCAGGGGACCAGGATGTGATGAAGGAATTTGTAACTCATTTTAAATCGCTCGACAATCGCCATCTGATGGCTTATGGTTCAAATAATTATCTGGGATCCAGAGGGCAGGCTGAAGGGGAGGACTACTACGCGGCATGCAGGGTGGGAGCTGATACGGATACTACCTACAGAACTCATATCCGTGGTTCCTTTTCATTTGCCGATGCAAACGACGGAGGTTATATCAATGGCCGGTATCCTTCAACAAACACAAATTATTCCGGTGCAATTTCAAAATGTACTGTGCCTTCAGTTGGCACGGAAGTAGGTCAGTATCAGATCTATCCTAATTTTAGTGAAGTATTTAAATACACAGGTGTTATGAAACCCTGGAATATTGAAGTTTTCAGGGAAAGGCTTAAAGAAAATAATCTCACCGATCAGGCAATGTCCTTCTTCAGGGCTTCCGGGGCTTTGAGTGCGATATGTTATAAAGCTGATATTGAAATGGCTCTCCGGACTCCGGGGTTTGGAGGNTTTCATCTCCTGGATCTTCAGGATTTCCCCGGGCAGGGAACCGCNCTGGTAGGACTTCTCGATGCTTTTATGGATAGCAAGGGACTGATAACGCCAAAAGAATTCAGTCATTTCTGCAATAAAGTAGTTCCCCTGGCATTAATGGATAAATATTGCTGGACAAACAATGAAATCTTTGAGGCTAAAATCGAGATAGCCAANTATTCTGAGACAGAATTAAGAAAACAATCTGTCAGATGGGAGATTAAAAACTTAAGTGGTGAACTTATCGATAAAGGTCTGCTGAAAGCTGATCTTAAACAGGGAGAGTTGACTGAGGTTGGATCGCTGAAAGTCAATATTTCAAAGATTTTGAAAGCCCAAAAACTTAATTTATCTATATTTCTTGAAGGGACGCCCTATCAAAACGCTTATCCTGTCTGGGTTTATCCGGCGGATGTGGATACTGAATTGCCTGAAAAAATCACTGTTTCACAGAAGCTGGATAAATTAACTCTTACGCAGCTTGAAAGAGGTTCGTCAGTTTTATTATTCCCTGATTTTAATGATGTTGCAAGTCTTTCAGTCGGTGGTCTGTTTACTCCCGACTATTGGAACTACAGGATGTTCAAAGGGATTTCCGAGTCAGTAAGGAAACCCGTATCCCCCGGAACAATGTCGATCCTTACTGATCCGCTTCAACCCCTGCTGGGCGATTTTCCAACTGAATTTTATACCAACTGGCAATGGTGGCTCATTGTTAAGAACAGTCGACCGTTCATTCTTGATAATACTCCCAAAGATTATCGTCCGCTTATCCAGGTGGTTGATAATATTGAACGCAACCATAAGCTGGGGCTTGTTTTCGAATTTGCAGTGGGGAAGGGGAAGCTTCTTATTTGCATGTCGAATCTGAGAACGATTCAGGATAAACCGGAAGGGAGACAGCTATACAGCAGTATCCTTAGATATATGGTATCGGATAAATTTAATCCCTCCCAACATCTTACAATTCAGGAATTAATTTCATTGTTCACCACAAAGNTTTCATCGAAAAANGTAAGCGTTGTAAGAAATATTTCATACGATTGATACATTGAAAGCACATTATCAGTTTTAATTTGTTTTATGTAACTGTTTTGATAACTTTATCATGGATAAAACAAATATAGCTTACAATAGAATAAACTTAACCTTAAAGATTAATGAAGACATCAAGGAGAACCTTTGTAAAAGCCGGTACTCTTGCGGCGATAGGCGCAGCGATTTTTCCGAAAGAAGCTTTTGCCTCAGTTAAACCAAAGCGAATGGTTGGTCTGCAGTTATATTCTGTACGCGATGATATGGATAAAGATCCTCTCGGATCTCTTACCAAAGTCGCTAAGATGGGGTATGTATATGTGGAACATGCCAATTACCAAGACAGGAAGTTTTATGGCTATGCACCTAAGGAGTTCAGAAAAGTTCTGAATGATCTGGGATTAAAAATGGTCAGTGGTCATACAGTTATGGGTAAAGAACATTGGGATGAGGCCAAAAATGATTTCAGCGACAGCTGGAAATATACCGTTGAGGACGCAGCAGTTCTCGGTCAGAAATGGGTGGTCAGTCCTTCAATGGATGACAGTATGAGGAAAACATATGACGATTTCAAACATTACATGGACATCTTTAACAAGTGTGGAACGCTATGTGAAAAATCGGGCATGAAATTCGGCTATCATAACCATTGGTTTGAATTCCTCGAAAGTCTCAATGGTGAAAAAATATTTGATATTATGATGAAGAGTATGGATCCGAATCTTGTAGCAATGCAATTGGATATCGGTAACCTTTATAACGGAGGCGCTGTTGCACTCGATGTATTGAATAAATATCCCGGAAGATTCGAGATCATTCATGCGAAGGATGAGGTCGAAAATAAAGAGGGAGGAGAAGAAAAGTATATCAGCACAATCCTGGGAGAGGGTATTGTTAATGCACAGAAAACGATCGAGTTAGCTACAAAAATAGGAGGTACAAACTGTTATATCATCGAGCAGGAATCATATGGAGACAAAACACCTATGGATTG
>JGI20214J51650_10001033_pt1 | contig 17665 bp, 17 predicted proteins | sample WetSurMetagenome_FD_51650 | JGI IMG/M metagenome (IMG submission 51650) | reverse complement strand
ACCACCACCGCCAACCCGCCAATAAGGAGAGAGGCCAAAAAACTGAAAGACAGGTTACGCTCGATCATGTGCTGGTTCCAATGTCGTTGTATTTACTGAGGCAGCAGGGTACCAAGGGTTAGGGAAAAGAGATCGTAATCCTCTTTGGACCATAGACAGAGGATGACCTCCTTGAGGCTGGTTGTTTCATTTTCAAAATAAGCGCGAATGGCGTTGAGCATGATATCGGCGCAGCGGTCCTTGGGAAAACCGAAGATCCCGGTGCTGATTGCCGGAAGGGCGATGGAGCCCATACCCTTTTCCGTCGCTCGTTTGAGGCTGTTGAGGGTAGCTCCCCTCAGCTTTTCGTCCTCGTTGCCTTCCCCATAGCTCGGTCCCACGGCGTGGATGACGTAGCGGGCTTTCAAATTCCCGGCGCCGGTCACCACGGCTTGTCCCACCGTGGTTCCCCCAACCCGGTTGCATTCCTCCTGGATGCTGGGACCACCCTTGCTGCGAATAGCCCCCGCCACGCCCCCACCCAATACCAGGTGGACATTGGCGGCATTGACAATGGCATCCACCGCGAGCTCGGTTAGATCCCCTTGCACCAACCTGATCACTCTGCCTTTGACCGTTCTCTCCATCTCTCTTCCTCCCTTCAGAGCAGCAGCTCATGTCGCTTGAGGACACCCTAAACGATGAAAAGGGCCGGGAAGAACGCGCAACCCGGAACTCGCAACTTCTTGAAACAGGCATCAAGGCCGCAAACATCTTCTTCCTTAACATTCCTTGTTTAATGTTCAAGACTATTGGCTCGAAACGCATCCTGTCAATAGAATTTTCGAGATCTCCGGCGGGCAGGCGGGCTGATGTTTACAGATGATCGCAATCTATGATATACGGGGTTTTCTCAAGGAGAAAAGCATCTTAAGGTGGTTGTTCGATGTCCTATGCATTCCAGGATCACTACTTTCATCGAGCCAAGAAAGAACACTTTCTGGCGCGTGCGGTTTACAAGCTTGAGGAGATACAAAAGCGATACCGGCTCCTGAGGCCGGGGAATCGCGTTCTCGATCTCGGAGCGGCTCCCGGTTCCTGGCTCCAGCTCACCAGCGTCATTGTTGGAACCAAAGGCCGTGTGGTTGGGGTTGACATGAAGAGCATCGACCACCTTTTTGGCGATAACGTGATCATTCTGCAGCGCGATATCTCTGAACCCGGATTTGCAGAAGAACTGGCAGAGAAATACGCACCCTTCGATGTGATTCTCAGCGATATGGCTCCGGCAACTTCCGGAATTCGCGTGGCCGACAGCGCGCGCTCGGCGTTGCTTTTTGAACAGGCTCTCGAGTTGGTCAAGGCTACGCTCAAATCAAATGGCAATTTTCTCGCCAAGATTTTTCAGGGGTCCGAATTCCATCAACTGCTGCCGGAAGTTAAGAAGGCGTTCATTTCCATCAAAGTCGTGAAACCGGCGGCATCACGCAAACAGAGCAAGGAAGTCTATATCCTGGCTATGGGTTTCAAGAAGACAGAGGGAGGAGACTGATTCATGTCCGGACATTCCAAATGGAGCACAATCCGCCACAAGAAGGGGGCTGCGGACGCCAAGAGGGGCAAAATCTTCACCAAAATAATCAAGGAAATCATGGTCGCCGCCCGCTCCGGCGGAGGGGACCCCGGAGGGAATCCCCGCTTGCGTGCGGCTATTGCTGCCGCCAAGGCCGAAAACATGCCCAAAGATAATGTTGAGCGAGCCATCAAGAAAGGCACCGGGGGACTGGATGGAGTCAACTACGAAGAAGTGAACTACGAAGGGTATGGACCCGGCGGGGTGGCCGTGCTCGTGGAAGTCCTGACCGACAATAGAAATCGTGCCGCCAGCGATGTCCGACACATCTTCAGCCGCCATGGGGGCAGCTTGGGTGAGGCCGGTTGCGTCGCATGGATGTTCAGCAAGAAAGGGAGCATCGTCTTCAACCGGGAGAAAGTCTCTGAAGAAGCAGTGATGGATGTGGCTCTTGACGCGGGCGCTGAGGATGTCAAGGACCAGGAGGACCAGTTTGAGGTGACCACTTCCCTGGAGGATTTTGTCGCGGTGAAGGCGGCTTTCGACAGCAAAGATATGCCCTACGAACTGGCTGAAATCACCATGGTCCCCCAAAGCAGTGTGGCCATTGAAGACGAAAAGGCGGCCCTGCAGGTTCTCAAATTGATGGACGCCCTGGAGGATTGTGACGATGTCCAGCATGCCTATGCCAATTTCGATATTCCCGACAAGGTCCTGAATGCCCTCGCGTGAGGGAGCTTTCAGCTCATGGCTCTCATTATTTGGTTTGGATATGATCCGCACCATCGGCATTGATCCAGGTTCACGATACACCGGCTATGGCGTCGTGGAAGGAGATGGGAACATTCTGCGCCATATCAGGAACGGCATGATCAGTCTGCCGGGCACTCTTCCCTTGCCGGAGCGGCTGGGTATCATCTATAAGCGGGTGTCGGCGATTATCGGTGAAGTTGAGCCGTCATGTATGGCGATCGAGAATGTTTTTTTTGCCAAAAACGTGAAGAGCGCCTTGAGCTTGGGCCAGGCCCGCGGGGCGGCGATTCTTGCCGCCGTGAATGCCGGACTTCCCGTCTTTGAATACAGTGCTCTGCAAATCAAACAGGCCGCAGCCGGATATGGCAAGGCCGGTAAAGAGCAGATGGTGAAAATGATCCAGTATCTGTTTAAATTGCACGAGCCGCTTAATGCGAATGCCGCCGACGCCCTTGCTGCCGCCGTCTGCCATCTGAACACCCAAGCTTCGCGGGTACGCTGGGCAGGGTCTGAGCTCCCATGATCGGTTATCTGGAAGGCAAGCTGAAACACAAGTCTCCGGACTTCATCATCGTCGATGTACACGGAGTGGGCTACTTCGTAAATGTGCCGCTGAGCACCTTCTACGACCTTCCGGAGCTCGGACAGACGATCACTTTAAATATCCACACCTATTTTCGGGAAGATGCTCTAAACCTCTACGGTTTTCGCACCCTTGCGGAAAAAGAGATGTTCCTCCACCTCATCACGGTGAACGGGGTCGGGCCCCGGCTGGCGGTCGGCATCCTCTCGGGGCTGAGCCCCGATGGGCTCAGGGAGGCCGTTCATAGACAAGATCATCAGCGCCTGCGGAACATTCCCGGGGTGGGTAAAAAGATCGCCGAGCGCATCATTCTGGAGCTTCGAGACCGACTCAAGATCAAAAGAGAAAAGGCCGAAGACCTCTTGCCCCTCTGTTCAGGTTCCGGCGCCTATGCTGACGCCTTCTCCGCCCTGGTGAATCTGGGATACCGAGCAGCGGAGGCAGAGAAGGCGATCAGGGCGGCCCAAAAGCATCTGGGCGAAGACCCGCCGCTGGAGATGTTATTGAAGGAGAGCTTGCGGATCTTGGCGTGACAGGCCTCTGAAAGTCGACCACCCAAGGCTTTTTCAGGGTTCTTCGGGTGCCCCGATCGGACCTGCGTGACGGACAGCGGCGCAAAACGAAGTATTTTAACCCAGACGAGGTTTGGCTCCAAAAGGGATCGGGCTTCGCTGGAATGACAAGTACGGTACAGAGCACATAGTCATGGCTGAACGCATCATCGAACCGAAGAGGATCGAGGAAGACCTACCGGCAGAAAACAGTCTGCGTCCCCGGCGTCTGGATGAGTATATCGGTCAGGACAAGGTCAAGGAAAACTTGACGGTCTTCATCGAAGCCGCCAGGCAGCGGGCCGAACCCTTGGACCATGTGCTCTTTCACGGACATCCCGGTCTCGGCAAGACTTCTCTGGCGAGTGTAATCAGCAATGAGCTGGGAGTAAAAATGCGCAGCACCTCCGGCCCGGTTATTGAGCGCACCGGAGACCTGGCAGCGATTCTTACCAATCTCGAACCCCTTGACGTGCTCTTCATCGACGAGATCCACCGCCTCAACCATGTCGTTGAAGAGATCCTCTATCCCGCGATGGAGGATTTCAAGCTCGATATCATCATCGGCCAGGGGCCTTCCGCCCGCACCATCAGGCTTGATCTGCCGCCCTTTACGCTGATCGGCGCTACAACCCGTGCGGGACTGCTCTCCCCTCCCCTGCGCGATCGTTTTGGGGTGAGCCTCAGACTGGAATTCTACAAGGTTGCCGATCTCACCATTATCGTGAACCGCTCTGCCCGGATACTGGGCATCCCCATCGACGAAAGCGGGGCTGTCGAGATCGCCAAGCGTTCCCGGGGTACTCCCCGGATTTCCAATCGACTGCTCAGGCGCGTAAGAGATTATGCTGAAGTCCGTGCCGATGGCAGGATCACCCGTGACGTGGCCGACCATGCGCTGGGGATGCTGGAGGTCGATGAAAAGGGGTTCGACCGCATGGATCGAAAAATCCTCAGCACCATCATCGAGAAATACGACGGCGGTCCGGTCGGCATTGAAACGTTGTCAGCGGCAGTCTCCGAAGAAAAAGACACTTTGGAGGATGTTTACGAACCGTATCTGATTCAACTGGGATTTTTGCATAAGACCCCTCGCGGCCGCCTTGCCACCCGCCTGGCCTATGAACACCTCGGCATTCCGTATCATGGGGTGCAGCAGTTGCGCTTCTGAGGGGCCGTCCCAAAACCGTGTGCTTTCTACAAAATTGGCCTGCCGAGAGGTGAAAATCTAAGCGCTGACAAGCTTTTTCATCATGCTGTGAGTGGAGCCGGATCTTGGACTGTATTCTCCTGGGAACCGGGGGCATGATGCCCCTGCCGAATCGCCTGCTGACATCACTGGCGGTGAGGCTCGACGGTCGCATATATCTTTTTGATGCGGGCGAGGGCACTCAGATTGGCTGGAAAAGGGCGCAACTCGGCCTTCGCGGGTTCAGCTTGCTCGCCGTGACGCACCTCCATGCGGATCATTGTTTGGGGATTCCGGGTCTGCTCATGCTCAGGGCACAGATGGACGACCCCGACCCCTTTACGATTGTCGGTCCGCCCGGCATCAAGGTCTTTCTCCAGGAAACCCGGAAAACCCTTGATTTCTACCTCAACTATCCCCTGGAAATCATCGAGTGGTCCCATATCGAGGAGGAGCTTGCCTATGAAGACGCCAAGGTGCGCCTCTTCTGGCAACCCCTCAAGCACACTCGCTTTTGCCTCGGATATCGGCTGGAAGAACGCGAACGCCCGGGCAGGTTCAATCCCGGCCGGGCCGCACAACTGGGTGTACCGAAAGGTTCGGGTTGGGGGCAACTCCAGGCAGGGAAGGAAATCGTTCTCGAAAACGGCGTGACGATCAGGCCCGATCAAGTGTTGGGTCCCTCGAGATGCGGGAGACACCTGGCCTATGTGGTCGACACTCGGCCTGTAAAGGCCCTCTACAGGCTATGCCGGAAGGTCGATATTGCCTTCCTGGAGGGCATGTTCCTGCCTGAACATGCCGAACATGCCAGCGCCAAAGGCCATCTGACCGTGGTTGAAGCGGCAAGGATTGCCCGGCGAGCGGAAGTGAAGCAAGCGGTCCTGGTGCACATCAGTCCCCGGTATGACGACGAAGACCTGGCGCTGCTTGAGAGCAAAGCATTGGAGACTTTTGAACAGGCGGTCGTGGGCCGGGACCTGGCGATGTATTCAATAGCGTATGAGAAGGATTGAAAGACTCCTTTACCGTCCGATTGTCTCCGGAGTAGGCTCGAAATCAGTATCCCAGAGAATGTATCCCGACCCGTCGAAGCCAACCCCGACAGGCATGATTCCGAATACAGCATTGTTCCTGCGAGCCTCGAGCACACCGAGAAGGGGTGAGTTCCGGGTGGCGCCGGAAGGTATGTCAAACTGTTTGTCGCAGACCGTGCTCGCAATTCCCTGCACCTTGAAGCTTCCAAGCACGCGCGCAGCAATCGTGGTCTGAACCATGTTCTCGATACAATCGGTGCTCGAGGTGCTGATTTTGGTATAGGTGAACTTTGCCTTCGAATAAGTATTTTCCCGATCTTGTCTCAAATCCTGCTTGCCAAGAATCAGCGTAGCTTTCGCACTCGTTAGCTTTTGAGGAACATTGAAGGAAAGATACTTGGGCATGGCATCGTATTCTCCCGGCAAACCGGAGAGCCTGATCTCTCCCGGCACTCCGACCGGAGCACCGCGGGGTCGGTCGGCGGCAAAATTCCAGGAACTGTAGCCCCAGGAAAAAACGGCGGGTCCAACGTCATCAAAAATTTCAGCGAAACCCTGCAGATAATTCCAGGAGATCTGTTCGGCCTCGGAAGCACTCACCGCCCAGCATTTCAGTTCTCCCTTTTCTCCAGGGACCGTGAACGCCGGAATGGAACCTTCACCGGTTTTGGCGCTGAACCATCCTGTTTCGCGAGCTTCAAGGAAGAAAGTGACTCCCCCAGGCTCATCTAAAGTGCTTTTGTACCTGCAGGCGATGTTGACTCCATAATAGAATTCATTGCTAATCCATATCACGGTATCCGTATCTCCGGATACATCGATCAGGGGGAAAACCAGAAGACTGCCCGACTTGTACGGGCTTCCGACAGAAGCTGAAAAACCAGCGACAGGCAGCGCCAGGGCCAGGAGCGATACCACGCAAAAAGCAACGAATACTCTCCTCATCACACATCCTCCTCAAAAAGAAGACAATAGGGTTGCGGAAGACATCTTGCTGTCCATCATATCATCTCCTCAAAGATTTGCGCTGCACTTTTTACAAGCCCCGCGCAGATTGTCGACGAAAGCTTTCCTTCTTTGGCCATTTGAGAGCCTTCGGGAGTGCTGATGTCGCATCCCAGCAGTTCCCTGCAAACCAGGGACTCATGACATGCCATGAACTTCTTGGCGAACTCCCGCACCGCCGCGTGCGTCTTCTCCTTCGCCTGGCGGTCTTTGGCATCCGTCGCGCCATGCTTGAGGCCGATGAGCATGAAAGCGCCAGTGACGGCTCCGCAAGTTTCGGCCATGCGCCCCATTCCGCCCCCAAATCCCGCGGCAATCCGGAGAGCAACTTCGCCATCGAGGCCAAAGCAATCGCCATAGGCCGCAAGCAAGGCCTGTGAGCATGAAAAACCCTTCCGGAAAAGAGAAACTGCCAACTCCACTCGATCCATGCGACCTCCCTCAATTGACTGAACTGAGCCTTCTGCAAAACGGTTCGGAATTCTTTGGCCGAGACGTGTCTGTCAGGTTCCAACATGACTATTTTCGCAACAGCAGCTATTTTGATTTTTCAACGTTTTAGTATACTCTTGTTTAGCCATTGTGTCGACGCACATCTCCGCTTGACGGCATTTTCGCACGATGTCTATCGAGACCCCGGTCAGGTTGCCCGCTCATCAGGTAGTCTGCAAAGCGCTCCAGGACGCCGAAGATCAGATGCCTCTTCACGTTGAGCGCCACGGCTCCTTGAACCCTCTGGAGTTCTTCTTGTCACCGGCATCGCAAAGGCAGGTAATTCCTCCAGCAATCCTCAAAGAGACAAAACCAACTCCGTTGCAGGCTTGCCATCAACCATGATATTGCTTTACCGAACTTCATTGACGCCCCTGTGGCTTGCTGCCGTTTGGATCGATAACGCTTTGCCACAGCACCGTTGATGAAGCTCTTTCCTTAGCCCTCTTTTGCAGGAGGCTCATAGGTATTTCGATTTAGAAGGGATCAGTTGGCTTTGCATTCCTGAATTCGAAAGAGGTATCCGTCAAACGGCTTTCTTTTGATCGTGTGCGAACCTTTCAACGAGGACGATTTTGAAGATGCTGGAACCGCAATTCTTCACCCTGTTCAATTTGATCGTTAAAAGAGATGCGGAAGGTATAGATCAGCTAATCGCTTCGGATGATTTGGACTTTGAGGCATTTAAGAAGTTTATCCAGCGACACCAATTAGCCGGTGCGTTCTATACCTTTCTGTCCGATTCCCCATCGAGGAGCAATTTCCCGGATAGCATGATCCAGGAGTTTAAGCATGCTTATTTGATGCAGTGGTCGAAAAACGAAAACTTCATCAAAGAGCTGGGAAATCTTCGGGATGTGTTTGGTAAAGCCGGCAGCGAAGTCATGTTCTTAAAAGGGCTGTTCTTGGCGCAACGCTTTTATGGAAATATCGATGAAAGGTCTATCGGAGATATCGACATTCTCGTCAAGATGGCTGATCTTGACCGGGTAGACGGTTTGCTTAAAGAGAACGGGTTTGAACGCAAGTCGAAGGTCCTTCTAAATGAACACCTGACGACTTTTTTTACGCATCATTTCGAATACGCTCGTGATGATTTGGTTGTTGAACTTCACTGGGCGCTTTCCACTCATTTCACCTTTAAGATAAACTATGGAAGGGTGTGGAATGAAAAGTCCGCTTTTGAATTTAAGAACAAAAGCTATTGGCTTTTATCCGATGAGTACGAATTGGTCCTTCAGATTATCTCGATTTTCAAAGATATTGAGCTAAATACGATTGCCTTGAAATCATTTATCGATATTTACAAGATACTACAATCAATCACTTATTATATTGACTGGAAAACATTTTTTATTAATAGAGAGAATGAAGGGTTACATACCATTGCTATAAATATATGTGATATTGTACTTGGATTGATGGATTGCTACGATGAGTTTCCGGAGCTTTCCTTGTACCTGAAACAGAATGTAGAACACCTCAGAACGAGAAAACTGGATGAAAAGCTAAGCCTTCTGGATCAGCGTCGACCTGCAATCTTGAATAAATTATGGGCATTAAGGCTCTACCGTGCGCATCCTGCGAAGACAATGGGTTGGTGGATATTATCGCTTCCTTTTCGTTTAGCAGTATATAAGAAAACCTGAATAGACTTAAACAAGGTGCTTATTCTAGGATAGACACATCAAATGCTGCCAATGAATGTCTATCCGTTGAAATCAATGCACCTGCGCTTTATGGTAATGCTTCTCTAGATTAATCGTGAGTGAATGATAATGGGGAAATATAAGTCCATTCTGTTCCAGGGCAATTTTGTGGAACTTAACAGTTTCACTCTGGTCAATCGACGCCTCGTATCGGGCCTGAGAGAACATGGCTATGACATCACGGTCTTTCCCCTGGAAAACGGAGAGGGAGTGCAGTTTCCTGAATCTATCCCGGATGTCTACATATTCCATGGTTTCGGCTATGATCTGACCAGCGCGCCGGGAAAGCTCAATATTTTCATTCTGGCCTATGAATATCACACCCTCGAAAAGAGATTTCAAAGGCTGGTCTCGAGATTGAATCACTACTTTGATGTTCTACTGGTTCCTTCGCGGTTCGTGAAAGCCGTTTGTGAGAGAAGCGGCGTGCGTATTCCCATAGAGCTCTGTCCGTGGGGGGTGGAGGCGGAAGAGTTCAACCCTTCAGTTGCCCCTAAGCCTCTGGAGACGGGCGGGAAATTTGTCTTCTTGAACCTCGGTGGTGCCAATGCAAGAAAGGGCATTGATATCCTACTGGAAGCTTACACTCGGGAGTTTTCATCTCACGATGAAGTTGTCCTGGTGATTAAGGCGTTTGGCTACCAATTGAACAAGCCCTGGACGGATAAGGTGCTGCAGCGGGCCAGGGGCAGGAAAAACTCACCGTTGATCGTCTTCCATTACGGAGAGGAAGAAACCATCGCCGGTTACTATACCGCTGCGGATTCGGGAGTTTTTCCTCATCGCGGCGAAGGTTTTGGTTTGCCGATAATAGAGTGCATCGCGTCGGGCAGGCGCGTCATTGTCACGGATGGCGCCGGCTCTATGGATTTCTGTAATGAAGCGAACGCCCGTTTCATCGAAACGAAGCAGCGCATGGTTCACGGCAAACATCAGCTCGAACCGGAGGTGCGGAGTCTCAGGGTGCTTATGCGAGAAGCGTTTGAACAGGGTCGCCCCGGCCAGGTGGAAATCACAAAAGTCTCCACGAGCGTCGAAAAATATCAGTGGAAACTGACAATCGATACCTTGCACGGGGCGATTCATCGCTACAGTTCTCCCCTAAAACCGATTACGCCGGTGCAAGAGACGGGGGAACATCCTTTGAGGATTGGCTACGTCTTTCTCGAGAGAGGATTGAAAAGCTGGAGGAAGGTCTGCTGGAAAATTGACTCTGCTTTGAGGCGGAGCTTCAGCCCTTACTATTCCATCGATTACCAAGCGGGATACCATGAGCAAACTATGGATTTTCTGGTCGGTCAGTCTGAATTCTCACTGGAACTCTTGCTGAGAGCTCGGGAGCTAAATCCCGGCCTTTTGACCATGATTCACCACGAGGGAACCCTGATCGATGTCCGCATCAAAGTCAAGAACCAGGAAAGAAGACTTTGTGGCCTGGAACCCCAGCCTGCGCCTCCCATGCTCCTTTGGAGAAGCCGGTGGGAATGCACCTTGGCCGACCACATTCTGGTATCGAGCAGCGTCTCCCGCAGGCATTTCATGAAACACGGCCACCCCTCGGAAAAAATCAGGATCCTCCCTTGGGGCATCGACGTCCGTGAGCCGCATGTCAGAAGGGGAGATAAGCTGAGGTTCCTCTTCGTTGGAACGGATGAATTCCGAAAGGGCGCACGACTCCTCTTGAAAGCCTGGGATCAGTTAAAGTTGAAGAATGCAGAGCTGATTTATGTGGGAGGGCTTGAAATATTGCAGTCCAAATTGCTCCTCAAGTACCTCGTGCGAAACCCTACCATCAAACTGCACAAGATCATGCCCGCGCGCCAATTTGCCAACTTTTATCCACTCATTGACTGTCAGGTGTTGCCTTCGCTTGAGGACAGCTTTTCCCTGGCAGTTGGCGAAGGCATGGGATGGGGGAAGCCGGCCATTGTTTCATCGGAGACCGGCATCAAGGATATCCTTACTCACCGGCAGGACGGTTACATTGTGAAAACCGGTTCTGTGACTGCACTGAAAGAAGCCATCCTCTATGTCTATGAAAACCCAAAGAGAATGACCGAGATGGGCGAGGCCGCCTATGCAACCGCGAAACGCTATAGCTGGCAGCGATTTGAGCGGGAATTTCGCCGGTTAATCCTGGACCTGCAACAGGCGAAACACAGCAGATGCAACGCCCTGTCGTTGCTTTCTCGCTAGCTGCGATCTTCGGATCAAGATCGCACCATCTATATGGTGGCGTACTATGAGAAGACAAGGGGTGTGCTTCAAGCTAAGGCGTTGCCAAGTCTTGCACCCAGGTGATGAGATTTGCACTTGCATTTTAACTGTGTTAGGTTTCCGTGACCCTGGACAAAAAGTCCCCCTTCCGGCCCCGGGAGCCCTGGGGTTTCACAAACGAATCGCAACGGTCAGGAGAGAGGTTGATGCGATAAAAGTTGCCTCCGGTCATGCTCTTATTGAATTGAAAGAAAGGAATCGGCAATGGATTTTGATATTGCCCGCATCGAGGAGGAGATTACAAAGAAAGACTATTCCGCTGGCGGGTTTATGCCTATCGGCAGCTGGGAGTTGAATATAAGAGCTGACCAGAGGAATTATACCGATACCCTTGCTTACCTCTTCAAACAGAAGGTCAGACACAGCTTCTCTGAAAATGCTGTGTGCGCCGATCTCTTCATGGTTCAAACCCCTAGAACTGCTGGGTTGTTTAGCGACGCTTCGCTGGCGCCTGACAACACCATCGCCCGATGGCAGTGCCTAGCAGGAGGCGCTCTGACGCTTTTTACAGGTTGGTTTCATATCATCGTCTATCAGGACACATCACCGGCAAGGATCGTCATTTTCATAAGGGAGCCGCAATACAGTTCTGCTGCTTTCAGAGACCATCTTTTTGAAGTGATCCATAAGATACTGTTTATCTTTAAGCGGTTCTACATCCATGCCGGGGCCGTAAAATGGGAAGACAAAGTCTTCGCATTCGTTGGAGACAAGGGAAGCGGGAAGTCAACCGTGTGTCTCAGACTCGCAAAAGACGGAGCGCAAATCATATCCGATGACCACATCCTATTCAATAAAAACGGGGATGAGTTTTCTATTAGCGGCTGTGAAGAAACAGTTAGAGTCACGGAAAAGACGGAAAAAGGCCTTTTCGGTAGCCCATTGAGAGAAAACCAAAATGACTATGACGGAGTACTGAAAAAGGAGATTTTGCTAAAAGATTATTTTGACTGCATCCCTTTCCAGGATTTTCCCATTCACGATCTCTTCTTTACCCGTGTTGGCGATGCCTTCAAGATTTATCCAATCTCTAAACAACAAGCGGTTATCAATCTAATCGATAAGACAAAAGCATTTTTCAGATTCAATCGCCCCGAAGACCTCAATGATTACCTGGCCTATTTTTCACAGTTAACAAATCAAACAAGAGTCTTCGATTTGATATTAAGTCATGATTTAGGAGATTTAACTAAATTACTCCCATTCTTGAGTGGCAATGAAATGGGCACATATACATGACCATGAGCATCACTGATACTATCGAATCATCAGTATCAATTTCATTTATATTAGCCTAAATCGAACAGAATGATTAGAAACCATGTCGTCTATTAGTATTTCAATATGGAAGTCAAAAGCGCATTTAAGATCTATAATGCAGTATTCTATTATGCAATATCATGCTATAAAATCAGGATATAGTCATGGTCTACCACAAGGACTATTTGTAGATATTAGCTCATTTTGCAATTTGAGCTGTAGGATGTGTCCTTACCTGAAAGCGCATGATCACCCGACACATATGACATTGGACACTTTTGTAAATCTATTACCAATAATACACCTAATACCAAACATGTGTTTAATTGGCAATGGAGAACCACTCATGAATAATCATATTGGCACTTTCATGCAAATGGCTCTTAAAGTTAATCCTAACATTAAAATAGATATAACGACAAATGGTACCTTGCTAACTGAATCGNTATGTAAGGACTTCATAAAACTAAAACTTAATAAGATTGTCTTTTCTATTGACGGTGCAAATGCGGAAACGGTGGAATCGATTCGCTCAGGCGTGAACTTTTCAAGGCTGATCGAGAATGTATCCTTGCTACACGACCTCAAAAAGGAGAAGCAGACTCGTTTCCCGATAATCAGAGCCAACCATGTAGTAGCATACGGCAATTATGCGCATCTGCCGGATTTTGTCCGGTTGGCCGACCAGATTGGAATCAATGAAATCCACTTCCTTGAGCTTCAATCAGCCTCCTGCGATGATTATAGGGAGAATTTTTTGAACAGTGTGTTGAAGGATGGCGGCAAGATCCTTAAGGAAGTAATTCAACTTTCCAAGGGAAAGATGATAAAACTTGATTTTCCGATTATGCACGAAGATACCTGTCACGATCTTTGTGTACCTCGTATTTCAGAAGAAGGTGAAGTTTTTCCTTGCTGTTATTACTCCAATGATAGAGAACTCTATAGCGAGGGTAAGGTAGTACAGTTCCCAACTTTATCATTCGGAAATGTTAATAAGGATGGATTCAAAGATATATGGAATTCTGGAAGATATAGAGAATTGAGGAGAAGTTGCGCTACTGGAAAATTCAATAAATTCTGTTCCGCATGCTATAAGGCTAGAATAGGGACTTCTATAAAATTGAAGGAAATCCTTAATTGAGTTCATTAACAGTGTCATTGAAACGTCTGCTAAATGATTGACTATGATCCCATTGAGACCGATTAAAGATAACGAGACGATTGCAATAGCAATCCCTACCAAGAATCGCCATACCTATCTTTCCGTTCTATTAACATCTATTATCAACCAAACTTATAAACATTGGATGATAGTAATAAATGATCAAAGTGATGTCCCTGTGGAGGAATATGACACGCTTAAAGACCTATTCGGATTGATTAAGAATACTGGGAACCCTCTTAAGATTATTCATTCCAAAAACGGCTGGGAAAGACATCAAAGAGCAATGGACGCAGTGCCTGAATCCATCGAGTTTATCTTGAGAATAGATGACGATATGATGCCGACTTCTGTTTTTTTGGAGAATATACTCAAACCTTTCCGTTTCTTTCCGAATAAGCCCTTGGCGGCTGTGGGTGGATGTTTTCCCGAACCTTTTATGAAACCCATTGATCTGGATGTCAACTTGACCGACCCCTCATGGATTCCCAAATTTGACGAGCCAACGTGGAAGCTTCAGGGGCATCACTACTATGATGCACAGCAGGTGATCGAGGTGGAGAGCTTGAACGGCTGTGCCATATGCTATCGACGCTCCATGGTGCAAGATGTAGGCGGGTGGGCAGTCGAGGGCTACTCACATCAAGCACACAGGGAAGAGAGCGACCTGTGTGCCAGGTTGTTTGCGAGAGGCTACGACCTCATGATGACAACGGAGGCTATAGCTTGGCACTTGTACGCTCCTGGAGGAGGTTCCCGGGAGGTCAAAAAGACGAAGAACGGGAATTTTCTCGTGTCTGACAAGCGCCCAATAGAGGCCGATGAGCGACTATTTTGGGATAGAATCGCACAAATCAAAGCTAAGTCCACAACCAGGGCCCGCAAAGAATTGAGGCGCTATAACGTTGGCGATTTAGAAAGCAAAAGATTCAAAGATCTTCCCTTGGTTTCGGCGAAAGGGATACTGTTGCGATCGGTCGAAAAAAAAATACTGCGGCCCCTTAAAAGACTGCTGTGGTATTTCTCCAAGTGAACCACCATGCGAAAAGACACGAATATACCGCTCGATAAGAAGATAATGATCGTGGCACCCGCCTTTCTCGAGTGGGACCTCGGGACCTATTTGAGGCGGTTATGCAGTGAAGAGCATCTGACTTGCGAGATATTTGCCTACCAGCAGTATAAATCGGCAGCCGATGCCGGAGAGTCTCTCTTGAGATCGGCCAGGGTATCCAGACCCGATATCATCCTGGGATTGAAACTGGATAAAATCAGATCAAGCGTTATAAGAAAGCTGAAAAGGGAAAGCCTATTTTGTGCGTTGTGGTACGTCGACTGCGTCAGCGATAGCATACCGGATTGGATAAGGCCTCTGCTGCAGGAAGTTGACCTTTTCTTTACGACGGCGAAGGGGATGGTCTCTTTGTACCAAACGGCAACAGATGCTCCTGTGTACTGGCTGCATGAGGGGGCATATCTCCCGGCATTTCCTCTGCAGGCCGCTGCGTTTCGCCCCAAAGAGCTCTACCGTAGTGAAGTGGCTTTTGTGGGCAGCATTTATTATCGGGACTCCGACGGGAACTTCTCCCTTACGAGGCAAAGATTCTTGAAGAAAATTGCGGCGGGATTTGATCTTAAGATTTGGGGGCCTCAAGGATACCGTGCTGCTCACAGGACCTGGGGGCAGAATTATCCGGCCATCGAGTGGCCTGCCTTCAACGAAGAGCTCGTGCACGTGTGTCGAGGGGCCGACATTGTGGTCGGGATCAATACGATGAATTCCGTCGAACTCTATTTCTCCAATCGAACCTACATCACGCTGGCAGCCGGAGGGTTTCATCTGACCCGTTACGTTCCCGGCCTGGAGACCATGTTTGAAAATCGCAAACACCTTGTTTGGTTTCATTCTGATGAAGAGTGTCTGGATCTGATTGATTATTATCTGAAGAGGCCTGACTTGCGGGATAGAATAGCGCGGGAAGGACAGCGCTGGGCGCGCAGGCGCTATGGCATGAAAAGGCAGCTCAACAAGATGTTGAAGCTCATAGGAACCCACTATGCGCAAGCCTGAGGTATGGACATTCTGCGTTAAAGGTTTTCCCGGCTCCAATAGAGCCTTGATCAACCTGGCGAAAAACACGGGATTGACCAAACATTTTGTCTTGAGCGGCAATCATAAAGAAAGCCTGGAGATCAAGTTTTTTACGGATTATGTGCAGGAGGAATCCCCGAGTGTCGTTATCTGGGGCGGTTGGAGTACGATTTATGAAAGCATGTTGAGCCATCTGGGAGAGCGGGGAACAAATTTAGGAGTATTCTGGACCAGCAGTCCGGGACAGGTCGATATTTCACAGGAAATCGAACAATTGTCCTTTCTGCTCAGAGACTCAAGGCTTCGTTACAAGCTGTTTGCTAATCAGAATCTTGCCTCTCTTCTGAAAAGCCATCTGGACAATGTCCACTATCTGCCTGATACGCTTTTATTGCCCGTGTCATCCCCAAGAAAGGCCAGAGCTCAAAATATTGAAAGACGTGTGCCCATTATCAGTCTTTTCTGCTCTCCTTTCGAATACAAGCGCAAAAACATATTGAATTGCCTTCTCGCGCTTTCAACGCTTCATCATGACTATTTGCTTTACTTGAACGGCCTATCCGAAAACGCTCATTACAAGGCGATTCTGGCCGCTCTGAATGTCCCCTACCGTGACTTTGGCTGGCTGGATGAGAGACGCTATCACCGGCTGCTGGGGACGATCGATATCGGTTTGCAGGTCTCATTCGCCGAGACCTTCAACCACGTTGTCGCTGATCATGTCCTGAGGGGGATCCCGGTGGTGACATCTCGCATGGTGCCGATCATGAGCAACATGCCGGTTGAGGTCAAGAGAAGGCTGGTTGCCGATAATCCGGAAGATCCCATGGAAATAAAAGACAAGATCGAGTACCTGATCTTGAACCCTGAAGTGCGGCGAGAACTGGGAGCTATGGCATTCGACAGCCTGACCAAAGAAAATCGGGAAAGAATCAAGACAGCCGTTGAGCTCGTAAAGCAATTGACGCAAAACTGTTGAGAGGCATGTTATGAAAAGAAATCGTCTCGATCAGATTTTTGTCTTAAATGACGACATCGCTCACCGTGAAATAGAGGGGCAAATTCTTTTCCTGAGACCGGACGATCATTTCCTGTACACGGTCAATGCCAGCGGGCAGTTTATATGGCATGAGATATTGAACGGGACGCCCTTGTCGGGAATCATCAGAAATCTGGCCGTCAGGTTTGGCATTTCAGGAGAGAAGGCGGAAAAGGATGTCTTGAAATTCATACGAGAGCTGCAAAGGAAAAAGATCATTTTTGAAAACGAAGGCTGAAGGCTAGAGGCTAACCGATGATGAAGGTATTGTGGATTACGGACAAGGGATATCCAGCTGCGGGGGGAGCCCAAATAACGAACCTGGCATTCCTGAGGAAACTGTCTGTTGGATTTGAATACGACTGCCGTATCTTTTCACTCTACCCACTCAAGACCCGAGCCCAATATGGACCAGTCAAGCTCTATACTTACCGAGACACCGATGAACTCAAATTAATGATAATCACCTGGAAGCCAGATATTATCATTGGAACCATGAATGGTATCCATCATTCTGTAAGAATAGCCAGGCATTTCAATATACCGACGATCGCCTATTTTCACAGTTATGAATACTGTCCTCCCGATGCTGACGAGGCGAGAAAATGGCTGATATCTCCTTCCAAGGAACCTGCTTCTGAAAAGGAGATACAACTGGTCATGGATGAAGCCGATGCCTTGGTGGTGAACTCAAATTACATGCGGCAAAGATTCGAAAAAGCGCATAAGCGCGATTACCTGGTGATTTATCCGGAATTCGTACATGATGAATTCTTGGTAAGGTCCGATTTCAGGTCTGGGGCTCAGCACATTTCGGGAGTCTGTGGGTATGCATACAAAGGGGCCAATATTTTTCTGGACCTTGCAAACCAATTTGGTCAAGAGAAGTTCTTACTGGCGGGTCATGTCGATTGCCGGTATCTGGAAGATTTCAGAGGACAGGCTAATATAACCCTCATTC
>JGI20214J51650_10001028_pt1 | contig 17688 bp, 12 predicted proteins | sample WetSurMetagenome_FD_51650 | JGI IMG/M metagenome (IMG submission 51650) | reverse complement strand
ATCCAGGCGATGGAGACCAGTTTAATAAGATTCTTATAACCAGTCAGATTTTTAGCCAGAAGAATGAGATGATCACCTGAACGATCCTCTTTCCCGCTTATGTCTGAAATAGATCTTTTAGCAACATATATTTCACAACCGATTATTGGCTTTATTCCTTTTTTTGTAGCGCTGTTGTGGAATTCTTTCACCCCGAACATATTGCCATGATCGGTGATGGCAATAGCTTCCATTCCAAGAGCCTTAACCCTCTCGATAAGCAAACTGATATTGGAAGCTCCATCCAGTATAGAGTATTGAGTATGAACGTGTAAGTGTGCAAATCCTGCCATAAGTGGGAGTAAAATATTTCAATAGATGAGTTAACAAAAATACGTAAAAATGAATTAAGATCAGATGTGTCATTCTGTCAAACGTAAAATTATCTGTTGATTGGATTGTGGCAATTGTAAAGCCATATTCGTGATTTGTTGAATGAACAGAGAATACCGGGTGTGTTTGGTTTATTTTGTTAACAAGGTCCTGTTTTTTTTATTACAGGGGCATGGAATCATTGGATTCCTGAAAGTTTTTTTTACAAACCTAACTTAATTGTTATGAGAAAAATTCTCTTATTAATTTTAATTTTTTGTGGATTCGCGCTAACAGCCGAAGCCCAGCAAAAAACAATTACCGGTACAGTTACAGGCGTGGCAGACGGTCAGCCTGTTATAGGATGTACCGTACAGTTGAAAGGGACAACTACCGGGATAACAACAGATATGAACGGCAGGTTTTCCTTAGCAGTGCCTCAGAATGCCACCACCATTGTTTTTTCTTACATAGGTATGAAAAAACTGGAGGTTGAGATCAGTAATCATTCGGTAATCGATGTAAAACTTGAACCTGACATATTAGGGTTGGATGAGGTGGTTGTGACAGCTTTTGGTATATCAAGGGAGAAAAAAGCCTTAGGGTATGCGGTACAGGATGTTAAAAATGATGTAATTGAACGAACAGGTAATAGTGACCTTTCGGGTGCGATGCAGGGTAAGCTGGCAGGTATTGACATTAAGCCTTCAAGCGGTATGCCGGGAGCATCTTCACAGATTACCATTCGTGGAGCCCGNTCTTTTACAGGGAATAATAATCCTCTCTATGTTATTGATGGTATGCCTGTTTCCTCCGGCTCTGATATTCAGTCTGGATCCGGAGGTGATTTCTCCCTGCGGGGTGATGGGGTAACTGGTTCAGATGTTTCCAATCGGGCAATGGATATCAACCCTGCAGATATTGAAAGCATCAACATTCTCAAAGGTCAGGCAGCAGCAGCTCTTTATGGTATCCGTGCATCGAACGGAGTTATAGTTATTACAACAAAGAGCGGCCGGGGTAATGCTATCGGTAAACCTGTAATATCTATCTCTAACACAAGTAGTTTTTCGGAGGTTTCACGTACACCTGATTATCAGTCAACATATGCTCAGGGCCTTTATGGCAATTATGTACCAAATTCTTCCAGTTCCTGGGGTCCTAAAATCGTCGATCTTCCTGATGATCCAACATACGGGGGAAATGCCAACGGCCATCCGGGAAAATTTAAAGTTCCGCAACTGGAAACTGCCGGACTCGATCCCTGGGTTACCCCTCAATTATTTAATAACTGGGATGACTTTTTCAGAACAGGTATTTCAATTACGAATAATGTAAATGTAAGTCAGGCAGTTGAAACGGGAAATTTTGCTTTAGGATTAAGTCAGACTTCTCAAAGTGGTATAATACCATCAACGGGTATGAATCGTTGGAATGCCAAAGCCTCTGCAGAAAGAAAATTAAATAAAAATTTCACAACTGGTTTCAATGCAAATTATTCTAAAACCGATATTGACAAACTGCCTTCGGGTAATGATACTCCGATTGCCGGTGCAATAGGCGCACCAAGAAGTTACAATCTGAAAGGGTATCCATATTTTTTACCCGGTGATCCCTATACCGAGATCTATTACAGGGCCACTACTTATTATGACAATCCATACTGGGCAGTAAAACATTATCACTTTAATGAAAAGACAGACCGGGTTTTTGGGAATGGATATATCGATTACAAACCAAAATTGAGTGAATCTATGAATTTAAAAGTTCATTATCAGCTGGGAATAGATTCATATACCACACATTTTCAGGATGTCTTTGATTATGGACGTAATGGGGGCACTGGTATGTTAGACAATTACGGGATATCATCATCGACAATTAACTCACTTCTAACCATTAATTATGATTGGAAGATTCAAAGTGATNTGAACTTAAATGCTTTGATCGGAAATGAGTTTAACCAGGGCAATTATAAGACTTATTCGGAACATGGAGAGGACTTTAATTTTGGTGGCTGGTCGCATATAAGGAATGCCAATATAGTAACGGCAAATGAATCAAAAAGTGAGGATCGTACGGTTGGCTTTTTTGGGAGTTTATCTCTGGATTGGAGNTCAATATTATTCCTGAGTGCAACAGGCAGAAACGACATAGTATCCACGATGCCAACGAATAACAGGACTTTCTTCTATCCATCTGTATCATTTAGTGTCCTGCCATCAGAATTAGCCGTTTTAAAGAATAGCAACTGGATTTCGTTTGCAAAACTGCGTCTGTCGTATGCTGAGGTAGGTCAGGCAGGTGCGTATTTGAAAAACTATTTTACGACGCCTGGTTATAGTGGTGGTTGGTGGTCGGGTTCTCCAATCCAGTATCCAATAGGAGGCGTAAGTTCCTATATTTCTAATAATGTTCAATATGATCCCAATCTGAAACCTCAAAACACTAAATCATATGAAATTGGTGCAGAGCTGAAATTCTTCCGTAACAGGCTGGGGATTGATTATACTTTCTCGCGGCAGAATGTAGTAGATCAGATATTTTCTGTGCCACTGGCAGCTTCCGCTGGTGCTACTTCAATGGTAATGAACGGTGGTAAGGTGCATACTGTTGGCCACGAANTTATATTATCTGTATCTCCTGTTGCAGAGAAGAACTTTAAATGGGATATGAATTTTAACTTCTCGAAAATTGACAATTATGTTGATGCTCTGGCTCCTGGTGTTGAGAATATCTTCCTGGGTGGTTATGTTACGCCACAGGTGAGGGCAGGTATAGGTGATAAATATCCGGTTATTTTCGGAGTCTCATTTGTTCGCGATTCTAATGGAAACATTGTTGTTGATGACGATCCCGGTTCAACTTATTATGGCATGCCAAAGATTGGCGGAGATGCCGTGATTGGTTCAGTTTCTCCCGATTTCATTTTAGGAGCTACCAATTCTTTTACTTATAAGGGCTGGTCGTTGAGTGCAACAGCAGAATGGAAAAGCGGAGGGAAAATGTACTCCGGGACCAATTCATCACTCGACTTTTATGGGTTATCTAAAATAACCGAAAACCGCGAGACAACTTTTATCTTCGANGGAGTTAAGTCAGATGGCACCAAAAATGATATTGTAAGAGGAGGACCTGCTGACCCTCGCGCTTTCCAGGATCTATATCAAAATGTACTTACCAGTATTGATGAGTATGCTGTTCGTGATAATTCATTTGTGAAACTGCGCGAGCTATCGTTGAGGTATAAACCCTCGAAAAAGTTTTTAGGGTCAATTGATTTAGGAGTCTCTGTTTTTGCCCGGAACATCCTGATCTGGACAGCCCTTTCCAATTTCGATCCCGAATCAAGCCAGGGAAATACAAACATGGGAGGTTCATTTGAACAATGGTCATTGCCTCAGACAACCAGTTATGGTTTTAGTTTTGATTTAACTTTTTAATTTAAATTATCATGAGAAAAGTAATTTACATATTCTTTGCCGGAATCCTGGCCTTTAATCTATGGTCATGCTCCGAAAAAATCATGGATGATATCAACAAGGATGTGAACGACCCTACTGATATGGAATCAAGATTGATTATTACAGACTGCATGACAAGTACTGCTTTCTCTACACTTGAGAACGATTTTGCATTTTTTGCATCTGTTTATATTGAACATAATGTTGGTACTATGGGGCAATGTTATAATGCCGAGATAAGAAGTGCTGAACCGACNGCTTCCTCAACATATAACAATACATGGGTTTCTGCTTATCTGAATCTTTATAATCTGAAGCTGATAATTGATAAGTGCTCCGATGGTGGTTCCGAAGTTGGGAATTATCATACACTGGGTATTGCTCAGATACTTTCTGCGTATAATCTNGCAACTTTGACTGACATGATGGGAGATATACCATGGAGTGAATCATTAAAGCCAGGGAAAATTTTCACTCCGGTGATTGATAAACAGGCGACGATATATGATGTGGTTTTTAAGTTTCTTGATGATGCACTAGCCAATCTGGATAAAGCATCACTCTTTCCTTCATTGGGAACTCAGGATTTGATTTATGGAGGANATATTTCCATGTGGAAAAAGTTCGCCTATGGATTAAAAGCCCGATATACTATGCGCTTATCACTCAGGAAACCCGATTATNGTAATGTGATAGCTTATGCAAATCAATCTTTTACCTCAGCAGATGAACAGGCTCAATTTAATTATAACGGAAATACATCAGTCAGTCCGTTTTATCGTTTTTTCCAGGATAGGGATTATTANGGGGCAAGTCAAAGTCTTCATAATAAATTAGTTGCAAGGAATGATCCGCGCGACAATGTATTTTTTGAACCATATCCAGGCACAGGTAATACGCTTGTATTTGCACCTAACGGAATTCCGAATCAGGTAGCAGGAGTGTATTCAATCTCTGCGATCAGCACCCTTACTGCACCTACTTACCTCTTAAGTTATCATGAAATTGAGTTTTTAAAAGCAGAAGCTTACGTCAGGCTTACTGATCTGTCCAATGCTGAGACATCATTAAAGAATGGTATAAGAGCTGCATTTGCCAAAGTAAATATTGGTTTATCATCTACTGTTGCTAATAACTATTATAATAATAATGTAAAAGCAAAATTCACAGCCAATCCCTTGTCGGAGGTAATGAATCAGAAATACCTCGCTTTTTTTGAAGAAGAATCTGTTGAAGCTTACAATGATTACAGACGTCTGAAAGCTATGGGCAATAATGTTATCAATCTGGAAAATCCCCTCAATTCAACATTGTTCCCATTACGTTTTACTTATGGATCTTCTGATGTAACCACAAACGCCAATGTTCGCAGTGCATATGGCGATGGTACATATGTCTATTCCGAAAATGTCTGGTGGGCAGGAGGTACAAGGTAAATTGAAGATTTTAAATATTTATATCATAAAACAAATTAAGATGAGAAAAATAAAAATATTAGGATCTATCATCACATTTATAATAATATTTTCAGGCTGTGAAAAGGTTAAAGATCCTACAGGTCAACGGGATGTTGGTGTAATTCCTGTAATTTCTGAAATTAATCCTGGAATTTTTGATTCCAAGGATCTGAATAAATCTTACGTCGTTTTCAAACTTGACCTTGTAAGCGGGCAACATGCTGATAAAGTTGTTATTGAGGGTTCTTATAATAACGATTACAAAAGGATCCCACTTGCAGAGGTTACTTCTTTCCCTGCCACAGTAAAAATTATTTCAGGAGATGTAATTCAGAAACTGGGAATTGCTGCAGCCAGCGTGGTTAATGGAGACATTTTTACTCTTGAAATGGTAACCACAGCNAAAGGAGTTACAACACGTTCAACTGCAATTCTTCGTGTGGTTGTTTCCTGTGCTTACCAGAATTCNCTGGCAATTGGCAGTTATCATTCAGTTTCTTCAGATTGGAATTCAGAAGGCGATATAACAATTACCGCTGATCCCGCCAATCCTTATAAGGTATATGTTACCGGTCTCGAAGAAATGGAAGGNCTTATTGAAGATAGTGGCCCGCTTGTAATGAATATTGACCCGGCTACCTACAACGTATCGGTACCTTCGAAGGTTCTTTCTTCAGATGCCTGGGGCTATGGAAGCATAAAGTATGCCGGCGACGGACTATATAACTCCTGCGACGGATCTTATGTGATGCATTTCGAAATAAGTCTGGATGCTACGGGCAGCCTGGGAATTAACACATTTAAATTTACCAGGAATGTAAAGTAAATTTTAGAAAACATGTTTTTCAAAAAGCTATCCTTGCAGGGTAGCTTTTTTTTTGATAGAATTAAACTTGTTGAGTAATTATATTTACTGAATTTACTAGTTTAATTTCATATTTAAAGAAAAAATCATAAATACAGAAGAAAGATTTTGAAAATCATGTAAAAATGTTTTAAGTTTGTTTTTTGATGTTAACCCCATCCGAAGAATCAAAAGTAATCGTTGATTACGTTGTTAAATTATTTTACCTAAACTAAAAGTTATGAGAAAACTTCTATTTTTATTTTTTCTGTACTGTGGTTTTTTGCTGCCTGCCGCAGCACAGCAAAAGACGATTACAGGTACTGTCACAGGTTCGGAAGACAANCTTCCTATAGTAGGTGCCACAGTACTTATTAAAGGAACNGCAACTGGATCTATTACTGATATNGATGGTAAATACCAGATAAGCGTCCAGNCGGGAGCTACTTTTGAAGTCAGATATGTGGGAATGAAGACAAAAGAGGTTGTNGTAGGCTCTGCAAATGTTTATGATGTGGCTCTTGAATATGATCTGGTTGGTGTTGACGAAGTAGTTGTAGTAGGATATGGCACACAGATTAAATCTAAAGTTACAGGAAGCATTTCCAAGGTAGATGGTGCCGTTCTTAAAAACGTTCCGGTTTCTACAGTAGAGCAGGCGCTTCAGGGAAAGACGGCGGGGGTGTTCATCGAATCGGTAAACGGTAAATCAACCGGTACCACAAATATGAGGATTCGCGGATCATCGTCAATAACTGCAACTAACCAGCCTCTTTTCGTTGTTGACGGTATTCCTTTAACTACGGAAGCCCTCAACCAGTCAGGAGCTGTTATTAATCCTCTGACCTCAGTAAATTTTAACGATGTTGAGTCAATTGATATTCTGAAAGATGCTGCTTCATCTGCGATTTATGGATCAAGAGGTGCAAATGGTGTAGTTATTATTACTACCAAAAAAGGTATAAGCGGAGCAACAAAATTGAATTTCACAATTCAATCGGGTTTCAATGAAGCCTCGCACAAAAGAAAATTCATGAACTCAACTGAATATGTGAAGTATTTTGAGGAAGCAGCATATAATAGTGACCTTATTGATGGATTGGATCCTATTAATAATCCAGCTGATTATGCAGATTCATGGTTAAAGTATGTTCGAGGACGTTTTAAAAGATATTCAGGATGGGCTGCTATTACTGATGCCAATAATATTTATACCGGGTCAAAGGTCAATACTGACTGGCAGGATCTTGCCTTTCAGAGAGGAAAGATATTCTCGGCAGATATGTCAGCGCAGGGAGGTAATGATAAATTAAAGTACTTTACCAGTCTCTCTTACAATGACAGCAAGGGAATTCTGGTTTCAAATGGCATACAGAAGATCTCTGCCCGGCTGAACATCGACAATAAAGTAAGTAAATTGATTGACTTAGGTTTTTCTTTAAGTTTGAATAGAACTAAGATTGATCAGGTTTCTGCAGACAATGCTTTTTCATCACCAGTGCAGCTGGTGGCATTGTCACCTATTACACCAGTCAGGGACCTGGATGGATTATTATATGGTACACCAACTACAACTTACTACAATCCCCTTTTTGATGTTGAATATGCTAGCAGGGATATAATGGAATACAGGTCCATTGCCAATGGATATCTTACCTTTAATTTACTGGAAGGTCTGAAATGGAGAAATGAGCTCGGATTTGATCTTTATAATTTAAAAGAGAATGCAAGATATGGCAGACTGACTGATTCAGGAGCCGGCTCAAATGGTTATGGTTTCGCAAATTACGGTCAAACCCAAAATATCACTACGAAATCGTACTTTGATTATCTGAAAAGTTTTGGAGACATTGGGTTAAGTGCAGTACTAGGAACAGAATTTCAGTATACTACAGTTGATAACGCCTGGGCCGAGGGTCAGCAATTCCCTATGGATGAGCTAAAAACTCTTGCGAGTGCAGGATTAATTTCCGGAGCAACCTCTACCCTCACAAAATATAGTTTCCTCTCTTATTTCTCAAGAGTTAACCTTGATTACAAAGCTAAATATCTTCTTACTCTTTCAGGACGTATTGATGGTTCCTCAAGGTTCGGAAAAAACAACAGGTATGGGGCTTTCCCGGCTGCATCACTTGGATGGGTAATATCNAAGGAAGAATTTTTAACGGGTAACGCAGTTATAAGTTTCCTTAAATTAAGAACCAGCTACGGACTGACAGGTAATGCGGGTATCGGAAATTTTGGACAGCTTGGCCTTTATGGNGTAAACAGGTATAATGGACTTGGCGGCATTTCACCTAGCCAGCTTCCAAACCCCGACCTTGGTTGGGAGTCAACCAGGCANATTGACATAGGTCTCGATTGGGGATTTTTTAAAAACCGTATATCGGGTGAGATTGACTATTATTTAAAGAAAACCAAAGATCTGTTACTTGATGTTCCTGTTCCAGAAACTTCAGGCTTCTCTACTCGCTTACAGAATATCGGGTCTATTCAAAACAAGGGAATAGAGTTTGTAATTAATACAAATAATATCACCGGAACCTTTACCTGGAACACCAATTTTAATTTATCATTTAATAAAAACGAAGTTACCAACCTGGGAGGTCAGTCTATGATTGATCCGGGAAGTGCACGTTATATGAATGTCGTTAAGGTTGGTGAACCTATCGGAGTTTTTTATGGAGCCGAATATGCAGGAGTCGATCCAGCAAATGGAGATGCACTATGGTATGTTAATACAAAAGATGCTTCAGGAAAAGTAACAGATCACAAAACAAAAACAAACAATTTTAACAATGCTAATTTTGTAGTACTGGGCACTCCAACGCCAAACTTAATGGGCGCTATTACAAATACAATAAGTTTCAAAGGTATTGAGCTGGCTTTCACATTCCAGGGAGTTGCCGGAAACAAGATTCACCTTATCGGAGACCAATGGATGGCGGCAAACGGTGTCTGGTTTGACAACCAGCTGGAATCTCAATTAGCAAGTTGGAAGAAACCAGGAGATATCACAGATATTCCACAGGCAAGATTTTACTATGATAATGGCGATCAGAGCCGTAACAGCCGATATCTGTCTGATGGTTCCTATATTAAACTCCGTAGCTTTATGCTGAGTTATGAGATGCCTAAAAAGATAATCAGTAAAGCAGGTCTCGACAGGATGAAAATTTATGTTCAGGCACAAAACCTTCTTACTTTTACGAAGTATAAAGGATGGGACCCGGAAGTATCAACTGATTTTCTGAATGACAATATTACCTCAGGATGTGATTTTTATTCTGCTCCACAGCCAAGGTCAATAGTCTTCGGCATTAATATCGGTTTATAATAAATAAAATATCAGAAACGATGAATAAATTACTTTCAATTATATCAGTAGTTGCTCTTGCTGGGTTATTTGCAGGATGCGACAAAAATCTCGACCTGGAGCCATCGCAGAGTATAAATGAGAATGTTGCTCTCACTTCAGATGCTAATGTAAANGTAGTTCTCCAGGGAGCCTATTCTCAGTTTGCTCTTCCCGGAATTTATGGCGGAAATATACTCAGGAATGCCGAACTTCTCGGAGGCAACGGTGAACTAAGATGGGTTGGAACTTACATAGATCCGCGTCAGCTATATAATAAATCTATTCTGGCAACCAACTCAGAAGTTGAAGTACAATGGCGGGATAGTTACGAGGTTATTAATACAACCAATAATATACTGTCAGCACTTGATAAAGTTAATGCTTCGGACCGCGACGATGTTGAAGGCGAGGCTCTGTTCCTTCGCAGTCTTATGTATTTCGATCTTGTACGCTTTTTCGCCGATCAATATGTATTTGGTGCAGCAAATAGTCAGTTAGGCGTTCCTATTATACTAACACCTACCAGACTTCCAATTGAGAGCACAATGGTTGGACGCAATACTGTTGATGAAGTTTATAATCAAGTGATAACTGACCTGTTAGCCGCTGCCTCAAAATTACCCGAAGATAACGGAGTATATGCTTCAAGTGGTGCCGCAAATGCTTTACTGGCACGGGTTTATCTTCAGAAGGGCGATTATGCAAAAGCAAGAGATGCTTCAAATGCAGTTATAACATCCGGAATGTACGAGCTTCAGAAAACCTATGCCGGAGTTTTTAATAATGATAATAACACTTTGGAAGATATCTTCGCCACACAAATTACTGCTCAGGACAGACAAAGCTCAATGACAGAGTTCTTTTCAACCACTGATTATGGTGGAAGAGATGGGGATATTGAGATCCTCGATGGTCACCTGGAACTCTATTCTGTAGGAGACAAGAGGTTTGACTTGTTCTTTAATGGTAATGGTTCTATAGAATGCGGAAAATGGAATAGTCAGTATGGCGTAGTAAATTTAATCCGTTTAGCCGAGATGTATCTTATCAGGGCAGAATGTAATATCAGGCTAACGACAAACATAGGTGCCACACCTTTAGATGATTATAATACTATTCATACCAGAGCTGGTCTTGACCCGGTTTTGTCGGTTACATTAAATGATATACTCTACGAGAGAAGACTTGAGCTTGCGTTTGAAGGATTTAAAATTCATGATATCAGAAGGTTGCACCAGAATTTTTCATCATATTTATGGAATGACCCGAAGTTGCTTTACCCAATACCGGCTAGAGAAATTGAGGCGAATCCTAAACTTAAGGACCAGCAGAACCCTGGATATAATTAATAATTCTAAAAATGAATTAACGGCAGCATTCCTTGCTGCCGTTTTTTTGTAACATAAATAATGACTTTATTAATTAATATTCTATCTTTGCAGCCACAATTTTTAAAACAGGTTAAATAAAAAAGCGTAAGAATTAATGGCAGTTAAAATCAGATTAGCTAGAAAAGGCCGCAAAAAGCTGGCCTTCTACCACATTGTGGTTGCAGATAGCAGATCGCCACGTGATGGCAGATACATTGAAAAGATCGGATCGTATAATCCGGTTACCAACCCCGCTACAATCGAACTCGATTTCGATAAAGCCTTAGGTTGGCTGCAAAATGGCGCATTACCTACAGATACCTGTAGAGCTATCCTGTCTTATAAAGGTGTCCTTATGAAAAAACATCTTCTTGAAGGTGTTGTGAAAGGTGCNTTTGATGAAACCGAAGCTTTAAGAAGATTCGATGAATGGATCAAACAGAATGAAGCAAAAATTGAAGCCAAAAAATCCAGTCTCGAGAAATCGCAGGACGATGAATTAGGGAAACGGCTTTCAGTTGAAAAACGCGTTAACGAAGCAAGAGTGGCAAAACTTGCAAAGAAAAATGCGGATCTTGCTGCAAAAGCAGCAGCTGGTGACAAGGCTTTGGTAGAAACCATTAACGAAGAAGCAGCTTCTGAAGTAGTGGCAGAAGAAGAAACAAACGAGGTACCCGCTCCCGAGGAATCTACATCAGATCCGGTTGCGGAAGATAAGCCTCAGGAATAGTTGAAAGGTCATAAGGGTCTATGATCCGGTGGCTTATAAAAGCAACATATTACTGGGACGAATCACAAAGCTTAGCGGCTATGAGGGAGCCGTTGCAGTTAAGTTAGAGAAAATCTTTACTGAAAATATTCCCCAAATGGAATCGGTCTTTCTCGAGATTGAAGGAAGACCGGTTCCTTTTTTTATATCCGAACTGGAATATACAGGAGCTGATATTCTGAAGCTTTCATTTGAAGGATATAATTCTATTGAAAAAGTCAGCGAATTTGCAGGCTGCAATGTATTTCTGACTGATTCTGCACAAAGTAATGATACCATAACCGAAAGTCAGAACCTCATCGGGTATCTTGTTACTGACCACGAAAATTGTGAAATAGGTTTAATTTCCGAAATTATCGCCAATAACGGGCAATGGCTGCTTGAGGTTATCTCTTCTGAAAAGAAAATTATTCTGATTCCTTTTCATGAACACTTTATTGTAAGAATTGATAAAAAGAGAAAGCTGGTAGTAATGAATATTCCTGAAGGCTTGCTGGAGATTAATTGAAATATTATTTTCTTTCTGTGCAGCTTTTTCACAAATAGCAGGTCTTTTCAGAGTAAAACATTAAATCTTACTAAATCGCTNTACTATGAAAAGGGGAATTATTTTACCGGNATTAATGATGGTNATAATATTATTGTCTGGCTNTGCNAANAGCCAGTCNGTTGATAAAGAAACCAGAAATGTAAAAGANTTTACTAAAGTTAGTTTCGGGGTCGCAGGTAATCTTTATATCAATATAGGTCCTGAATTCAGCGTGGTTCTGGAAGGGAATAAACGAGTTCTTGAAAATGTATTAACTGAAGTATCAGGTGGAAAACTGGTAATTAAAAACGAGAACTGGAGAATGAATAACTGGAGAATGGATGAAAGGATCACAGTTCATATTACCATGCCTGAAATAAAGGGGCTGGGAGTTTCGGGATCAGGGAAAGCGGAGATTAAAGATGCTGTCAGAACCGAAGATCTTAATCTTAGCGTGAGCGGTAGCGGAAAGTTATTTGCTTCGGATGTTACAGTATCAGATCTTGAATGCAGTATTTCTGGTTCGGGAGATATATCTCTGGGTAGTAATGGGGGAAGTTCTAAAGCCGGGATCTCTATTAGCGGTTCAGGAAATTATTTTGGAGAATCTTTTAAAATTGGCACCGCCGAGATTCATATTTCAGGTAGTGGAAACTGTGAATGTAATGTCACCGAATCGCTCCATGCAAGTGTCTCTGGCAGTGGCAATGTGACTTACGAGGGTAATCCAAGGCTCGATGCACATGTTTCAGGTTCAGGAAAGGTAAGATCGAGATAAACTATTTTCTGATAATCTTTATGGTACCGTCACTATTAACTTTGATGACCGGAGAAGGTATACTTTTACTCCGGTCATTTTGCCGGTATTTAACGACATAATCAACATTATCTATAAGATTTTTTTCAATTTCAGAGAAATTTGCGGGAGAGGGATTCCCGCTTAGATTTGCTGAAGTGGAAACAACCGGTTTTCGGAACCGGCTGATTAGTTCTTTGCAGAACTCATCGTGGCTGATTCTGATAGCCACTGAATCATCATCACTGCAAACACCAGGGGCAAGGTTTTTACCTTTAGGATAGATAATTGTAAGAGGTGTATCTGAGACTTCAGCTAGTTCGTAGATTATTTCGGGTATTTCTGTTACATACCGTTCTACCATCGACAATCCGTCAGCAAGAATAATCAGACTCTTATTTTCGCCTCTTGATTTTAACTTTAATATCCTGTTAATAGCAGATTCATTTGAAGGATCACAACCCAGGCCCCATATTGTATCTGTTGGATAGAGTATAATTCCTCCCTGTCTTAATGTGCTTAAAGACTCTTTAATATCTTCTTCAAATGTCATTTGATGAACTTATCTGCCTGAGCCATTTTTATTCAGCTGCCTGAGTCTTTTATATTTATTAAAAGTGGATTTTGCNTACATCGAACAGATAAGATATCCGTTANGNCCATCAAGAAAACCTCTGTTAANAATATAGGANCTGAAAAATCCCCAGAAATAGTGAATATAAGGCGTTAAAAGTCCTGATTTTCTTCCTACCCTGTGAAACTCTTCAGCGCCGATAATGGAATATTTATTCATCTTATCGATATGATCCTGAAGTGAAGCAAAAGGCCAGTGGAGCAAGTCGCCTTTGAGCCTTCCGATTGTAGCTCCATTTGACATTATAAATTTCTCATGTAGNTTTAACTCTCCCCATTTGCCATGATCGGTGTAAAACATCCTGAGTTGCCTGTCGGGATACCATTCGGAGTGGTTTATCCAATTCCCGCAATAGTTACTTCTTCTGTTAAAGAGGTAGCCATCATACTCCCATTTATCTTTTACATCAAGTATCGACTTTCTTAGCCTGTCGCTTAAAGCTTCATCAGCATCCAGCGAAAGAATGTGTTTGTGAGTTGCAAGCTTCAATGCAAAATTCTTTTGATCGCGGAATCCTTCAAAAGCGTGCTTTATGAATTTAACATTATGTTTTTTACAAATCTCTTCTGTAGCATCCGTAGAGTATGAATCTACCACAATGATCTCATCCGCTATTCCCTCAAGTGACGAAAGACATTTATCGATAAACAATTCTTCATTATATGTTATAATTACAGCAGATATTTCAGGCATACATTGGTGTCGGTTAGGATAGTCCTCAAATTTAGCACAAAATCAGTTCTTAGCAATCCTTAGTAACAATAATTTTGTTATAAGTACTAAAATCTTTAGAATATTAACGGATAATAAGCCAGACTATTGCACAATTCTCATTTACCATCTGAGGTTTTCAAGTCTATCCATAGCTTTCAGCACGCTTTCGTGTGTTGCGAATGAAGAAAATCTGAAGTACCCTTCTCCTGAAGGTCCAAAACCCGATCCGGGTGTTCCAACAACATTAGCTTCATTCAGCAGTTTGTCAAACAGTTCCCATGATTTCATATTCCGGTTTGAATTAACCCATACATATGGGGCATTAACTCCGCCATAGACCTTGAAACCAATTTTTGCTAAACTTTCACGCAGGATCTTAGCATTGTTCATATAGTATCTGATAGTAGCACTTATTTCTTTTTTACCATCAGCAGTGTAGATAGCTGCAGCAGCTTTCTGCACCGGATAAGATACCCCGTTGAATTTAGTCGAATGTCTTCTGAACCAGAGAGCATGAAGTGATTTTTCAGTACCATCCTGGCTAGAAGCGACAACACTCCTGGGTATAACAGTATAGGCACAGCGAGTACCGGTAAAGCCTGCGGTTTTTGAAAAACTCCGGAATTCAATAGCTACTTCTCTGGCTCCTTCGATTTCATAAATTGAATGTGGAATGTCAGGATCAGAAATATAAGCCTCATAGGCTGAATCGTAAAGTATAACAGCTTTGTTTTTAATTGCATAATCGACCCATTTTTTTAATTCAGGCTTCCCGGCAGTAGTCCCTGTCGGGTTATTAGGATAGCACAAAAAAATTATGTCCACTTTCTTGTCAGGAATGTCCGGAATAAACCCGTTTTCAGCAGTACATGGCATATAAACAAGTCCTTTATAGTATCCGTTTCCCTGATATTCACCGGTTCGTCCGGCCATTACACTGGTATCGACATAAACCGGATAAACAGGATCCTGCACTGCAATTACATTGTTCATGCCAAAGATCTCAAGAATGTTGCCCGTATCGCATTTGGCACCATCTGAGACAAAAATTTCATCAGGATTGATATCAGCACCTCGGTCGTGATAATCGTTTTTAGCAATTGCTTCGCGCAGAAAATCATATCCCTGATCGGGTGCGTATCCTTTAAATGATACAGTTTTAGACATCTCTTCAACACCCTCATGGAACGCACGAACGACTGATGGAGCAAGTGGCTGTGTTACATCACCGATTCCCATTTTAATAATGTCGGCTCCGGGATGTTCTTTCTGAAATTCACGAACACGTCTTCCAATTTCGGGGAACAGGTAACCAGCCTGAAGTTTAAAATAATTATCGTTAATCTGCGCCATTTTATATATTTTAGCCGCAAATATATTAAAGTTACTTTTCATCCTAAAACAATGAATTACATTTATTCCAAAGTAAGCAGTGAAAATAATTTTTTTGGCAACAGCGATCCGGTCCAGCTATCTGAAAAATACGGAACTCCTCTCTATATATATAATGAAAATATCCTTCGCCAACGATGCCGCGATCTTAAAGGGCTGATTTCATATTCTAATTTCACCGTCAACTATTCACCGAAAGCTAACGGTAACCTCGATCTTATCAAGATAGTGCGGAGTGAAGGATTGAGAGTGGATGCCATGTCGCCCGGCGAAATCTATATTAATAAACTGGCAGGTTATAATCCTGAGGAAATATTGTTTATCAGTAACAATGTCGGCCAAGATGAATTTCGCTATGCAATTGAGGCAGGTGTGAAGATATCTGTTGATTCTGTGTCGCAGCTTGAGATGTTTGGTAAAATAAACCCGGGAGGCAAAGTGGCATTCAGGGTTAATCCGGGTGTTGGTGCCGGACATCATGAAAAAGTTATTACTGCAGGGCAAAAAACAAAATTCGGGATAGAGATGAATAGTATTCCTGAGGTAAAAAGAATTCTTAAGGAATTTAATCTGAAACTAATCGGGATTAACCAGCACATTGGTTCTCTTTTCATGGACGGGAAGGCTTATCTTGAGAGTACAGGCAATATACTTTCCATAGCAAAAGAATTTGACGACCTCGAGTTTATCGACCTTGGCGGCGGATTCGGGATTCCTTATAAGAAGCAATCAGACCAGTCGCGACTCGATCTGAATGAGTTAGGAGGAAAACTTTCGGAGATCATTCATTCCTGGGTTAAAACATACGGGAAAGAAATTGAATTCAAGATTGAACCGGGCCGGTATATTGTGGCTGAATCAGGTATTCTGCTGGGAAAAGTAAATGCAGTGAAAACGAACTATAGCATTAAGTATATTGGCACAGATCTGGGGTTTAATGTACTTATCCGACCTGTCATGTATGGTTCACATCATGATATAGAATTATACAGAGAAAATGATATCCCGTCATTAAAACAGGAGATTGTGACTATCGTTGGCAATATCTGTGAAACAGGTGATATAATTGCGCAAGACAGAAAGCTTCCTGAAATNTTTCAGGATGATATTCTCGGTGTACTCGACAGCGGAGCCTATGGATATTCAATGAGCTCGAATTACAATAGCCGTCTGCGACCCGCTGAGGTGTTGATTCAGAGCAATGGATCCTCCAGGCTAATACGCAGAAGAGACACCCTTGAAGAGCTTACCGGAAATTTTATTCTTTAGCAGAAATATCTTATTCANATGGTAAAAAATAGTTTTGTAAAGATGCATGGACTGGGCAATGAGTATATTGTCCTCGAGAGTACAAACATAGATTTCCAGCTTACAAAACAAGCTATAATGCGTTTGTGTAACATTCATTTCGGAATCGGTTCGGATGGTATTGTTATGAAGGTTCCCTCGCAAAAAGCCGATTTTGGTTTCAGAGTTTATAACCCCGATGGTTCGGAAGCGGAAAAAAGTGGTAACGGGCTTCGTATTTTATGCAAGTATCTCTACGATTATGGTCATACTAAGTCTCCGAAATTCTCACTTGAAACTTTGACGGATATTGTTTATGCCGAAATTATTGAAGAAGAAAAAGGAAAAGCATCGCTGATCAGGGTGGATATGGGTAAGGCAATATTTTCATCGCATGATATACCTGTTAATTCGGATCAACCTGAATTTATTGCTCAAAAAATTATGGCTGGAGATAAGGAGTATGAGGTAAATTGCGTGTCAGTTGGTAATCCGCATTGTGTCGTTATCAAGAAGGAGCTTGATGAGAAAGAAATCCGTATGTATGGTCCCTTACTTGAAAATCACCTGCTGTTTCCAAACCGTATTAATGTGCAATTTGCAAGGGTCATATCCGAACACAACGCAGAGATTCTTATCTGGGAGAGGGGCGCTGGCTTCACTCTGGCTTCCGGAAGCTCGTCATGCGCGGCATCAAGTGTTCTGGTAAAGCGAGGTCTGATC
>JGI20214J51650_10001026_pt1 | contig 17700 bp, 14 predicted proteins | sample WetSurMetagenome_FD_51650 | JGI IMG/M metagenome (IMG submission 51650) | reverse complement strand
CCCGACGTTGCGCATGGTCTGTTCGGGCGAAAAGCCGATGATGCCGTCCGTCGATTGGACGCGGACCCCGTGGATGGCAAACAGGGCGGCCTGGACGGCGCTGCCGGCGGCGGTCAGCAGCTTCAGGGAGCAACCCGCCTTGGCGCCGTCGCAGATGATGCCGGCCAGGTCCTCCGTCAGATTCATGATGGCGCTGGCCATGTGGTGAAGGCCGCCCCCGAGCAGATAGGTGATCCCCGCCGTCGCCCCGGCCCCGGCGGCGATCGAGCAGCCGCACACGGCGGAAAGCCTGCCGGTGTGGGCTTTCACATAGGCGGTGACGAGGTGGCTGAGGCCGACGGCCTCGAGCACCGTCTGGGGCTTGCACTGCAGAAAATCCTTTACCGCCCAGATCGGCAGCGTGGCGGTCAACCCGTGGTTCCCGCTCCCGGCCGAGCTCATGGCCGGCAGAGACACGCCGGCCATCCTGGCGTCCGAAGCCGCTGATGTAAGGATCTTGGCGGCCACGATCATGTCGCTGTTGATCAGCTTCTGCCGCACCAGCCGTTCCAACGTCTTGCCCACCCCCAGCCCGGAACCGAATTTAAGACCGTGCTCGGCCAGTCGCAGATTGGTCTGAATGCCCTCCTCCAGGAACGCCAGGTCCTCGGCATCCAGCTCGTCGATCATCTCGACCAGCCGTTTGAGGGAAAGCGTCCGGAGCCAGCTCTCGACCTCCTGCAGATCGGCCTTGGCCTGGTTCCCGCCCGCGCCGCTCAGCAGCGGGCTTTCGGTGACGGGCGCGCCGTTCAGCGTGAGCGCGGTGATGTTGTCGTGCAGCCCCTTGATGACGCACTCGGCCTCGTCGGTTGCCGTTCGGACGACCGTCCGGATGTAAAGCCCTTTCGAGTCGGCGACGATGTGAACGTCGACCTTCTTTTCCGCTACGAACCGTTTGGCCCGCTGGGCGATCTCCTCGGTGATCGGCTGCAGGACTTCGAGGCGCAGCAGCGGATTGCCGCCGAACGCGCCCAGCGCGCCTGCGACGTCAAGGCCTCTGAGGTCGTCCGAGCCGGGGATCAAGACCGCGATCCCGTTCTTGTAGATGTTGGGGTCGACCCACACCTGGATCGACACGATCTCCTGGCCGGGCAGCAGGGATGCTGCCGCGGCGGAGCTCAACGCGATAGCCACCGGCTCGGTGCAGCCCAAGGCCAGTGCGACCTCGGTTTTCAGAATGTCCTTGATCGTGAAATGGAGCGAATCGTTGGGCATGATCGGGGTCCCTTCTATAGCGTGCGCCCGAGTTCTTCGCCCTCGCTGATGGCATACATCACGTGCCGGGGGCTTTTCGCGTCCCCGATAAAATGGACGCGCGCGCGATGCGGTTTGATCAGATTGGAGGCTTCGCGCAGGCTGACGAAGGTGTCGGCGAGAACGAGGCTTTCAAACTCCCTGAGCTCCATCGTCCGGTCGCCGGCGCGGAAGCGGACACCGTCGGCGAGAAACGATTGGACGTGCACGTTCTTGTACAGCGTAACGCCCGCACGCTTCAAGCGTTCGCGCAGGTAATAGCGATCGTTGCCGGACATCTCCTCGGCATAATGCTCTTTGCGGTGCAGGACCGTGACGCATTTCCCCCTTGCGGCCAGGTGATCGGCCAGGACCAGGCCCGCCTGATTGCCGCCCCAAACGAGGACTCGATCCCCAACGTCGAGCGCCTCGGACAGCAATTCCGTCACCGTGCAGACCTGCATGCTGGTCTGATAGAGGCCCTTGATCATGGGCGTATCGGGCAGGCTGCCGGTCGCCAGAACGACGTCGTCCGGGTTGAGCGTTTGAAGCAGCTCCTCCACGACCGGGCTGTTCAACCGGACGGCGACGTTCAAACGGACCAGCTCTTCCAGGAAATAGTCCAGAATATCCATCAACTCGGCACGGCCAGGCGGCTTGGACGCCAACCGCAGCGCGCCGCCGGCTTCGGCCTGCCTATCCAAGACCAGAACCGTGTGGCCGCGCAGCGCCAGCATGCGGGCAGCCGCCAACCCGGCCGGCCCTGCCCCCACGACCAGGCAGGTCTTCGGTTCGACGGCCGGTTCGATGACGCACGGGAGCAGGTACTCCCGCCCCACGTCCGGGTTTACGACGCACCCGCCAGGTTCCAGTTTCAATACGGTATGGATGCACCCCAGGCAGCAGCCGATGCAGGGGCGTATGGTTCGGGTCGAACCGTTCTTCGCCTTGTCGGGCCACTGAGCATCGGCGAGAAGGGAGCGCCCCAGGGCGACCATGTCCGCCTTATGGTCCCGGATAATCGCATCCGCCATTTCGGGGCTTTTTATACGACCTACCGCCACCACCGGGATCGCAACTCGCCGTTTCACCGCGTCCGCCAGATGGACAAAGCACCCCTGCTCCACATACATGGATGGGATCGTCAGCTGTCGGCTGCCATAAACGCCGGCTGAAACATGCAGGTAATCGGCCCCGTGTTGCTCCAGGACCGGCGCAAGCCGGAGCGCTTCGTCCATGCCCCACCCGTCGTCGATGTAATCCTCGCCGTTCATGCGGATGCCCACGGTGAATCCCGCCCCGCATTTGCCCCGGATGTCCTCGAGGATTTCCAGCAGAAACCGCGTTCGATTTTCGAAGCTGCCGCCGTACCGGTCGGTGCGCCGGTTGGAGTTGGGGGCCATAAACTGGTTGATGAGATACCCGTGGGCCCCGTGGACTTCGACGAAGTCGAAACCCGCTTCCATGCAGCGCCGCGCGGCATCTCCAAACGCCGCCGCCAGCGTGGGGATTTCATCGAGCCGTAGCTCGCGCGGAGTCCCCTTGGCCAGCGCAGGCGCCGGAATGGCCGAAGGGGCGACTTTCCGGTCGTGGTAGGATTGGCGCCCGCCGTGCATCAGCTGCATGCCGAGCGGGACGGCATACGGTCTCACCGCCTGGGCCATCTTCTTCAGCCCCGGGATGCAGTCGTCTTCCCACAAGGCGGGAAGGTGGGGCAACTCCACGCCCGTGGGGTGCACCCCCCCGCCGCCCACCAGCATCATCCCCACACCGCCCTCGGCCCGCGCCGCCATGTATCGGATCAGCTGTTCGGTCACGTGGCCTTTTTCGTCCACGCCGAAGTTGATGCTCATGGCGGACATGAGCAGCCGGTTCCTGGACTGCAGGCGCCCGATACGAATGGGCTGAAACAGGTGGGGAAAGAAGTCCATCGACGCAATCCTTTCCGGCAGGGGATGACTCGCTCAGGACGTTATCGTGCCGCCCCATCGGATCGGAGGGATAGCCGATTGCCGCGGCCCCTGCAGATCGTAATATTACGGGGGAATCTTAGGCCCACTGGATCGATGGTGCAACATGTTTCGGGAGAAGCCACATTCTGAGCCGAAGACGGACAACGCTGGATTATTGAGATGGGTGAGCTGATTTTGGAAGGACTTTCAGACACGGATGCATCCACGCGAAGACCTTGACCCACCTTCTTCAGAGCAACCCAAGAAACTGCTTTGCTTGGTGTTCGAACTCCCGGGTTTCAACGTCCACTTCCCGTTCATTGGCTTTCTCACAAACCATCACGGTGACAAATCCCCCTGCGCCCGAAAATGAAATGCAGCACGAACCGCGCTCCGTTTCGTCCAATCCCTCACCGCCTTTTCCGAAATAGCCGGAGGCTTTCGTCAGGATCTCTCCCGGGATCAGCTTAGATGTTTTTGAAATGTGGAGCATGACGGCTTCTCCTTTTATGCCAGCAGGGGATTCTTCAACTCAGGGTCTCGGAGCGTGTGCGTGGTATAGAAAAGTCCCCGCGGTTGGAAATCGCGGTCGGAGCGGGGCATTTTTGAAATGGCTTCTCATGACCAGGCAGCCTGCTTCAAGGTCTTCAACGTGAAGGTGCAGATAGACGAATCGGCGGCCGACGGAAGTCGGCCGCCGTCGTTCCTGTCTACGCAAAGGCGCAGTTGGAGACGCACTGGTTGTGGCGATTTTCGCATTCGTCGCGGCTCCGGCCTTCGGCCTCACACCCTTGGATTACGGATTTGCAGTTTTTAGAACAATCGAGTTCAGTATTTTTGGCCTTTTTCATGACCCTCTCCCTGTGTTAGCGTACGTATACCCCCCCCATTAAACGTAACTATTTTCAGGCAGCGCCTGCACGCCCGCTGCGACCGGCTCCATGCACGTTGTTCATGAAATCACGCCTGGAGCATGCACTGCTTCGCCCGTTGGCCNCTGCGCCGCGCTATGACACGGGCGCACCGGTGCCACTCCGAGGGGGTTTTGTAGAGCTGATCGCAGGTATCCATCTCAGCCACCAGTCTATCGTGCTCCGTCGAGCAACACTTTTTGCCCTTTGGTTTGGTATTGCCGGCCATGTCTTTCTCCTCTATTTGCACTTGACCTGCTTTTGTTCGGTGCGAGGCCGTCGGATAAACGTTTAAGCCGGATCAAACTTCACCCCACCCCGAACCGATAGGTGCCGATTCCCTTTGCGAAATCAAAAGCCGTGCCACTGACTATGCATTATAAAACCGGTTGATATGGCAGACTATTTGTTCATCTTCCGCCAGCCGGATATCATCAAGTTTTTGAAAACCTCAATTTTCTGATTGTAAAACTCAAATTGTTGCTGGGCCTGCTCGCAGAAAACCGGTCCGGAGATGGCTTCTGATCGCTATTCTGCAGTACAGTATTGCCCTGCGCCTCCACGTCGCATCCGGCCTGGATCCACTCCGTGCCTCTGAGAGACATTTCCGTTGGTGTTTTCGAGCCCCCAACACCGCTTCAGCCGTGCAAACCGGAGACTCTGCATCGGATCGGTTTGCGAGATAGGTGATCCCCCCATTGCACTCGCTCATTAGGCCCCTTAACTTTCTGACGGGTACGATCGTCAAGTATCACTAAGGGGTACTCTGATGACAGCCGTAATCCTTGATAGACCCATTCGGGTTGGGATTGTCGACGATAACGAACTGGTCCGGGCAACCTTGCATACCATGATCGGCTGCTCCCTGAACCTGCAGGTGGTGGCTGAAGCTGCAAATTGCCCTGCCGGTCTATTCTTGGTCGAGCTTATGAAACCTGATGTGGTGGTGATGGACATCAGCATGCCTGGCATGGACGGAATCGAAGCAACCCGTATCATCTCCTCCCGGTTCCCCGATACCAAGGTTGTCGTTCTCTCATCGCGCAGCGACCAAGCCTACTCAGATGCGGCGCTCCAGGCTGGTGCATGTAAGTTCCTGACCAAGGACTGCGGCAGGGAGAGTCTCCTTTCCGCAATCACAGACTGGTCACCCGGACCGTCACGGTTTGTGGGAAACCCACCGCATTGATCATTATTGAAGTTATCCGAGGCCATATGATTACATACTCAACTGCTGAAGCTGCCCGTATATTGGGAATTGAAAAAACAAGAGTCCGTGATTGGATAGTAAAGGGCTTTATTATACCCTCGTGGCACAAGGCAATGGCAAGAGGAGACAAAAACCTCTTAACGTATGACGATTTGTGCAGCATTTATCTATTTCAACAACTTTTACCCAAAGGGTTTAATCGTATTCAAATCGCATTTATTATTTCCAAAATTGCGAAGAGAGGGTTGACTTTTAACTTAAATTCAGGATCCCGATATGTCACTTGGAATACAAAATTTCCAAAGGAAGGAGGGGTTGTAGATATTTTGAATGAAATTCCAAATTATATGATGCCCAAATCCATCCAAATGCTGGTTATTGACCTGTTGGAAGTTAAAGGCGCAGTCGATCGGAAAAGAAACAAGAGGGGTGGATAAGCGAAGCCACCCACTTCGAAATCCCGCTAACGGTGCAGAGCCAATGACTTCGTTTGGGATGGGCGTCAGGACCAGATGCGAGGCGGAATTATGTGCGGTATTGTCGGTATGGTTTCGAAAACGGATGTCGGCCATGACATCTATAACGCTCTGCTGGTGCTGCAGCACCGCGGCCAGGATGCCGCCGGGATCGCCACGTATCACGAGGGCAAATTCCGCCTGCGGAAATCCAGGGGTCTGGTTCGGGACGTCTTCCGCGCCCGCCACATGGAGAACCTCTTGGGGACCATCGGCATCGGCCACGTNCGTTACCCCACGGCCGGGTCTTTATCGGCGGCGGAATCCCAACCCTTCTACGTGAACTCGCCTTACGGCATCGCGCTCGCTCACAACGGAAATCTGACCAACGCCGAACAGCTCAAACTGGAATTGTTTCAAATCGACCTGCGCCACATCAACACCGAGTCGGATTCCGAGGTTGTGCTGAACATTTTTGCGAACGAATTGCAGAAGATCGCCAAATTGAAACCCAACCCGGAGGACATTTTCGCGGCGGTCGCGGGCGTTTACCGGCGCTGCCGCGGCGGCTACGCGGTGGTCGTCATGATCAATGGGTATGGGCTGTTGGGGTTCAGAGACCCCCACGGCATCCGCCCGGTGGTCTTCGGCGAACGCATGTCGCCGGGCGGTTTGGAGTTCATGATCGCATCGGAAAGCGCCGCGCTCGACGTCCTGGGGTTCACGCTCCTTCGGGAGATCGCCCCCGGGGAGGCGGTTTTTATCGACACGGACGGCCGCCTGCATGCGCGAGTATGTGCCGAAAACGCCCGCCTGGTCCCCTGCATTTTCGAATACGTATATTTTGCCAGGCCGGATTCCATCGTCAACGGCGTATCGGTCTACCGATCCCGGCTGAGGATGGGCGAGAAACTGGCGCGCAGGATTTTGCAGGAGCGGCCGGACCACGACATCGACGTGGTGATACCCATTCCCGACAGCGGCCGCACCTCCGCTCTGCAGTTGGCGTCGGGGATCGGCGTGGATTACCATGAAGGGTTCATGAAGAATCGCTTTGTCGGGCGCACCTTCATTATGAGCGGGCAGACACGGCGAGAAACAGCAGTGAAACAGAAGCTCAACCCCATACGCATGGAACTCAACGACAAGAATGTGCTCTTAGTGGATGATTCCATCGTGCGCGGCACCACGTCGAGGCAGATAATTCAAATGGCCCGCCAAGCAGGTGCCCAAAAAGTCTATTTCGCCTCCGCAGCCCCTCCGGTGCGGCATCCGAACGTCTACGGCATCGACATGCCGTCGTCTTCGGATTTGATTGCGTCTTTGCATAGCGAAAGAGAAGTTGAAAAGCTCATCGGCGCTGATTGGCTGATCTACCAATCCCTGGAAGATCTCGTCGAATGCGTGGCAGGAGAAAACCCGAGCCTTTCTGAATTTGATTGTTCAATCTTCGATGGCAGATATGTGACCGGGGACATTGATCAACACTATCTGCAGAAACTGGAAGAGACGCGAACCAGATAGAAATTAAGGTCCATTATCTGAGAGCTCATTTCTGGTTGATATCCGCATCCCTCAATAAATCGTTCAAGATGATGGATACCCGTGGTTACAGTATTCCTCCCATGCAGAGGTATTTGGTTTCAAGAAACTCATTGATCCCGTATTTCCCGCCTTCTCGGCCGATTCCGGATTCTTTCATCCCGCCGAACGGCGCAACTTCGGTGGAAATCATGCCGGAGTTGATGCCGATGATGCCGTACTCAAGGGTTTCGGCCGCGCGGAAAATCCGCCCGACATCGCGGGAATAGACGTAGGCGGCCAATCCGTAGGGAGTGTCGTTTGCCATGGCCACGGCTTCCGAATCATTCCTGAACCGGTAAAGCGGCGCGACCGGGCCGAAGGTTTCCTCCCGGGTGATTTTCATGGAGGCGGTCGCGTCGGCCAGGACGGTGGGCTCGAAAAAGAGCCCGCCCCTCGCGTGAGGTTTCCCCCCGATCAGCACGCGGGCGCCCTTGTCGACCGCATCGGAAACGTGCTCCTCAACCTTGGCAAACGCCTCGGCATCGATGAGCGGACCGATGGTCACACCCGGCTCCAGCCCGTCGCCCACCCTGAGCGACCGCACCCGTTCGGTCAACTTGGCGGTAAAGGTGTCGTACACTCTTTCCTGCACCAACAGCCGGTTGGCGCAAACGCAAGTCTGCCCGGCGTTGCGATACTTGGACTGCAGTGCGCCTTCGGCCGCCGCATCCAGGTCGGCATCGTCGAACACGATGAAGGGTGCGTGTCCGCCGAGCTCGAGGGAAAGTTTCTTCACGGTTCCCGCGCACTGTTTCATCAGGAGCTTGCCGATTGCGGTGGATCCGGTGAAAGTCAATTTGCGCACCATCGGGTTTGTGGCCAGCTCGGTGCCGACCGTCCTCGCATCTCCGGTTACCACGTTGAAGACTCCTCGGGGGATACCGGCGCGGTCGGCAAGCTCGGCCAGCGCCAGCGCCGAGAAGGGGGTCGCCGACGCCGGCTTGAGCACCACCGTGCAACCGGCGGCAAGGGCCGGGGCGGTTTTGCGGGTGATCATGGCCGCTGGAAAATTCCAGGGTGTAATGGCCGCACAGACGCCGATGGGTTCTTTGAGCACCAGGATGCGCGTGTCGTTCCGGGAAGCCGGAATGACATCACCATAAACCCGTTTGGCCTCCTCTGCGGACCACTCCACGAACGAAGACGCATAGGCGATTTCGCCGCGGGCCTCCGCCAACGGCTTCCCCTGCTCGGCGGTCATCAACCGCGCCAGATCCTCCTGCGCGGCCATTATCAGATCATGCCATCGGCGAAGAACGGCAGCCCGCTCCTTAGCGGTTTTGGCGCGCCAGGGCGGAAATGCGGCGTGAGCGGCCTCGATAGCGCGCCGGACCTCCGCCTCATCCAGCTTAGGGACGCTGCCGATGCGTTTCCCGGTAGACGGGTTGACTATTGGGATGACACCCCCGCCCTGCGCTGCCACCCATTCGCCGTCAACATAACAGCGCGAGCGAAAAAGGGTATGGTCGGCTATGAATTCCGGAACCTCCGCGGGCTCGCAGCGGTGGATAGCGTTCATGGGGAAAACCTCCATGGCCGGCAGGGCCCATAAATGATGGGCTGTGATCGGGCGCCGGTTTTCTTATCTCAATTGCGCCCGGTGTGCGCCTGCTTCGTCGGGGGGTGGCATCCCTGATTTCTTTCCCGGTGTTAGTTGTCTGCGCCATAGACCCGCATGGGGATGCTTTTCCGCAGATCCTTGAGCTCATTTTGAACCCCACCGCCGACACCTGATCTCGGCAGGCTATCAGACTGGGCAAGCGGACTCCGCCGGTATCCCCCGCTTCACGGTCAGTTTCCAAGTCGAGTTGGCGCGACAGTCCGTGATGCCGTTGACTTCCAGCCGCACGTCAGCTGGGAGCTTGGTTGAAACATCCTCTATGACGTTCCAGACCTGCTCCCGCGAACAATCATACAGGTGGATCATAACCGAGCTGCCCACTATCGGCCAGCTCCGAACTTTCACGGTGAAATTGCCTCGGAGANGGGGCCGGTTCATTTCGAGGATCACGGTGGTAAAAAGGCGCGACTCGCGTCGATCGCGTGCATTCATGAGCATGAGAAAAAGGGCGACCGGCCCGATGGCGCCAAGAAGGCCGCCAATCACCGTTGCAAGATTCGCTGCCATATCGTTCATCTCCTGTCTCCTTTCGCGCAGATTGAGTCTGGAGAAGAGCCCGTCGGATTTCATGGCTGTATGTTCTGATTCATATGAAACAGGTTCCCGGGGTCGTACTTCCGCTTGATCCGCGCCAGTCGGGGAAAGTTGGACCCATAAGCGGCGGCGATGCGATCCCCTTCGTCTGCGGTCATGAAGTTCACGTAAGCGCCAGCGGATGCATATGGCGCCGATGNCTGGAAGAACTCGCGCGCCCAGGCTATGCATCGCTTGTCGTCCACCGGGTGATCCCAACGCCCGTGCACGTTCAAGACAAATTTGGTATCCCGATGGCAATAGGCCGTTGCATCTGGTGGGACTCGATTGGCAGCCCCGGAAATCAGTCCCAGAAAAATCTCACATTGCGCCGTGGGCAGTCTGCCCCCGAACTCAATGATCACATTCAAGGCCCCTTCGCTGAGTTCGATGAAGTTATGCGACTTCCAGTAATTCCGGGCTCCAGGCGTCAGCAACGGATCGAAAGCCTGCTGCCAGTTCACATAGGGCTGCACGCCGACGTGCGCTCCGTGCAGCTTCCCAAAGCTCCGCAGCGGTTCGACGCGTCGTTGCCCCGTTTGGGGATCACCCGAAAAAAAGACGGCCAAAGCCAGTATTTCCCTGCCGTGGACCTCTGCGGGCAGAAAGGCCAACGGCGGAGCCTTGCGCAACACCACCCATACGTTGATGTCTTCCGGGGCCGACATTACAAATTCGCGATAGGCCCTGAGCACCTCTCTTGCCTGGTCAAAGGGGAATACCATCAAACCGGCTGTGACCTCGGGGCCAACCGGATGAAGCCTGAATTCGANACGGGTCACGACGCCGAAGTTGCCGCCGCCGCCGCGGATCGCCCAGTAGAGATCGGCGTTTTCCTCCTCGCTGGCACCTATCAGAGTTCCGTCGGCAGTCACAATTTCGGCGGACACGAGATTGTCAACCGTCAGACCGTATTGACGGGTCAGCCACCCGAAACCGCCCCCGAGGGTCAACCCGGCGATGCCGGTGGTGGAATTGATCCCCACGGGAGTGGCCAACCCATGAGCCTGGGTGGCGCGATCAACGTCACTCAACGTAGCACCGGGTTGCACCAACGCCCGCCTCTCATCAGCATCGACATGGACCGTCCGCATGCCTGAGAGATCGATCATCAGGCCGTTGTCGCACACGGCGTTCCCGGCGATGTTGTGGCCGGCGCCGCGTATCGAAATTTCCAACCCATGGTCGCGTGCGAAGGCAACGGAGTATCGAACGTCCTCTGCCCCCGCGCAGCGAACAATTACCGCGGGTCTCCGGTCGATCATTGAATTCCAGATCCTGCGGGCGTCATCATAGCCGGCCTCACCGGGCGATAACACGAGGCCTCTGACGTTATCCTCCAACTGACCTACCAACTTCCGGGGTAATGTCTTCATGGCGTTTATCCTCTGCCATCGATCGCATCGAAGCTGTCATAGCTCCCGATGACTCGATGGAATCGAATCGGGTTGAACGAANCGCGTCGACGACCTTCAGTCGTGGCTGCGCAAGAGAATTTAACGCAGCGGGTATTCAACCGAGATGGGGTGAATCCTGTATTTTCGCTGGGGGACTCGGAAAGGGGCGGACCGGGAAAGGCTCGCCGTCAGACGGCCCGTGGCTGTAGAAATTTCAAACCGCCCGGTTGCACATGGATCTCAAAGATGGAGGATAGACCGTATCGATCTCTGCATGCTTTTTAGCTACCAGGAAATCGATTGTACCTGATTTTCCAACACAACCCACTGGGACTGGCCAATCCGTTTGTCGCATTCCGCATCGATGCCAAACAAATAGCGGAGCGGGGGAAGCTGAGGCCTACGAGCCTGTCGCTTCCGCCGGCCTCACCATCCAATTCGCCACGCGTCTCAAACGCAGGGGGCATAGGCCAGAGATGGCCCTCCGCAGCCCGGCGGAAAGCCAGGATACAGGACTCACATCCGGCACCCCGCGACGCCCGGCGGCACAGACGGAGATGCCGCCAGGTGATGGGGGGTTTCGTTCGATCGATGAAAACATTCCGCAGGGCATTCTCATCGCACTCGAGTTCAATGGGCCGCACCTGTACGCCAACCGTTGCGCGACCGAATTGACCGGGTACTCCATCGCGGAGTTACTGCAACTCGGCCCGGCCTATCTGGTACCGCTGTGGGATTCACCTCCGTATCCGGCAACGCCTGGAACAGCCGCTGATCGGGGAGGGTCTGCCAGAGAGCTGTCAGGCAACCCTTCTGCGCAAGGACGGGCAGGCCATGCCGGTTGAAGTCACGGGGACGCCGGTCGTGTGGCAGGGTCGCCCGGCCATTTTGATCCTGGTCAAAGACGTGTCCCGCTACATTTCCAGGGAGGAAGAGCTCAAACAACGAGTGATAGAGCTCCANGCCGAATGGCAGGCAAACTCAGAGGCCCTTAAGCTGCACATGGATGAACTCGCGACCCAGAAGAACAACCTTGATCTTACCCACTTGAAAGTTCCTCTATTCGGTAAGAGAATCGCACCACCTGCGGCGTCCAGTCAGCCAATGCAGTTGCATCAAGGCTCAGCCAGCGTCCGCTGTCATATTGCTTCAACCAAAGTTCTATGCGATCAAATTCTCGACACGCATACCAGTTCTCGTGTCCCACGCTGCATTTAGGGCCATTCCTATCAATTTCCGAGGTAGCGCCTGCCTGCTGGACCGCTAAAACTGCGCTGACAGTAAGCGCCTCGGGCGCACCCAACACAATGCCACGCAACGCTTCAAGAACGTGGGACAGGCTGTGACTGGGTTCCGCGGTGGGTACCCCCACGGAGAGTGTCTTGGCCTGTTCGATCTTTAAACGCTCCGTGCTTAGCAATCGGAAGAATTCGCGCGAAATCGAAGGTAATCCGGTGAGGACCGCCAGCAGAAACAGCACCAGTTTGAAATCGGCATCGGGCCTGTCTTCCACGAATTTCGGCGACTGGTCCAGTGAGACAGCCTTGATCAGCCGATAGACGTTGACGAAACGCTTCACCGAACGGGGCGTCTGGCCGAGAAGGCTGCGTAGTTCGTTCATGAACTGGAGCTCAATCTTTTGAATATCGAGCCCTATAGGCTTCAGGTCGGTTTCGGCCTTCATGTTCAGGGGACGTCTCCGTTCCGAAGCCTCCCAATGCACGACTGTTTGTTCACGCTCAACCGTTGCGGCACCTTTGTCACTGGCTCCTTGTTGTCCATTCCCTTGGCCCTTTGTGCCTCCGACAGCGTTTACAAGGGAGGATGGCACCAGACTATTGGCGATCAGACCTTGCACAATTCGTATGCGGGCCTTTTCGGGCAGTGGTCGCACCCAGAACGGAACCTGGAAAATCTTTTCCAGGTAGTCCTGGGGTGAGGCCTGGCGTCCAAACCCTTCGGAAAGCTCCACGCCGTCACGTCGCGCGTTGACCGCGAGAAGATTCTGATAATGCCGCTGCAGCGACTGCGCCAGCCAACGTGCGTCCACGGCCACCACGACGACAAACAAGGGGAAGGCCAGCAGCAAATGCACGGCTTGCAGGACTTGGACAACCCGCTCTGGCGGGCAGCGGTCCAAGTCGTCGATGTACAGTACAATGCGATTGATCAAGTGCCGGTCTTCTTCCCGGACTGTCCCATCGTCCTTTTCACCGAACTCCTTATTTCGGTCGGTTATGAGCTGTGACAACTGTTCAAAGTCGCTGCGGATCAGTGCGGCAATACCGAGGTGTTTGCGATAGTCTTGGCTGCCGACGCGTTCGTTGATAAAATCGAGCAGCATGCGCCCTGGCGTGATCTGCTGCAGTTCCTGTTCGAGTTCAGCGATCTCGCGCGTCTTCTCCTTTTCCTCATTCTTAGCCTGGTCGTACGCTACCGTCTTTTCGGTGTACTGGCGCTCCGCTTCTGCGATCAGGCTGCCATACTGGGTCTCTACTTCACTCCGCTTTTCGTCCAGCTTCATCCGGGCTCCTTCGACCCGGGCCAGCGCGCCCGATAGCCACGAGGTTCCCTGTTTGAGCAGGATGACCAGGCCGCTCAAGAAAGCCGACACACTGGCCAGTGCGTTTGTAACCGGAGGAAACTGATTGTCGATGCTTTTGAGCGCGAAGCCGATTGCAGGGCCAATTAGAACCACGAAGATTAGAGCTCCAGCCCACTTCCATCCACGCTCACGCAGCGGAGTTATGAGAGCGTTGCCCCGCTCCAGCACCGCGCGAAGTTCATCCGATCCGCGCATCAGTTCTGCTGCATTTCTGTAGGTCTGCGTTACGCCCATGTCATTTAAAACCCGGCTGATGTCCTCCTTCTCTTTATCCGATAGCTTGACCCCTTTTAGGACGTCCAGCGCCTTTAACTCATTCAGCTTCTTAAGCGCATCTTCGCGCTCTTTTCCAAGCTCGATAACGCGCTTCTGTGTTTGGGAGAGTTGACTTTCGAGCTCAGCTTTTCGAGCCTGAGCCACTTGCTGGGCGCGGCGCTTGACCTCAAGTTTCTCGATCACAACCTGCTGTCGCTGTTGCAGCAAAGTCGGCTCATCTCCCTGCCGGGTCTTCAGGTTCCGAAAGATGTGTTCCACCAAGCTAGCCCAAAGTTCACCTTCCACATAGTGCCAGGCGTTGAACTCGATCTGCGCGATATACTTGTAGATCGAAATTTTTCCTTGTGGCTCGCCTGACTGCTGGGCGTCCGCAGTAATCTTATGAATTCGTTGGCGCAACGCCTCCATGAAGAAACTTTTGCCGGAACCCCAATCGCCGAAAAGGCCTATCGCCATGGGCGGTTGCAACGCCTTCGCCGCAATCAAATAGGCGAATGCATCGACTTCAGCGCCGATGCCGATGAGATCCAGCTCGGTGCGGGTGTCCGCGCTGAACCCGGAGACGGTAAAGCGGGGCGATAGCGGCACGTCGGATTGCGTGGCTTCCATCAAAGGGAACCGCTCAGCGAGAAATCTGCTGAAAGTCATTTCCCCAGATGGATAGCGCAGGAACTCGGGATATGCGGATGCTAACTTCTCAAAGGGGGCACCTGCGCTCGCGAGGGTTTGTTGGAGCAGGCCCTTGGCCCTGTTCGGCGTGCCCAGGATGCCGCCGAAGAGATCGCGCAGGCGGGACAAGTGATCATTCTCGGGATTGAATTTCTGCGTGAGGATCAGGCTCGCGTCAACTATCTGCTCAGCTTCAGGGTCGAGGGGCGGCATCTTGTCGAGTCTCTCAGGAGAGCTCGGGGCGCCATCCGGCGCAAAGCCGCCATCGGCTCTCAGTGCGTCATAGAGCAGTTCAGGCGACAGCCGATAATGGCTGAACAATTGGGAACACTCTGAATCCTCACGATGAGCCAAGAAGATTCCGACGATGAGATCTAAAGCCGAGACCGCGCCGGGAGGGACTTCCTTGGAAGGCGCCCGCTGGCGGGACCGGGTGAAAGCCCATGCCAACGCAGCCTTTGACGAACCGGTGAATTCGTAAAACCGATTATGCTCCAATTTGGCCTCGCGTAGTCAAATGATGGTTCGTCCCTGTCAAAAAAATACCTGAGATAAAGCCTTGGCGATTACCGGGACTGCTGCGCAATCCTCACGGCGGAGAGAGAACCACCCACCCGGATGCGATGAAGAGTGTCTCCCGCAGGGCCCCCTCGGCTTCAATCTCCCGCCCCTCCAGTTCCGCCAGGGTGTCATCCCAGAAGGGGTTTCCGCCCTTGCGCTGCAGTTTGTACTCCCCTTGTGCGGTGACCAGAACAAGCCCCTCGTGCTCGCTCTTGGTACCAGCGTAAAGACGTTTCCTGGCGACTCGTCCACGAATTTTCATGATGGTTTCCGCCTGCCGGCGTGACGGCCCCTTCCCCGATGCGTCCCTTTGTTCTTCTCAAGAGAGCAGACGGTTGTCATCTTCAGCGGCTGTGCAGCCGGCGCATGTGAATCAACTCCCCGTTCTGGACCGTTGCAACGATAGCCACCACCCGCCCTGGGGCCTCTTTGGCCCCGGATCTCTTCCCTACGAGCATGTAAAGCTTCCGTCCCCCGCGCCCGGGAGCGAAGCGTTTTATCGCCCGGCCCATCGCCTCCGCCCGATAGGCCACCGCAAAGGAGCGGAAGCCGAAGGCCTCGATCCCGGACTCGGCCGCGACCGACTCGAGGATCTTCGCCACCTCGGGCGGCACCTGCGCATCGGAACTCTGGAGTTTTCCGAGGCTCTTCCAGAGGTTGGTGCCGGTTCGGGCAGCCCGCTCCCGGCGCAGCCTGCGCGTGCCCTTTACGTTCTGATGCCCCCGGAAGGCCTGCCGGAAGGCTTTGACCATAGAAAGTGCGTGAGGGGTGGAGCCCACGGCATGGACGGAGGGATCCCCCAGCAGGTGAAACTGGACTATGGTCTTCAGGTCGGTCGGGTCGAGATGGGTGTAGGCTTGGACGAAGCGATGGCGCGCCTTCAGCGTCGCCTCCCCCAGGGAGGCTCCGTCGAGTACCTCGTCGATGAAATACTGGCATATGAGGTCGGCCTGCCCGTTGCCCTCACTCGGGCCGTAGGCGATCGTCGAGCTGCCGAAAAACCCGTAGGCCTCGTCGCGCAGGTAGGTACTGCAAATCCCGGGCTCCATGTCGGCATCGGCCGGGTCATAGAGCTGGGCCCCGTAACAGCACTCGACCGCAATCACGGTCCCGTTCATGATTTTTTTGACAAGCTTCTTCGTCGTGTGCGCGATGGGGTAGCTGCTGCCGCGCTGCCCGTAGAAATTGGGGTCTTCCGGGCTCCCGTGGCAGTTGATGAAATGGACCCGCCGTCCGAGCTCCGCCGGGGTCCAGGCTGGCCCTTTGGGCGGAGAGGTTGCCATGGCCGTGCTGTTGCCGAAGATCCGGGTTAGGCTTAGCGCTGTGGACGCCTTCCAAACCTCGGCGCTCACGCTGAAATATTTCTGGTACTCGGAGCGCGGCCGGGCCCTGTGGCGAGCCGCGGTACCCAAGAGCGAGACCAGATAGGACGGGTCCCTCGAACCGACCAGGTCCGGCAGCCTTCCCACGACCCGAGTCGGGCCGATGAAGTCAGCCGGCTGTTTGCTGTAAGGGGCCTCGCAGGCATAGGGGATGTCGCTGGGGACGATCTTGTCATCGTCTCCCTGCGGGTCGTAGACCGGGTTCCTCAAGTCCTGGTGGGGGACGATGTCCGGCGACCCCAGGATCATGATGTAGTCGGGCTCATAGGCGTCGTAGACTGCATCAATGGCTAGCTTGACCGCGCGTTGGTCCTGTCTGTCCGCGACCGCCTGGCCCTGAACCGCGGCCATGTCAGCCGCTGAGTCAATGGCCACGAGGAGCGTGTTCAGCCCCCGTTTCGAGTCGGCTGCGATCAGGCGGCGGATCGCCTGTTCGACCCGGCCGACCCCGGCCTGGTATTTATCTTTCAATGCCGCCATGTTCGTGATGATGACCTTGTCGGGTTTCATATTCCCCCCTCTACCGGCGCCCCAGAGCGCCCGATTTTACGCCTGCGCTTCCTGGAGCACCGCGCACGCGTCGCCATACCAGCGTGCAGCACGATCCAGGTGGTCGCCTGTCGTTTTGAGACCCCAGGTGTTCTTGGTGCTCTTGTACAGCCTGCCCGCATTGTAGGCCGCGGCTACCAGGATGGGGTCATCGCCGGTCTGGGCGAGCCCGTGTGCAATCGTTGCAGTCCCGATGTCGATGCTGGTTTTCGGATCGTACAGCTGCAAACGGTCGGGGCCGTCGAGCCCATATTCCAACGCCGGGGCCACAACAAAAGGCTCGTAGTCTATCCCCTTTTCCCGAATCACCCACCTTGCAGTCGTTGCCAGCAGTTGCATCGGGCCGGCACTGTAATCCCCCAGCCGCGTGGGGCTCACATCGTTTACTGGGACTTCAGGCTCCCAGCGAAAGGTGAGAGGTCCGGTAAAACCTGACTTCCTCGCGAAAGCGGTCTCCGTGGCAATGACCATCATGATAATGGCAGGGTGAACGCCGTAGGTTTTCGATGCTTGAAGGATCGACTCGGAAAAGTACTGCCAGATCGTGCGGCATGTGACCGGTTCGCCGGGCGTCCTCAACGGCTGCCGCCCATCGGCGTAATCGCGAAGGTATACCCCGCCGGCGTCATACCGCCACTCGCAGCCACCGAATCGACTGCGCCAGTCGTCTGCGGGAGCCGGTG
>JGI20214J51650_10001025_pt1 | contig 17701 bp, 11 predicted proteins | sample WetSurMetagenome_FD_51650 | JGI IMG/M metagenome (IMG submission 51650) | reverse complement strand
GTTCCGGTATTCGTTACAATAAAATCAAATGTTTGACGTCCGGCTTCTTCTTTAAAGGTTCCAAAATCATGCTCTGTAGCTGAGAGTTGCATTTTTGTTACNGCCAATTGAGATTTTGCACTAATTCCGAAAATCAGNAAAGAAATAATGAAGAATAATCGTTTCATATCAATATGGTATTTTAGTGTTAAGAANTGTCNNTTAGTTTTTACAAATATAAGAATGCAAATACAATTTTGTTATTATGACATTATCAGGAAGTAATTAGTTGCATGATCCATCTCAAAAACCAGGCCATAAAAACTGGATCCGGTAATGTGATGTAAAAATAATAAAGTTTGAGATTTTTAGATAGTTTAAAACAGATAATCATTAGTTTTGCCATCAATACCGGATTCTTTGGAACAATATTTGTTAATTATAGAACCGGTTACTTGATGCGAGCCGTGGAAAATAAAAATATCAAAAAACTGATTATCATTCTTATAGCATGCGTTTTCTATTTAAACGTAAAAGGTCAGTTTTATAATGGCTTACAGATGTCTTTTGGTAAAAACAAAGTTCAAAACTACGATTTCTACTGGCAATACTACAGATTTGATAATTTCGACTGCTACTTCAATGAGTATGGCCGCGACCTGGCTCAGTTCACCGCAGACTTTGCAATGAAAAAACTGGCAGAAATTGAGAATTTTTTCGATTACACTCTCGAAAAGAGAATTGTATTCATCATTTTCAATAAAAACTCCGATTATAAACAAACCAATATCGGTTTGGTAACATTTGATGAAGACACTTATAATACCGGGGGGTTCAACAGAATAATTAAAAATAAGGTAATGCTTTATTATGAAGGAGATCATGAAACCTTCAAACGTCAGATAGCTGCTTCAATTACCGAAGTGATAGTCAATGAGATGTTATATAATGCTGATGTCAAAGACAGAGTTTCAAGCTCATCATTAATTTATATGCCCGACTGGTATACCAAAGGACTTGTCCGCTATGTAGGTGGAGGATGGGATTATGAGGCAGAAAACAGGGTAAAGGATGGTCTCAAATCTGGTAAATTTAAGAATATTAATCATCTTGAATATGATGATGCAATAGATGCCGGCCAGTCTTTCTGGAGATTCATCGGAAAAAAATTTGGTGACGCACTCATTCCAAACATAATCTACCTGACCAAAATCTATAAAAATATTAATGATGGCTTCCTTTATGTAACTGGTGAGAATCTCAAAGAGCTTCTTAAAGAATGGAAAGCTTTCTATTCTGAGGAGTATGCTGGCGACAAAAATCTTCCTTCCGATGATGCAAATACAGTCAGAAAATCGAAAAAGGAGCAGATATATCAACAGGTAAAAGTCAGTCCGGGAGGAGATTATATCGCGTATGTAACCAACGATTGGGGAAGAAAACGGATATGGTTGTATAACCAGGCAACTGGCAAGCGAAAAATAATTTTCAGGAAAGAGCCAAAGTTTGAACAGATTGTTGACAATACTTACCCTGTAATAGCATGGCACCCCAGTGGAAAGATCCTTACTTTTATAAATGATGAAAAGGCTGACCTTGAGATGTATTTCTACAGGGTAAATGAAAGAAAAACAGAGAAAAGAGTTCTCCTTTATTTTGATAAAATCCTGGATTTTTCTTATTCCCCCGAGGGATCACGTCTTGTCTTTTCAGCTGTAAAAGATGGAATAACCGATATATATATTCATACAATTGCCTCAGGCACCAATGAGCAGATTACCAGGGATATAGCAGACGACCTGAATCCTTCCTTCATGAAGTATTCCCCAGATGAAATAATATTTTCATCAAACAGATTAACTGATACATTATCCAATACTGCAAGTCCATTTGAAAAAGTTTCTCTGACATATGATCTTTTTACTTATAATATATCACGAAAAAATAATTTACTGGTAAGACTTTCAGAGGGTAAATATACCGACAGGCTTCAACCAGCTGAAATAGAAAAGAATAAGTTTAGTTATATTGGTAATCAAAACGGAATTTTCAACAGGTATACTGCTAAATTTGACAGTTCAATCAGCTTCATAGATACTATTGCACACTACAGATATTATATTAATTCCCAGCCTTTTACTAATTATGACAGAAATATCAGGAACCATTCTGTAGTGACAGGAACCGATCCCTTTGGTGAGGTCATATTCCAAAACAGGAAATATGCAATTAGAAAAGGATTGATAAGCCAGTCAGTTCCTGTTCCACAGGGGGAGGTGGTAAATACAAGGTTGCGTAATGAAAAGAACCGTCTTTTCCATAAAGCCGATAGTATAGAACAATTAAGGCAGTGGCTCGTAGCCGAAGACAAAAAAATGAGGGATACACTTAAGAAGCCGCTTTATGAATATTATATTAAAGATGAGCCTATCGATATAAATCACTATATTTTTGAAAAGGAAAAACAAAACTATTACAACCAGTTATGGCGAAAGAAATATATGGATATCGATCTTGATACCGGACATATAAATCTTCCCCTGATAAGAATTTATGAGACAGCATTCTATAATAATTATGTTTCAACACAAATCGACTTTAGCTTTCTCAACAATTCGTACCAGGTTTACAGCGGAGGTGCTCCGTATTATAACCCTGGGATGAATGTTCTCACAAGGATCGGTACATTGGATTTATTCGAGGATTACAGACTAACAGGAGGATTCAGGTTTGCCGGGAATTTTGATAGCAACGAATATCTGCTCAGCGTCGAAAACCTTAAAGGGAAATTTGACAAACAGCTAATATACCACAGACAGACATATTTGAGCTCTGATGATTCAAGCCTCTTTAAGACTTACACGCAAAACCTCTATTTTTCTCTCTCTAAACCCATTACGCCTGTATTGGCACTAAAGGGTACTATCTCTTACAGATATGACAAGCATGTATATCTGGCAACAGATCAGGCTACTCTCAATTATAAAAATATTTCACAGCAGTGGGGTAGTCTTAAAGGAGAAGTGATCTATGATAATACGCGTAAAAGGAGCATTAATATCTATTTTGGAACCCGGTTTAAGGTATTCGGAGAATACTACAAGGAACTGACACATAAAAAATCCGACATGATCGTTCTCGGTGTGGACTTCAGAAAATATATTAGAATTCACAGGGAGCTGATATGGGCTAACCGGTTCGCAGCAAGTACCTCTTTTGGACCTACTAAACTACTTTATTACCTGGGAGGTGTTGATAACTGGATGGGTTATCTCTTTACTAAGTATCAGATGTTCGATAATACAATACCTGTTACGCCAAATGTCAATTATGGTTTTCAGACTCTGGCAACCAATATGAGGGGCTTCTCACAAAATGTCAGAAATGGTAACAGTTTCGCCTTGATAAACAGCGAAATAAGATGGCCGGTAGTAAGATATTTTGCAGGTCACCCTCTTCGTTCTAATTTCCTGAACAGCCTGCAGATTGTTGGCTTTGGCGATATAGGGACAGCCTGGTCGGGAAAATCTCCATGGTCGGGAAATAACGGCTACGACACTCAAAAACTCACAAATGGGCCTGTTTCTGTTACTCTTGATTCAAACAGAGACCCCATCGTTGAAGGCTTTGGCGCTGGCTTAAGAGCTCAGATATTTGGTTACTTTGTAAGGGCCGACTGGGCCCGGGGTATCGACAATGGTTATATCCTGCCCACAATTTTTTATTTGTCGTTCAGCCTCGATTTCTAAAAAGTATTTTGCCCCCCTTCCCCCCTAAAGGGGCGCTTATTCAGTGATATTTATGAATTATTCTCCCTTCCGGAGACCAATTTTTAAAAGTTAAAAGGAGTGAAATTGCCATATATTTCTAAGGTTTCTTTTTGAATTAAAAAAATAAAGGTAATTTTGTGCGAAATTGTAATTAATTAATCAAATAATAATCGAAATGGCTTACAAAATTAATGATGATTGTACTGCTTGCGGAACATGCATCGACGAATGTCCTGTTGAAGCGATATCAGAAGGCGACATCTATAAAATTAATCCCGATGTTTGCACTGACTGTGGTGCATGTGCTGATGTTTGTCCTGTTGAGGCTATTCATCCTGAGTAGTAATACAATTTAAAAATTCAGAAAAGGGACATGCCATCGCATGTCCCTTTTTTTTAATGTGGATCGTATTTAGCTTTCTCAAGTATCCCCTGGACATCAGTATTTTTGATCATCTCTTCAATTTTTACACCCGGATTCTTCATCATATATGATTCAATTATTCTGAAACCAATCCAGATGGCAGCTCTTCCAGGTGACTCCTTCGTAAAATATGAAGTGAAAGGAGATTCCCCTGTTAGTTTCCTGATTGTAAACTGATCTTTGCTGAAGAGCAGATTATTCTCAATAAGGTATTGCCACATCTGATTTTCATTATTCATGCAGAATTTCAACTGATCGNGAGTGAAACCAAAGATGATTTCATCAGAAGTCTCAGGCAGCATACATTTTTCAAANTACTTAAGTTTGCCATTATGAATAATCTCAGCNAGAACATTATCAGAAGGATATTTAAGTGATGAAAAATCCCATTCCGAAGCTCCCCATCCGAACATACAATCTGGAACAATATTTTCGGGAGTCATCCTGGCTGAAATATATTTNAAAATATTAAGCCTGGGATAATATTCACAGTCCGCTCCAAGGTATCTGTCCAAACCAATCCCGAGTATTGAGTCTCCTGCAATGATGCTGTTATTAAATCCTGTTATACATGTGAATACGGCAGGAACATTTTTCTCAGGGAAATAGTAGAGATAATGTCTGAAAGCATCCTGAAGGCCGGCTTCAACCTGCTTAATGTCAGGAAAACGCTTCATAGTCAGGGCATAAACATCGTTATTCTGTTTATCCAAACAAAAACGCAAAAGAAAATCACCAAATGAAATCTCATTTATATCGCCTGTATTAATAACCATGCTGAACAACTGAAGAAATCCTTTATATTTCTTTTTAAGCTCCGGAATCTTTGGAATGACTTCTTCGGGAGCTAAAGTAAAAAGATCTTTCTCCAGTCTTTTTATTTCAATTTTAACTCTAATCGAAGAGGTATTGACCTTGTAATGATTTTTCTTACAGGATAACAGGCATGGGAGTAACAGCAATACCAACAGCCAGACAATAAATCTCTTTTTCATTTTACATTTTTTTCACCTTCTAAAATAAACACTTTTCGGCTTCAATGGCAACAATTAAAAACGATACAATAACTTCACTTATTATTTGTTATTTTTACCAAAGAAGAATTAGGATTGATTTTCTTCGTTTACCCCGGCCCCAAGGGGAGCGAAGAAAATCAATTTACTCCCCATGGGGCTGGGGTAAATAAATTGATTTTCGAGCGATATTGATGTACTATAAATAATTACTAACATACATAATATTCAAAATGAAAGTTTTAATACATAATAAAAAATCTTTAGTCAAAGTTCTTCTTGCTCTGCTTTTGTCTACTTCACCACTATTTATAGTTCACGCCCAGCAAAAAATAAGTTTTGGGATACATGCCGATCCTTCTGTAAATTGGTTCTCTTCAGATATCAGCCAGATGAAAAATAATGGTTCCCGGGCCGGATTTAATTTCGGACTGACATATAATAAGTATTTCACACCAAATTATTCCTTTTCAACCGGAATTACTCTTGTCAGAACCGGAGGGAGACTAGTCAGCAACGATACAACATCAATGGAGTTTACAAATTTCAGATCAAAGGTACTTCCCGGAAATACAATGACATATAAAATTCAGTACCTGGTTATTCCAATTGGTTTAAAGCTACAGACTAATCAGATCGGATATCTTACTTTCTTTTCCGATCTGGGTCTCGATCCAAAGATTGCAGTAAGCAGAAAAGTGGATATTCCATCTCTTAACATTTCAGGCGAAAATGCCAAAAACGCCGTTAACCTTTTTAACCTTTCATACCATATTACAGCTGGTATTGAATATTCGGTAGGTGGTTCAACGGCATTGGTTTTTGGATTAAGTTTCGACAATAACTTTATGGATGCAACAAAAGACAGCGGGAATAAATCCAATGATAAAGTATCTCAGAAGTCTTTGAGTTTCAGGTTCGGAGTTAATTTTTAATCAGTAAATGATGAAATTCACGGTTGCACAACTGAATTATCATATAGGTAACTTTGCCAGGAACAAAGACCTGATATGTGAATCGATCAGAAAAGCAAAAGCTGCAGGATCGGACCTGATAATCTTCTCGGAACTGTGCATTCCCGGATATCCGCCTCTGGATCTTCTTGACCGGCTGGATTTTATTGAAAAATGTGAGATTACAGTGGAGGAAATAGCCAGAGAATGTGTTGGTATTGCCGCTCTTGTAGGCTCTCCTACAATAAACAAAAATCCTGAAGGAAAAAAACTTTTCAATTCAGCCTTGCTGTTATCGGAGGGTAAAATTATTTTCTCTGCCAATAAAGCCTTGCTGCCCACATATGATATTTTTGATGAATACAGATATTTTGAACCTGAAAGAAAATTCTCAGTTTTTCCATTCAAAGGATTAAGGCTGGCTATTACAATCTGTGAAGATCTTTGGGACGAACAGCCATTTGATAATGAATTCGAGAAATCAAGGCTTTATACTATCTCCCCTATGGAGGAGCTTGCAAAACAAAATCCCGACATCATAATCAACATTGCTGCTTCACCATTTTCATATTCGAAAATTGAAGCAAAAGAAAACATCTTCATCAATAAAGCTGTGAGGTATAAAATACCTGTAATATCTGTGAATCAGACCGGAGCAAATACTGAACTCATTTTTGATGGTGCCTCAATTCTTGTAAATGAAAAAGGAGAAATTTTTAAACGACTCCCTTTTTTCGAACAGACTGTTGAATCGTTCACATTTGAAAGTATCAAATCGGGCCGAAACAACGGGGAAAATGCTGTCAATGATGTAATCTCTCTTATGTATAAAGCATTGGTGACAGGTTTACGTGATTATTTTTCTAAATCCGGATTAAAGACCAGTATTCTCGGCCTTTCAGGCGGAATTGATTCCGCTCTCTGTCTTTGTCTTGCTGCAGAAGCACTTGGCAATGAAAATGTAAGGGCTTTGCTAATGCCTTCAAGATATTCATCCGATCATTCCATAAGCGATGCCGTTGCTCTTGCAAATAAGCTCAAAGTACGTTATGATATTATAAATATAGAGAAGCCTTTCAAAGCTTTCGAAGAAGATCTTGCACCTGTTTTCGAAAACAGGAACAGCGATGTTACTGAAGAAAATATTCAGGCACGTATCAGAGCNATACTTTTAATGGCCGTCTCTAACAAATACGGGTGTATAGTATTGAATACCTCCAACAAGAGCGAGGCAGCAGTCGGATATGGTACCCTCTATGGAGATATGGCCGGAGGATTATCTGTTATAGGTGATGTCTATAAAACTGATGTTTTCAGGCTTGCAGGTTTCATTAACCGGGAGCATGAAATAATACCTGGAAATATTATCAGAAAATTACCTTCAGCAGAATTGAGACCAGGTCAGTTTGATACTGATTCCCTTCCGGATTACAATATTCTTGATTCAATACTTTATCAGTATATTGAATTACAAAAACCTGCCATTCGCATTATTAAAGATGGTGCTGACAAAGATACGGTAATGAAAGTCATANGGATGATTGATTTTAATGAATATAAAAGATATCAGGCACCTCCCGTTCTAAGAATTTCTTCAAAAGCATTCGGGGCTGGCAGGAGAATGCCACTTGTTGCCAGGTACTGATTTGAAATGAATGCAAAAAACTGGCTGCTTGGCTCTTACAACTACCTGTAATTGAATATGTTAAAAAATGTTAATTTAGAATTCGTAAAATTCTTTTATTACCTTTGATATGTTTTTTAACATAATCTATTCATGCAGTATAATAATCCATATATAGAGTTATGTCTTGAAGGATCATCTTCCGTTTTTAAAGGATTAAATCAGAAAGACAAAGAAACTCTGGCAAATCATCACACTGTTGTAATAATTAAAAGGGGCCAGTTTCTTTGCAGAGAAGGTGATAAACCTCGGGGCCTGATATGTCTGGCATCGGGAAAAGTAAAAGTCTTTAAGGATGGTGTTGGAGGAAGAGGACAAATAGTCAAGATGCTACGTCATCATGGATTTATTGGCTACAAAACTCTGTTTTCCGATATACCCTGGTCAGTATCTGCGAAAGCTATTGAAGATTCTGCGGCTTGTATTTTTGAAAAAAATGCCTTGGTAAAAATATTGAAAAAAAATTCTGAACTATCATTGCGATTTATGAAAGTAATTGCCGATGAGTTGTGGGTCTCGAACAACCGGACAGTCTCGCTCACCCAGAAACATATCAGAGGTCGTCTGGCTGAATCACTACTAATCCTACGCGACACCTACGGTTATGAGGCTGATGGGAATACTCTACGTATTCTTATGTCGCGTGAAGATATAGCCAATCTTTCGAATATGACTACCTCAAACGCTATACGTACACTTTCAACACTCGCCTCTGAAAAAATCATTGAAATTAAGGGAAGAAGGATAAGTATCCTCGACGACACCCAACTTGAACATATCAGTGAACTCGGGTGATCAGAAGAGACTTATACTTTTTCATGCTAATCCCTGAAGAATACTCTTTTTACACGCCGGGGGATTGATGTGAGTATCTCATAAGGAATTGTCTGGCATATTGCAGCAATTTCATCAATGGAGATATTCTCTCCGAATATTTCAGCCTCATCGCCCGGCTCAGTATCCAGTCCGGTTATATCTGCCATGCACATGTCCATACAGATATTACCGATTATCGGCACTCTTGATCCGTTTATCCAAAGGCTGCCTTTTCTGTTCCCGAGCTTTCTGTTTAAACCATCGGCATAACCGACAGGTAAAATTGCAATAATTCTGTCGCTTTCAGACACATCGGCACATCCGTAACCTACCGGTTCTCCCGATTTGATTTTCTTTATCTGCGATATCCTTGTCCGGAATCGTCCGGTCGTTTTAAGATTCAGACCCTCAAAATGTCCAACCCCATACATACCGATACCGGGACGTACCATTTCAAACTGGTATTGAGGGAATCGGGAAATTCCCGAAGAATTAAGAATATGTCGAAGAAAAGGATAACCGATGGCGTCGCTTATCTTCCTGGCAGCATTTAAAAATACTTCCACCTGATGATGGCTGAAATTATCTAGTTTTGAATCTTCACTCGCCGCCAGATGCGAAAAGACCGAGATAACTTTTATATACTCCTGATTTCTGATTCTATTGGCAAGTATATCAATATCTTCCGGCATAAATCCAAGTCTGTGCATTCCCGAATCAATTTTAATATGAACAGGATAATTTACCAATCCGTGTTTTGAAGCTAAAACTAAAAATTGTTCCAGCGATAACTGGCTGTATATTTCAGGCTCAAGAGAATATTTAATCATTAACTCATAAGCAGATGGATCGGGATTCATAACCATTACTGGTAAAGTCACTCCCGAGTTTCTCAATTCTACTCCCTCATCAACAAAAGCAACCGCGAGATAACTCACACGCTGATACTCAAGCAGGGCTGAAATCTCAGAAGGTCCGGCGCCGTAAGCAAAAGCTTTGACCATTGCCATTATTCTGGTTCCGGGATTCAGATGGCTGCGGAATTCATTCAGATTGTGAGATATAGCATCGAGGTTTATTTCAAGAACAGTCTGATGAATCTGTTTCTCAAGCAACTTGCCTATTTTCTCAAATTCGTAGATCCTCGCACCCTTAAGGAGTATGATCTCGTTAGAGAAGTCTGAAGTGTTTAAACTGTTTATGAATTCATCGGTTGAACTGAAAAACTTTGATCCGCTTTCAAAGAATGCTCTGTTTCTGACAAGAGCATTTCCTATACCTATTAACTTATTTATACCAGTTTTATTGATCAGTCCTGCAACTTCACCATAGAGATCCTTCTCATCCCTGCCACTCTGAACAAAGTCGGAAAGTATTAGTGTAGTGTTCCTTCCTTCCTGTGATTTAAGATATTCGAGAGCCATTCCGAGTGATCCNGGATCAGAATTGTAATAATCCACAATAAGCTGACAATTATTGATACCACTTTTCATCTCCATCCTCATTGCAACCGATTCAAGACCGGCTATACCCTTTGCTATAATGTGAACCGGAGTATCCAGAGCCAGACACACTGAGGCTACCATAATTGCATTTTCAACTGAGGCTCTGTCAGTAAAAGGTATATCAAAATCGTTAACTCCGCCATTGAAAATCATTCGAACTCCGGTATGCCCAGGCCGTAAATCACTCTTTTTTACAAATATCTTTGCTTCTTCATTTTTGCAGGACCAGTCAACCAAATCCTTTAATTTAAGAATATTGTTTTTCCTTATTGACTCATTAATAAGCTCATGATCGCTACAATAAATTATCATAGCAGAGTCGATGAAAAGCTTTAGTTTTTCTTCTGTCTTGTTCCTGTTATCAATGAAATTCTCACTGTGCGCATCGCCAATGTTTGTTATTACACCTATATCAGGACGGATCACTTTCTGAAGTTTTTCCATCTCACCGGGCATTGATATACCTGCCTCAAATATTCCCAGTTTATACTTGTCATCAAGCTTCATTATTGAGAGGGGTACTCCAATCTGAGAATTATAACTTTTAGGGCTTCGTATAACAGGGGTTATGAGACCCAGGATATCTGCCAGCCATTCTTTGACAACTGTTTTACCTGCACTTCCCGTGACGGCTATAATTGGGGAAGTAAATGATTTCCTTTTGTATGAAGCCAATAGCTGGAGTGCTTCGACTGAATTATCAACCACTATGAAAGCCGCCCCTATGAATCTTTCAATATTATCAGGGGTTTTTTCAACTACAAACAATCTGATTCCTCTATCAAAGAGATTGCCGATAAAGCTGTGCCCGTCATGATTCTTTCCTGTTAAAGCAATGAAAAGCAGGCCTTCTGTAACGCTCAATTGACGGGTATCAGTCACAATATCTGTAACTAAAAGATCAGATGGACCTGTCAGCCTGCCATTTACAATGGTCGTAATTACAGATGAAGTAAGCTTCAACATTTATTTATTTAAAGCTGCATTATAACAATTCCTNCAAAGAGGTTCATAGAGATTTTTTTCTCCAAGAAGTACAACTTGTTCATCACCTGATTTTCGAAAGGAATATTGAGCAAGATTCCCACATCTCATACATATTGCATGGACTTTTGTGACATATTCCGCAATTGCAAGAAGTGCGGGCATTGGCCCGAAAGGTTTTCCCATAAAATCCATATCAAGGCCTGCAATTACCAACCTGATTCCATTGTCAGCCAAAGTATTGCAGACCTCGACAATTGAGTTGTCAAAAAACTGTGCTTCATCAATTCCAACAACATTCACATCTCCAGCGAGAAGCAGTATGGCTGATGCATTATCAACAGGAGTTGAAATGATCGATTTGTCGTCGTGTGAAACAACTCTTGTCTCAGAATACCTGTTATCGAGCGAAGGTTTAAAGATTTCCACCCTTAATCCTGCAAACTGTGCACGTCTTAAGCGTCTTATCAACTCTTCAGTTTTACCCGAAAACATGGATCCTGTAATTACCTCAATTGAACCCTTTTTTCCCGTTACTCTCACTGAATTTTCAAGAAAGTCCATCTATAATGAATGTCTTTATCTAAACTTAAATTGTAGTTATATTCCTCGATGACTTGCTGAATAATCGTTACTTTTGCAAAATAAGGAAAATGGTTTGTTATATTAACACTAAAATACATGGATTTCAATACAACCATCGATTTAATTATTAAAGATCTCAATGAAGCTTCCGAAATTATTGATGATCTGAAGAAGTATCCTGGTGTCCCGGCATTACAGGTAGAGCTTGCAAAATCAAAGTGCAGAAGCGCGGGTGATGTAATTGCTCTTCTTAAAAGTCTTGGGGATGTCGTACCTGTNAAAAATTACAAGATTGAAGAAAAGGTTGAGGATAAAATTGTGGAAAAGGCTGAGGAAAAGGAGAAAGATCCTGAGATTGTAAAAACAGAGATACGATCCACTGAGACTTTCACACTGGCTGATAAATTCTCATCCTCTACAGATCTTTATGAGGAACAAACAGCAACCAGGAAAGTAGAAAGAGATTTATCTGATCAACTTAAAGTTAAGCCAATTACAAGCTTATCTGAAGTTATAGGTATAAGCGATAAGTTCCTTTTCATGGGAGAAATATTCGACGGGAATAAAGATGANTACGCTCAGGCAATTTCGANACTCGACAAGGCTGAAAATATCGAGGACGCANTGGCAATAATTATGAGCTATACAGAACANNATTCGGAAAATGAAGCTGTCNCTCAGCTTCTTGAACTTGTAAAGCTCAAACTTTCAGCAAATGAGTAAACTTTTTCTTGTCCCTACCCCTATCGGCAATCTTAAGGACATAACCTTCAGGGCTCTTGAAATTCTTGGGAGTGTCGACCTGATACTTGCCGAAGATACACGCCAGGCGAAGAAGTTACTTAATCATTACAATATCACAACACCTCTTCAGTCGCATCACATGTTCAATGAGCACAAAAGTGTGGATTCAATCTGCTCTAAGATTTTAAGTGGCCAGACAATTGCTCTTATTTCTGATGCCGGTACGCCGGGAATATCGGACCCTGGCTTTTTGCTTGTCAGAAAATGTGTTGAGCATGAAATTCCTGTCGAGACCCTGCCAGGGCCTACTGCCCTTATCCCGGCACTGATAAACTCGGGATTACCATGTGACAGATTCTGCTTTGAGGGATTTCTTCCGCCGAAAAAGGGCAGGAACAAAAGAATGACAGCTTTGACTGACGAAACCCGAACTATGGTTTTTTATGAATCTCCCTACCGGCTTGTAAAAACACTCGACGAGTTATCCAATTATTTTGGTCCCGATCGTAATGCATCCGTATCAAGGGAACTGAGTAAGATTTTTGAAGAAAATATNAGGGGTACATTATCATTCCTCTCCGGGTACTATACAAATAAACCTCCGAAAGGAGAGATAGTTATTATTGTTGCAGGCAAAAAAGACTAAAATTGCATGAAATTATTTACGCTAGTAGCTGGAATTCTTCTATCTACATCCTCTGTTTTACATGCTCAGACTCTAAAAGGGAAGATCACAACCCAGTCGGGAGATCCTATTCAATATGCAACAGTTTATATTGAGGAACTTCGGCAGGGTACAACCTCCAATTCAAAGGGAGACTATGAGATCAGGCTTCCTGCAGGAAAGTATTCTGTCATTTATCAGAGTCTTGGTTATCAGCCTGTTTATGTCAATATTGCTTTATCGGGTGAGACAGTATTAAAAGATGTTGTTCTTCCTCTGCAGTATTATGAAATCCCTGAAGTCAGAATTTCAGCTACAGGCGAGGACCCTGCCTATAATATAATGAGGAAAGCAATAGGAATGGCACCTTATTACCTGAATAATGTAAGTTATTATAAAGCTGAAGTTTACCTAAAAGGAAATCTCGTCATCAACCGGATTCCCAAACTATTACAGAAATCGATGAAAATAGAGACTTCCGGAAACGGAGGTTCAGTATCTGCCGGATCGAAATCTAAGACTGAAGAAAAGTTATTAAAAGCAGGAGACTCCTTTCTGATGGAATCTTTTAATGAAATTGAGTTTACAGCGCCCGATAAGTACTTTCAGAAAATGATTTCCTACAACAGCACATTCCCTGCTCAGGGGAATGAGATATCGCCGATGGAATTCATTCAGGCCAGCTTTTACCAGCCAGTCCTTGCGAATATGGCAATATCACCCCTGGCACCGAATGCCTTTTCGCATTATAATTTTAAGTTCCAGGGCGCATCACAGCAAGGCAAGTTTACAATTAGTAAAATTGAAGTAATTCCTAAACGGAAAAGTCAGCAGCTATTCGAAGGAACTATTTACATTATTGAAGATCTGTGGTGTCTTCAAAGTGTCGATCTGACCAACGAAAATCTCTTTGGAAAAATAAAGGTAGAACAGCTGTATATTCCTGTTCAGGATGAGATCTGGATGCCTGTAAGTCACAAATTCGAGATAAATATCGGAATAATCGGATTCAAAGCCGATGCAGGCTACGGAAGTTCAGTCAGATACCTTGAGGTCAGACCCAATGTATCACTTCAGAAACCTGCTGCATTGGCAGCCGATTATCCGACAAAAACTTTAAACAACCGGATGCCNTCCGATTCTATCATTGACAAACCCAAAAAACAGATCAATAAAATTCTTGAAAAAGATAAGTTATCGAATCGCGANATGGTTAAGCTATCCAGACTTATGGAAAAGGAATCTGNCGCAAGCTTAAGAGACAGCAATAAAAAAAGTCTGGAAATCAAGGAAANTACTANTAAAATAGTTGACAAGGATGCAAACAAAAGAGANAGTGCCTATTGGGCAAAAATCAGGCCAATTCCTTTGTCAGACATTGAAATACGGTCTCTCAGAATAAGTGACAGCATAAAATCCGCTACAACGGTTAAAATGCAAGGACCCGATACAATTCCTGCGGCTAAGAAGAATGCAAAGAGTAAATTCAGCAAAGTATTAAATAATATCACGTTTGGACATACCTGGTCGGATACAACAGGACTCAGATTTACCTTTGGAGGATTAATTGATCTGCAGAGACTTAGTTTTAATTCGGTAGATGGATTTAATTACGGCGTGAATTTCAGTATTTCAAAAGCCTGGAAAAAATCAGGTACATTTAATTTCGTACCGGATATCAGATGGGCATTCAGCAGACAAAAGTTAAACTGGAATTTAAATACAAGCTACAGTTTTAATAAGATTAAGCATGAACAAATATTTGTCAGAACGGGTATAACAAGTATGGACATTAATAATAGCGGTGGTATTAATCCATTTCTTAACGCTGTTTATTCACTGTTCTTCAAGAAAAACTATCTGAAATTATATGAATCACAATATTTTACTGCAGGTTATTCCGAAGAGATAGTAAATGGATTGAGACTGGAATTGAGCGGCAATTATGAGTATCGCAGGATTCTCAGTAATACTACTAACTTTTCATTTTTTAAGTCATCANGTATTTATTCTGAAAATGTACCNACAAATAGGTACCTGTCCCCAGGTTCGAATGAGATAAACGGATTGCGTAATCAGAAGCACTTCGACTTACTTGCAAAAGTTTCTTATACTCCTTTCATGAGGTACAGACTTCATAAGGGAGTCAAGGTCCAGGCCGGTTCAGACTGGCCCACTTTTGATCTGACATGGCAACATGGAATTAACGATTTCAGTGAAATAACAAATGGCTCAAGAGTATATGATATGATTCGGTTTGAAGCCTCACGAAACAAGAGTGTCGGGGCGTTCGGTAATTTCTTGTGGAGAATCAGGGCTGCAGGATTTATCGACAACAGGAATTTAACTTTCTATGATTTCTTCCACTTCAATTCTCAACCGNTACCAGTGCTGATCAATAATTACCAGGATGCTTTTATGATCCCATCATTTTATTCATTNAGCACNCCCGAGTTCTATACTGAAGTACATCTTAAATATACGAGCCCTTATTTATTGCTAAAACTACTCCCGGTTCTGAGTAATACTCTCATGCGCGAAAACCTTTCTCTGTCGTATCTTGGATCGCGATATCATTCGAATTATACGGAGATCGGATACAGCATGAGCGGGATTTTTTTCTTAGGCGAATTAGGTGTTTACTGCGGCTTTGACGATATCAGATACAGAAGCCTTGGTTTAAAAGCAACACTTAAGTTTAAATAAAATATTAACCACGGGGAACACGGATTTACACGGATCAATCTGTGTTCTTTTCAGTGCTCTCCGTGAAATCCGTGGTTAAATTTNTTCTTCTGTTATGCAAAAGGCGGTTCATCCTGAATTTCGGATTCATTATCGAATCCTCCTCCGAGTTTCCTCAGGTTATCATGATTCATCTTGGATCCCAGGGTAATACTCTGGGCNCCNGTCATATCGGGATTGGCATCCATATCAAAATCATCTATATCAACAAACTGAGCTTTTTCCTCGCGGAACCTCAGACGGACATCATCAACCGGACCATTCCTGTTCTTTGCCAGAATGATCTCAGCTATCCCTTTTGTGGAAGATCCATCCTCAAACGTNGGAATNCCAAATTTATCCTGCCGATGAATAAAAACAACCATATCTGCATCCTGTTCAATCGCTCCCGATTCGCGAAGGTCGGAAAGGAGNGGTCGTTTTGTACCACCCCTCATTTCAACAGAACGGTTAAGCTGTGAAAGAGCTAGTATTGGAACATTAAGTTCCTTGGCAATACTTTTAAGTGATCGTGAAATATTACTTACTTCCTGTTCGCGGCTTCCGGCATTTTCAGGTCCCGACATAAGCTGAAGATAATCAACGATTACGATATCTAGTTTGTGCTGAGCCATCAAACGTCTGCATTTGGCCCTGAGTTCAAATATTGAAATTGCAGGTGTATCATCTATGAAGATCGGAGCCTGTACCAGTTTTTTTATCCTTGTGTCAAGCTGTTTCCACTCCTCTTCAGTAAGCCGGCCATTTTTAATTTTATCACCCGGAATATCGGTTTCGGCAATTATTANTCTGTTCACCAACTGAATCGATGACATCTCACATGAGAATATTGCTACTTTTTTGCCATGGTCAATAGCCATATTACGCGCCATAGACAGGGCAAAAGCAGTTTTTCCCATAGAAGGACGGGCTGCTATTATCACAAGTTCNGATTTCTGCCATCCTGATGTGAGTCTGTCAAGTTTAGTGAAACCCGAGGGTGTGCCAACCAGTGCATCTTCACGTTTCCCTGCCTCTTCTATCTCCCTGATTGCCTCTTTAATTACAACATTGATTGGAGCTACTTCCCTCTTTATATTACCTTCCGCAATCTGGAAAAGAGCATTTTCGGAATAGTCAAGAAGCTCTGTAACATCATAAGTGTCATCGAAAGACCTTGTCTGAATTTCTGTTGAAACCCTGATAAGCTCGCGCTGAATATATTTTTGTGCAACAATTCTTGCATGATAATCGACGTTTGCAGCTGATACTACTTTTGATGTCAACTGGGTCAGATACACAGGGCCACCGACACTATCCAACTCCTGATGTGATCTCAGTTCTTCAGTAACAGTATAAAGATCCACGGGGAACTCCCTCGCAGAAAGATCAGAAATAGCTTTGAATATTTTCTGATGAGCCTCACGGTAAAAACTCTCGGGTTTAAGTATATCCAGAATAGTAATTACAGCCTCTTTTTCAAGCATAACTGCACCAAGAACAGCCTCCTCCATATCGTTTGCCTGCGGTGGCACTTTACCAAAATCGGGCAGTGTCGTTACTGTTGGTCTTGGACTATTTCTTTGTTTTGCCATCAATGGTATATTTCTGATTTATAATCATTTACAGTAAGTGAATTTCTTTCGTGTGACTAGATTCAAAGGTATGAATTACCACACTTACAAATCGGAAAAGATTCATTATTGTTACAAACAAAGAGATGTTAAAAACTTGTTGAAAAGGTATTAAATGAATCATTAGTTACTAATTCAAAACCGAATGGTATTTTTACATCAAATTGAGGATGATGATTGTTTTCCCAAATGCCAAAATAAATATTGGATTGCATATAACAG
>JGI20214J51650_10001023_pt1 | contig 17718 bp, 12 predicted proteins | sample WetSurMetagenome_FD_51650 | JGI IMG/M metagenome (IMG submission 51650) | reverse complement strand
ATCAGGTTTACGAAGTTCCAGATCCTTAAAAAATATTTCGTTCAATTCATAATCATAATTTTGTCCTGTATGAACAATTACCTGATTGAGGAATTTATCCAACAGTACCATTGTGCGAGAAAGACGAATTATTTCAGGTCTGGTACCGATGAAGGTTATTACTTTAAGTTTTTGCTCTTCCATTCTATTAAATCTTTGATAAGAAGTATTTGTATCATTTAAACTGAACCAATTAGGTATAGTGAAATTATAAAATCGACTGTGGAACTTATTTATACAATCTCAAAATATGTATCCGGATCTTCAGGATCAAAAAACTCATTAATCCAAAATAGAGTAATCAACTCATCATTCCCGATATTTGTAATATTATGGGTATACCAAATAGGCATATCAACAAAAGATGGCTGGTCTCCATTAAGTTCAAAACGCATTTTATCAGAAGTACCTATACGACGTAACTCAATAGTTGCATTACCCTTTATGACAATAAATCGTTCTATTTTTCTTGTGTGAAAATGATTGCCCCTTGTCACTCCAGGTAAAGTGGTGGAAAATGAGAACTGTCCACCTAGCGATGTTTTAACCGTTTCTACAAATAAACCCCTGCTATCAGCATTCTTCTTCATTATGACGGGGTTGATAGCAGAATGGTCAATATAGCTTCTGAATGTATTGAACAGATTTAACTCAAAGTTGGTTTTCAATAAAGGGAAGTTATGCTCTTCAAAGTAAACCTTCTTGTAGTTTTCGAGCATCACAAGTATATCTGACACCTTATTTTCGGAAGTATAAGGGACTTCATATCTTATTGAAGTCGAACCAGCATTTTTGCTTAAGATATTTTGGTAAAACAGGTCGACAAGTTCCTTAACATAGATAAGTTGCAAATCAGCATCTACCATTATCTTTGGGAGTTCTCCATGTGTAAGCTGGTGGCAAAATGTAGCCACAACAGAATTATAATAGGGATTCCCAAAGGGGCCAAACACATTAGGTATTATAAATCCGGTAAATCTGGCCATGTTCTGTTTTGCCCACTTTTCGAAACGTAATCTTCCATCGCGTTTTGATTTGCCGTAAAGATTATCCCTTTCCTCCTGGGAAGATGAGGAAAACAGAACATGAGGCTTTTTTCCAGTCTCTTCAAGAGCATTTATCAACTGATCCACCAGCCTTATATTTGTATCATATATTACATGGGGATCGCCATGCCTGTTAAGTGCAGCTAGATGAACAATAGCATCACAATTATTTACAAATTCTATTAACCGGTTTTTGTTGTTAAAATAACTGTCGTTAAATGGTACTGTAATAATTTCATCCTTTTTAAGGTTAAGAAAATTAAACAGATGGGTTCCAATGAATCCTGATTGTCCTGTGATACCAACTTTTAACATACTCTTAAAATCTGAAAGGTTAAATGCCTTTGAGCTAATATTTAATATCCTCCCTTATAGAATCAAGTTTCAAAAGCAGCTGTTTGGTATCTTCAATACTCAGTCGCATGGTATTGTGAGAATTATACTCTTCCATTTGAGAGATCTGAGCTTCGCCTTCAATAAAATAACGATTGTAGTTCAAATCGCGGGTATCGGCAGGAATACGATAATAGTTTCCCAAGTCCTCCGCTTTCACCATCTCTTCACGATTAACCAGTGTTTCGTATAATTTTTCACCATGTCTTGTACCAATAATTTTAATCTGGCTGTTACTTTTATATAATTCTAACAGAGCTTTTGCAAGCACCTCTATTGTTGCTGCCGGAGATTTTTGAACAAAGATATCACCAGGATTTCCCTTCTCAAAGGCGTAAAGCACAAGATCAACTGCATCATCGAGAGTCATCATATACCTGGTCATGTTAGGATCTGTAATAGTTAACGGATTCCCCTTTTTAATCTGTTCGACAAAAAGAGGAATAACAGAACCTCTCGAAGCCATAACATTACCGTAACGGGTGCCGCAAAAAACCAAACCTGTTCCATAAAGATTTCGGGATTTTGCTACCATAACTTTTTCACTGAGAGCTTTTGACATGCCCATAGCATTTATAGGATATACAGCTTTATCTGTGCTCAGTACAATAACCCGACTTACTTTATTTTCAATTGCAGCATTTAATACATTTTCACAACCAAGAACATTTGTCCGGACAGCTTCAACAGGGAAAAATTCGCATGAGGGGACCTGTTTAAGCGCAGCTGCCTGAAAAACATAATCAACACCTTTCATGGCACTGTTTATGCTATCAAAATTTCTGACATCACCGATATAGTACTTAATTTTAGGATTATTATAAAATTGGCGCATATCGTCCTGTTTTTTTTCATCACGACTGAAAATTCGGATTTCCCTTATCTCAGTTTCAAGAAATCGTTTTAAAACAGCATTTCCAAATGAGCCGGTTCCTCCGGTAATAAGAAGGATTTTGTCATCAAATAAGCTTTTCATAGTATATGATTACTTTTTAAGAGTTAAAAATGATTCCAAATTTGTCGCAAATAATACCATTTCAATTCATGTTTATTTTTGTCAAGAGTATGTAATACATTTTTTTATTTAAAGAATTGGATATTATTGATTTGTAACAACAGAATTATAAATATTCAAAATATCTTTTAAAATACGATCAGGATTATGCCTGATAAAGGCTTTTTTTCTTGCCTTAGTCCCTAAACTCACTGCATAATTTCTGTCTTTTATTAATTCAATAATAGCCCCAGCTAAAGCATAATGATCTCCATCCTGTACCAGTAATCCTTCTTCCTTATTATCGATAATGCTAGGAATTCCTCCTGCAAAAGTAGCTATAACCGGCATCCCGATCAACATTGCCTCACACACACTATTTGGACTGTTATCAATGTGCGAAGGATGAACAAACAAATCAGCATTTAATAATTCGTCAAGTAACTCATTTTCTTGCAAATGACCTAATAAATGAATTTTGACATCATTAAATTTGTCTCTGAATTTACGTTCTATAAGGTTTGCAATTTCGTCCTCTTCCGTAATCCCCGCGATCTTCCAGCCTATATTGTATTCAGAGAAATTTTGATTCAGAATCTTTTTACATTCATATATTGTTTCAAGACCTTTAAAAATATTATTTCTGACAGTGCTTATAAGAACAAAATCTGTTTGATTGGACTTTGGCCGCCACTGCTGAAGATAAAATGATGGTCGCATTATTTCATCGGAATGGAAATATTTTGAACCAGGAGACAAAATTGAAGATATTCTTCTGTCCCAATCAGTTCTGCCTATAAAATATTTACAGGATTTGAAAATACTAATTTCTCTTTCGGCTGCCTTTTTATTAAGAAAATAATTATGATAAAGCCCGTACCCTTTCAATAATGTCCACTTATTGGAATATTTTAATATGTCAACAGCTGTAAGTCCACTAAACCATTTAAGGTTGATTACAGTTAAATTCCCCTGTAGATAGATCATACAGGGAACCGTTGTTTTTGAAATAATCAGGCCAAAAGCTGATTCACTACCAAAAATATGGATAAGATCAGGTTTAAATTTCCGGATAATATCTAAATATGGTTGAATATTGTTTTCATTTTCCACATTATGGGACCAACGTAAAATTTTTTCTGTGAATCTATTTTTTCGCGGTTTAATATATATGGGGTAATAACTTGTATTGCCAACAGAAAACTGCTTAATATCGCTATTCCCCAGTTTAAAGGATATTGCTAGTTTAATGTATGGGACCTTAGCTAATTCAGCTTCTAAAGACTCAATCCACCCACCTCCAATCTCTTTAGAATTTAGAAATTCAGCTCCCAAAGAAGGAGTATTTGTAAACCAAAGAACCCTCATATTATTTTATTTTTAATAAAATTTTCCGTATCCTGTTAGGGATATTTTTAATACGAATAAGTTGAACAGCAAACAGGTTCAAGGGGTTTCCAAGTTTTAAAAAGAGACACTTTATCCTGTACTTGCCAGAATCCAATAATTCTTCGATATCATCCGTTCTCCTTACCTTAGCGCTTACTTTTCCTTCCTTTATATCTCTCATCATGCAAATTACCTGTTCAGGATGACTGCCGTGGAATCTTTCCAGCCAGCCTGGCAGCCAAAAAATATTATGTACCCGGAAAGGGTTACCCAATTTAAAATAATTATCTTCTGCCCATTTAGTTAATTCAGAATAACTCTCCGGCTTTTCATCCTTATAAACTTTTACTTTTTGTTCAACCTGCCATGGAAACAGAAGTGAATAATGGTACATAAAAATATTTTTCTTTTTTAAACTTTCTCCTCTTACCCAACGCTTAGCTCGTAGGTCGATACCATTTTCATCAATTACAGTAGGTGGTTCGTGAGTCAGGTAACGATATTTTTCTGACCACTTAAAAAGCCGGTGGTAGTACATGGCACCTCTCCTTAAGGCCCAGGAATCAGCGACATAGTTGATATCTCCCCAGAAAGTATATGTAGGGAAAGTAACAGCTGTAATTTCCGGATTTTCAGAAAGCAATTTCAGCACTTTAATCATATCTTCCTGCTTATAGAATTCATCTATATCAATCTGCCAGAGATAATCTCCGCTGGCACGTTCGGCGTAAGCTCTTGATTGCGGAGTTCTACATCGTCCTAATTCATCTTTTTTAGGCCAAAAACCAGCCCTTGTAACAATTGTCAATTTGTTTTCAATATCTTCTTCCTCCTTAAATTTGTTCAAGCTTTCCAACGTGCCATCAATTGAATGACCATCAGGTGTACAAACTGATTTTGCATCAACATGTCCACCTTCAACAACAATTATCTCATAAGCGTAAGGATATATGGATCGCAAACAATAACGAGTAAAAGGTTCACCATTCAAAACTATTATGCCAAAAGTTATTTTAGGAAATTTACTAGTTATCATTATTAATAAGATTTGAAAATTTAGATATGTTAATATTCTTTTAAACAAGTTTCATACTATTGACATATAGTGTTTTAATATGTTTTTCTTTTAATATGAGACATAATTTTCTCTTTAATATCTTCGTACAATAAATCTGGTTCATATCCAAGTCGACAGTAACTCCCAAACTTTCTAATGTTATTAGTTTTTGTCATATATCTGTTTAAACAAAGTAGATTTCTACTTTCAAAAGGTAAACGATTCTGTCTCCGTTCGGTGGTAAATGCATAGCGAAATCCAACTTCCTCGGTCACTTCAAGTACCAGACTATTAAAATTGCCGTTAGGATAAGCTGTAGAAATTGGCAATCTGCCAGTCAGATTCAAAAGGATATTATTGGATTCACTTAACTCATCCTTGATTTCTTCCCTGTTATAATTTGTTAAAATTGAATGATTATGAGTGTGGTTACCAATTGATACGTAAGGGTTTTTTGAAATAACTCCGAGCTCTCTCTCATTGAAAGGCCTATCAATTTCTGACCATGGCTTAAAAGCCTCAATTCCAAAGTTTTGCACAATATAATCTTCTATGATTGGATGTTTAAAACTCTTCAGAGATCTTTGTTCACTTCTAATAGCTTCAATATTGATTCCTTGTTTAGCCCGATATTTATAAATTATGTCCCACCAAAAAGATTTATTTTCCATTACATTCAATGTTGTAATAAAGAAAACAGCAGGAATAGAATATTTGTTGAGTACCTCGATAGCAAGCATATTATTAAAATATCCATCGTCAAACGATATCATCGCATATGGTATATCATTCTGTAGATTTTTATCTAAATCTTCAGGTACTATAAACTTATACTTATTGTTGAGGAAATAATCAATGAACTCACTGAATTGACTAACCAGCATATTATTCTGAGGGTCCACATGATTCAATCCCCTTTGTTTTTGAGATTCAAAAAGCCCATGAAAATAAAATACTAATAATCGATTGGTCTCATTTTTAAAACTTAACAGTAAAGGATTAACAATAGAGCCAATCTTTTCAATCAATAATGGCCCATGGATATCAAGCTTCTCTCTTATATTTTGCATAATACAACTTATTCTGTTAACAATATTCCTTCCTCATCTTTTACCTTATTTTCTTTGAATCCAAGTAAAGCAGACAAAATCGCAAAATACCATAACCCTGTAGCTAATCCATGTCCTGACATAAACGTCCATGAAACAAAACTTTCAATAATCTGGGAAAAAATATATAAAAAAATAAATAACGCAAGATTGGATAGTATTCCTTCGGATTTTATATAAAAGAAGAAGGATGATATAAGTGACAGAACAAAAATCAAAACGAATAGAGTAAGCCCAATGTATCCCCATCTAAAAATTACTCCAGTCCAGACCATATCAGCAGTTGTGGCCTTCATCTGGTTAACACCTGAAATCTGATTTTCTGAGACAGGGCCCATTCCAAGTATTTTTTTATCGTTATTCATATTAGAGATTATTATTCCTGTCATAATGAAACGATATTCAAGATTATTAGGTCCGCTGGTCGCCGAGACTTCAGATAACTCATTAAACCTGCTTACAAAATATTGTGTATTAGCTGGTAAAATTTTTGATATAATAAAGAATCCAATAATACCTGCCATAGAATAAATAATTATATTTTTTATTACCAACCCCATTCTTCCTTTTTTTATACCAATTAGTACAGTATAGAGAAGAAAAATCATAACTACATTAATTAAAGACGACCTTGTGTATGAAATAAATACAGCTAGTGAATTAACTGACAATAATGCATAAAAAACGAATGATCTTTTTTCTTTGAAAACCAAGAGATAAGCAATTGAAAAAGGGAGAAATTGTGGCATAAACCAAAATGATCTTGTAATCTCTTCCCCTTGGAATATTTCAGCTGAATATTCATCAGATTTATAAATTTGAATATGTAATCCCTGATGAAGTAAATATAAAAAAGCAGCAATGCTATTAATTATAACCAGGCTATAAAGAAATTTTGATAAAATATTAGGGTCAGTATTTGAAGCCCAATTCTTTATAATAAAATAACTTGCAAACAAAGAAATAAGTACAACAAATTCCTTAAATACATCGTTTAAATTTGAAAACTGTAAAAATGTCAAACCTAATCCAAGAAAGGATATTAGTATTAAGCCAAATACGCAATAATCCATAGCATTTAATTTTGGGATATGGTCGAATTCTTTTTTTTCTTTACTCCGGATGATTATAGATACTATCCAAAAGAAAACTAGCCATAAAAAGAAAAGAGCATAATATAAACTGCCAGGAATTGTGAAAATTTTTACTTTATCAAAAAACACTGAAGCACCCATATATATTAGAAAAGGTATGCCTAAAAAGAAGATTGGTTCTTTTATCCCTTTTGCAATAAAATATAATAAAATAATATAGGGTAAGACTAGTCGGAGAAGTTCAATCATAGTTTTATAAAATTTGTGACATATTTAGGTCTAGTCTGTAAAAGTACTGACTAGAACTCGTTTTAATTGTTCGGTTGATTGATGATTCATGTAATTCTTTATACTGTTTTCGAATACTTTTGGATCGAGTTTCTTAAAATACTCAAATTGAGTATGTAATGAGGATGATTCCTTGTCATTATAAGTACTCCCTAAGTAATGTGTTTTTATCCTGTATCCTATGATACCATTATCAGGAGCTAGTACAGGTATACCAAAACTCAGGGCCTGTAACATGACACCACTGGACCCAAAAAAATTTCTGTATGGAAGGACAAGGTGACTAACTGATTTAAAAAAGCATTCAATACAAAATGGATCTTCAATATATTGGTCAGTTTCAAATAAACGTCCACTTTTACTCAATGAGGTTCTCAATTCTTCAATATCATGGATATATCTCTCATTATCATTCCTCAAACCACAATGGATAAAGCTGCTATCGCTTTCATTAGCCATCTTCAACAGTGTATCATATCCCCTTCTATATTGTGCAGTTCCAAAGTAGAGAAAAAGAAACCGTCCTTTGTTTTTTTCTTTGAATTCATTTAACCTTTCGATCCAAATCCTCTGTTCAGATTTTTCTTCTTTGACTATTGAGTCGGCATATTCTTGAAATATGTCTGGAAGCCACTTAATGTACTGATGATGATCTGCAAAATTTTCGTCAATACATAGGACCTTGTTCAGCAATGAGAACCGATGTAAAAAATATTCGTAAAATAGCTTTTCATCGTTTCTCCATCTTGATGGTAAATGTTTTAAGTATTTTAACTGATCTGAAAGACTTTTTTGATAATAATAGTAAAATGGTCGAAGAAAAACGCCAACTATTTTGCCTCTTAACCGGTTTTTATTCTTAAATATTTGTGAGACGAATAAAGGTATGTGATTATCGGCTTCTGCAAAAACAGTTAAATCTGATTCACAAACAATTTGCAATTCAAGAAATTCAATAGCTGAAATATTAATCCCTCCTTCAGCATAATTACTTGTATCAATAATTTTGATATCCTCGTTTTTTTTGAGTTTATCAAGATAAAATGAATTGGAATAAGTTTGATGGATATTGCCAGCGATAAAGATTTTAAATCCGAGTTCTCTTAATACATGAGCCATTACAAACACATACACTTGTCTGTGTCCATCAAAATCTGGTGAAAATATTAATACATTGGGCATTTTTAGAAATTCAAATCAATTCAAAATTGTCTTATCTACTTTTGGGTGCAATGAAAAAAAGTCAAATAACTTATTCATAATAAATAGATTATTAAATAATAATATGTAATTCCATAAATTATTACTAAAGTAGCTTTTTTAAACAGGCAATACATGTACTAATAGAAGAATTCCAATTAAGTTTTGTCATATACTCCTTAAAAGACAATAATGAAAATCTATTGTATTGATCAAAATTTTTAAAAATTCCTCCGATATAAGCAGCACACAACGGAACATCGATTTCTAATTCAAACATCCTTCCGTTAATTTCATTTTTAATTATAGAGCTTATTCCTCCTGTGGAAGTAGTTATTACAGGCAATCCAAAAGAATTTGCCTCAGAAAATACAATTGGAGTACATTCAGCAATTGTTGGCAATATAAAGAAGTGATTATCAGAATATAACCTATTAATTATTCTTTCCCCATCCTTTTCCGATTTTTTAATAAATCCCATTACATGTATATAATCTGGTAAAAATAAATTATCAGGAGGAGTACATCCAACAATTGTTAATTCTGTTTTAATATTCTGGTTATTTAATTCAATTGCAATTCTAACGGCAGTCTCTCCACCTTTTCTTTCCCACTCTTGTCCGATGAATAATAGTTTACAAATTTCCCTGGACTTTTTTCTATTAATTTCAATAATATCATTTTCACTTCTGTTACACTCAATGTTTGCCCCATATGGAATAACTTGTACCTTTGCCTGATCAGCTCCATAGTCTTTAATTGAAGAATTAGCTGCCCATTCTGAAGAAAAAATAGCAAGGCTGGCATTTCTCAGGACTTTTTTTTCATATGAATGACAGTTTTTGATAGTCCTTTTATTAAGTCCGGTGAAACATGTATAGTAATCTTTCATTACAGCAAATGTAGCATCTGACCACAGTACAATTGGTATTTTAGTATCAAGATATGCAATTGGAATAGCTCCTGGACTGAAAACAATGTCAACTTCCAATTCCTTCAACCTTTTTTGAACCTGTCCTGCAATGAATTTTAAATTTTGGGGCTCATACTGACTCTTATAATCCCCATGCTTATTTTTCAATATCCTGGTATAAAAAAAATTCCTCAATCTGAATATCAGATTTTCGCCTGATATCTCCTTCAAACCACCAACATACTCAATCTCAACTCCGGCGTCTATAAACGCCTTCGACATGTAGTAAGCAGTTCCCGACCAGTTTCCTATGTCCTTAGCATCATATATTGTTACAAATGCTATCCTCATTAAAAGATTGATTTATTGATAATTAATATTAATTAAACCCTCATTGTGAGAATCATTAATAGTATCCCACTCTTCCAGAATTGAAAAAGTCAGTATTTCATTGCCATAGATCCACTCGTTTCCCTTTCTATTGTTGCCATTATCATGACCAAAAATAGATAGTGCATAATCTCCAGGTCGAAGGACATATTTTGGAATATTAAATTCAGCAATAAAAGGCCCTTTTTTAATTGGCACAGGTTCAGGGCAATTATGAAGGGAAAACAATTTGACACCATCATTAAGAATCGTTATCCCTGTTCTGTAATATTCTAATTCGCTTTTACATATTCCTTTAACTAATATTTTAATTTCAGAAGAAGGTGATATATATATATCATTACTGTCAATTCCGTTAATTAATACTTCTGTAAATTCAATATCTGCGACAAGTGTCCCGGAAACTGAACTTCTGTCTATTTTTCCATTTGCAGATCCACTCTTCATATATGTTCGAACAATATCGGAAGTGGAACCTATATCACTTATTCTGCCATTTTTTAAAAGAATACCCTTATTACATAGTTGGTTAATTGTTCCCATGTTATGACTTACAAAAAGAACTGTTCTTCCCTCTGTTTGCGAGATATCCTCCATTTTTCCAAGACATTTTTTCTGAAACTGTAAATCTCCGACAGCAAGTACTTCATCGACAATTAATATTTCTGACTCCAGGTAGGCAGCCACTGCAAAAGCTAGTCTGACATACATCCCACTTGAATATCGTTTTACAGGTGTATCTAGAAATTTCTCGACTTCAGAAAAACTTACAATCTCGTCAAATTTATTTTTGATTTCAGCTCTGTGCATACCTAAAACTGCACCATTTAAGTAAATGTTTTCACGACCAGTAAGTTCGGGATGAAAACCGGTACCAACTTCGAGTAAGCTTGCAATTCTGCCTTTTGTTGAAATCCTTCCAACTGTAGGCTCTGTTATTCTGCTCAATACCTTTAACAATGTTGATTTTCCGGCGCCATTGCGTCCGATGATCCCAATTCTGTCACCCTGCTGAACCTCAAAGCTTACATCATTCAACGCCCAAAACTCTTCTTTTCCGGGAGCGTTAATTACAGGACTTTTCGTCACAAGGCTTTTGCTTCTATGCAAGGTCCCTTTGACTTTATCAGCAATTACATCGCGTAATGCAACATAGGATGATTGTCCCTGATGTCTGATTATATAGCTTTTACCTACATTCTCGACTTTAATAACAGTATTCATAATTAATTCTAAATTATATCGGCAAAAGTTTTTTCCATTTTCCTGAAATACCATATTCCAAAAACGAGTATACACAGTGTCAATCCAATTGAAATTAACAGACCAGGAATATAAATTTGACTTTCACCTCCCAAAATACACCACCTGAATCCATCTATCACACCTACCATTGGATTCATTGAATATAACAATCTCCATTTTTCGGGAACAACATTACTACTCCATCCCACAGGAGAAATATACATTCCAAATTGTACCACAAAGGGTACAATATATTTAAAGTCACGGTATTTGACATTCAAGACAGCTATATATAAACCTGCACCCATTGAGGTAAGAAGTGCAAGTATCAGAAATAATGGAAGGAATATTATTGTCAAGGGTGGAACAAAATGATACCATATCATTAACCCAATCATAATGACAAATGAAATAAGAAAGTCAATGAAATTAACAATCACAGTGCTTGCCGGTATAATCAAACGTGGAAAATAGATTTTTGTGAGCATATTTGAATTAGTAAGCAGCGAATTACTGGCGTCACTGAATGATGTAGAAAAAAATTGCCAGGGTAACATAGCAGCATACACCAGAATAGCATAAGGAACACCTTGTGCATCCAATTTAGCCACCTTTCCAAACACAACAGTAAATACTATCATTGTCAAAAACGGACGAATCAGGCTCCATGCTAGGCCAATGACTGTCTGCTTGTATCTTACTAATATATCGCGCCAGGCTAAAAACACAAATAGCTCCCTGAAGCGCCATATGTCATTCCAATAATTTTTTGCTGACCTTCCAGGTTCAACTATTAAATCGAATTCCTCAACCTGTTCTACCATATATTAACAATATTTTTTCAATAGAATATAAAACCCCCGTTATTAAACGAGGGTTTCAAATATAAGCTATTTTAATGATTTTTCTCTTTCAAAACCACTTTTTCAATCATGTTAAGTGTTCTGATAAATTTTTAAAATACTACTTATCTTTCAGGCATTAGAATTCACCGACAAAAAATATGAGGTCTGGATATAATTAAGATATCAATTAAAAGTAGAGTTAGAAGAGTTCAAAAATTCAAAACAAGTAATATAAATAAAATATTATATATTTATACTCTGAATTAACACCTATCCTGAGTTCTTAAAGTAAATTTCAAATAGTCGTTCAATACCTTAATCTTATGCCAATTTGTTTCATTTGAAAAAAAAGTTGCTCATATTACTTTATTGGTGTGTTTCCTTATCAATATCTGGAAATACGTATTATGTTTCTCCAAATGGCAAAGATTCGAATCCGGGTACTTTAAATCAGCCATTTTTTACTCTAAACAGAGCCTGGACTTTCGTTTCTTCAGGAGATTGCATTTATATGCGTGGCGGTACTTATAAATATTCTAACACTTTTACAAATTTAAGTAGTAAGAGTGGGTCTTCTGACAACTACATTAAAATATGGGCATATCCAGGAGAACATCCTATAATTGATTACGGTGGCACTAATTTTACAAATCATCAAAACATNGGTATAACTTTGATTAACTGCGAGTATATATATTTAAAAGATATCAGGATTACGAATATTGCACAGATCGATGAATATGATGCCTGGCCCGAATATGGGCTGATTTTGTTTAATAATGTAAGCAACTGCATTTTTGAAATGATTGAAACTGACCATATTGGAGGATGGGGTATTTCAGTAGGAGATAACAGTAATAATAACTTATTTCTTAATTGTGACAGCCATCACAATCAAGATTCACATTCATTGGAACCTTACGGTGGAGCAGATGGGTTTCAATCTTATAGTACATCTTCGACAAATATAACTTTTAGAGGGTGTAGATCATGGGCCAATAGCGATGATGGCTGGGATTTACGAGGAGCTGACGGAGAGTATATTTTTGAAAACTGCTGGTCATTTTGGAATGGCTATATTCCATCCACAGTTGGGACAACTTGGCAAAAAGGAGGGGACGGAATCGGACTCAAGCTTGCAGCGGGTCAGTTAAGTTCGCATCCCGACACTAGAAGAATAGTTAAAAATTGTTTGGTTTTTGAAAATAGATATGAAGGAATATCCGGAACTCCTACTGGCAGTTATTGGTTAACTCATGAAATATATAATAATACAGTTTATAATAACTTCACTAATGTTGGATTAGTATTTCAATATGGGGCACGAGCTACTATTAGAAACAATATTTCCTATAGCAATAACGGGGGAGAAATTGATTTCTATCAAAATACTTCAAATATTACTGATGATCATAATTCATGGAATGGAGGGAGAAAGGTAACTGATGAAGATTTTTTAAGCGTTAACTCTACTGGTGTGGACGGTTTAAGACAAGATGATGGAAGTTTACCAAGACTAAACTTTTTAAAACTGGCTGAAGGGTCAGGCTTAATAGATGCAGGTGTTGATGTCGGACTTCCTTTCGATAACAAAGCTCCGGATCTTGGAGCATTTGAATTTCAGTCAGGATTACCTGCTCCTGTTCCTGCTTTTACTTCAGCAGCAATAGAAAATTCGACACCTTCTTTTGTGGATTTGACATTTGATTTGATTCTCAATAGTTCAATCATTCCTCCGATATCATCTTTTAGTGTTTCTGTCAACTCAACTTTGCGTAAGATTAACTCTATTACCATTTTAGGGAATAAGGTTCGATTGACTTTAGAAAGCCCGGTTACTTATGGAGATATTATAATGTTGTCATATACAAAACCTGGGAATAATCCGATTCAGACCAGTTCAGGAGGAATCGCTGAGAACATTATTCCCAGACTGGTAACCAACAAATGTCTTGAACCAATTAAACCTAATAATCCTCCGGTAGTTGTAATTAATACAATAATCGATGGCTATTCAGGTTTTATTTATGATATCGACGCGTCGAAAAGTTATGATTTAGATAAAAATCCCTTGACTTATCAATGGATTGCACCTGCAAATGTTTATGTATCAACAACCAGTGGATCCAGAATTCAGTTTTTATCACCCGACATAAACTCATCCCAGATTCTCGACTTTCAATTGACAGTATATGATGGTATTACTCAGGTTTCAAAAAAAATTTCAATCAATATCTTGCCTTATAAACCTGAGTGCGAATTGGCAAAAATTTCCAATACACAGGGAAGTAGTTATCTGGCTCCTAATTCTCCGGAAAAAAGCTCTGATGGAATTTTAACAACCAGATGGTCGGCTTCAGGCGATAATCAATGGCTGATTTTTACTCTGGCTCAACCATTTAAGATTAGTTATCTTGAGATAGCTTTTTTGCCTGATCAAAATTTCTGTTCCTATTTTGATATTTATGCTTCGCAGGACAACTTAAACTGGAAACCTATAATTATAAAGACAGCTTCATGCAGTTTCTCAGGCGGTATTCAGGTGTTTGATTTTCCCATCTCAAATGCAAATGTTGAATATTCTTATATAAAATTTATTGGTCACTGCAACTCATCAGATAATCAGAATACCGTTTCTGAAATAAGAATATTCGGCNCATCTTCCTCAGTCCCCAATACAGGCAATACTCAAAATCCCAAGATTGTCTTATACCCAAATCCTACTAGTAATTTTTTGAATATATCAATTGATGAAGTAACGCTTCCCCCAGATAAAATAATTATTTTTAATCATTCTGGTAATATAGTATTGGAGAAGAGTTTAAATGCAGCGAACAGGAGAGCCCATATTCCTCTGAGTCTCGAATCAGGTAATTATTTGGTTGAGTTGTTAATTGGTAAAACAGTCCTGTTTGACCAGAAGATTATTATAATAGACAATTGAGTGTTAAGTGAGAAAAAAAAGATTGTCAAGACTTTTATTTGCAGTTATTTTCCTCATTATTCTGGGAATTCTTTTAACTAAACCTGCTGCACATTATCTATCAACCTATCTATCTAAATCAGAACTTGTTAATGCGAATATTCTTATAGTTGAGGGTTGGCTTCCAAATTATGCTCTTAAAATGGCTTTTAAAGAATTTAAAAACAGCGGATATGATTATATTATTACAACAGGACTGAAATCTCCAGTCAATTATTATGGGCTTTTTAGTAATGGATTTCTTATTTTCTATCAGAAAAATAAATTCACGGGGGGCAGTGGATATGGGTTACATTCAATTGAAATAGATGCTTTTAGCGAACTTGAAGGTAACAATAGTGCTCATTTCAACCTGTATATAAATGATTCCCTCTCAACTGATTTCTACGCTGAAAAAAAGGAAAATAAATATATAATTAACTGGAAAGGAGATCTGAATAAAGTTGATTCAATCATGATTCAGTTCGATAATGACGATTGGGGCGATTTTGGAGACAGAAATCTTTTTGTAAAAAACATAATTATTGATCATAAAATAACTATGCCGGATCTGAATAAATACGAATATGTCTTTTTAAAGGTAGGCGAAGAACAAAGCACATTAAATAACTTTAATTCAAATGCTGAATTAGCACGGAATAGTTTGATATCCATGGGAATTGATTCATCTCAAATTATAGCTACTTCAGGAGAAAGAGTCATTATTAACCGAACACTGACAAGTGCGCTTGCTTTCCGTGACTGGCTTAAAACAACAAATATTAGTGTGAAGGGAATAAATATAATAAGTTTAGGAGCACATACACGAAGGACCTGGATGATTTATAATAAGATTCTGCACAAGAGGTATGAGATTGGAATCATCTCGCTACCTGATTATGATTATAATCGATCCAGATCATATAAACTTATTAAAACTATTCGGGAAATACTCGGGATAATCTATTATTGGTTTATTCTTATTCCGTATTAAGAAAATAAAATATATCAAATCCCCTTCAATATTGGCTTTTACTTATTTAAAATTATAAAATCTATACGTCTGTTTAATTTTCTGTCTTTCTCTAAAATGTTTGGTGCTATTGGCTTGGTATCACCATAACCTACTGGAACAACTCTTTTGGTATTTATTCCCCTATTAATGAGATAAGCAACTAACAGGCGGGCATGTAATTGTGAAACCTCAAGACTCGTCTCCGTAGGAGCAGCATTGTCAGTATGGACTGCTACTTCGAGTCTTAATGATAGATACCTATTCATAAGCTTTACTATCTGATCAAGCATTATATATGCATTTGATGTAAGCTTATCTGAACTATCAAAATAAGAATCAGCAAAAGCACCATTTATCTTAATCAGATTATGAAGCTCTTTTTCAACAGGATCTTTTAAGACAAATATTTTTATTCTGGCCTCTTTAAATCCGAGTGCTTGCAACTCTGAGTATGCAGGGTATGCTGCCATAAGTGTCATCTCCTGGTCAACTATATAACTATATGCATTATCCTCAGGAGAAAACTTTTCTGTTACAGTATATTTCTTCGGAATACTTCTGAAGATAGTGTTTTCAGTTCCAATCTTGGTTTTAGATGACAGCAACTCAACATTAAAAACTGCATCTTTCCGAAATTCAGATTCGGCTGAATATTGAATTTTAATATTGGCATTTTCAGATTTTCTTATATCAGGTGGAGTCGCATTTAGCGAGATCTCTTTTGCCAGAAAAGAGTCTTTCTCCATATTATTGTTGAAAACCAATATTTTTTTAGAAACTCCCTCTTTATGAACATTTAAGGTTGCTTCTGACTTTAATGTCAACTCAAGATTAACCAGGTACTCTCCCTTCTCATTAAATGAATGGCTGACATTACTTCCATTCGATCTGGTACCATCACCAAAATCCCACGAATAATTTACTACTTTATTGCCCGGAAGATTTGATTTTAATCCATCCATTCTAATGGTGTCTCCTTTTAATGCTATTTCCGGAGAATTAATAAATGGTTGTTCAAAGTCGAGCAATTCAAGATTATATAATAATTTTGAAAAATAAATATTACCTGAAGTNANTTCAAAAATATCGTGTTTTANAGTATAATTCCCTGCACCGCGGAAACAATGTTGAACTACTTCTCCATAAGCATTATCTCCGTCTCCAAAGTCCCACTTATTCTTAAGATTTGAAGCATTAATTACCAGAGCCCCACTATCGGCAAATGTAAAACAATACTGATTTTCTTTCTGAATTTTAGTATAAAGGATTTGAGGATAATTTGTCTTGAAGTGGTATATGTCAATTGACTTNTCCCTATTACTCGAGAAATATCCTTTCTTAAAAAGTGTGTCAGTCAAGAATCCAAAATCATCAAATTTAGAATTAATCGGAGCATCTAAACAAACAGGTTTTANCCAGGTAGTATCTGAATAGATTGAAAAATAAATGTCTTTACCTCCNTGTCCCGGATGTCCGTCGGAAGAAAANAANAGTTCACCTGAAGCATTAATGAAAGGATAAGATTCATTGCCCTTAGTATTTATTACCGGACCCAGATTTACCGGATCTTCCCAACGATCACCCTTCCAGTTGCTAAAATAAAGATCAGACCCTCCAAATCCTCCAGTTTTGTCGGAGGCAAAAAATAGTTTTTTACCATCAGGAGAAAGGTATGGTGTAGTTACATTATACCATTCATTATTAATCCGAAGTTCCTTGACCTTTGTCCATTGACCTTC
>JGI20214J51650_10001022_pt1 | contig 17734 bp, 11 predicted proteins | sample WetSurMetagenome_FD_51650 | JGI IMG/M metagenome (IMG submission 51650) | reverse complement strand
GTCAGTGCTAAGGGCTACCATTATGTTTTCATTCCTTCAGACAGGAAACCTGATGAAGAGGCGGGTTAATGGTATCAACTCAGTTCTTGCCTCTGCATTTGTCCTTATCCTTATTAAGCCATCGGTAATTTTCGATGCCGGATTTCTCCTTTCATATACTGCAGTTATTTATATTATCTGTTTTTACCAGGATTTCTATCTTAAGCTGCAACTTAAAAAATGGCTACCCGACAAAGTATGGCAATCTGCAGCTGTAACCATTGTAGCACAGGCAGGTACGCTACCTCTTACAATAATGCTTTTTAACAGGTTCCCGACGTACTTTTTAATTACAAATATTATCATAGTACCCCTTTCATCACTGTTAATTATTACAGGTTGCATTGTCCCTATGGTATTTCCAATCCACTTTCTTTCGTGGGGTATAGCTTTGCTCCTTAATTATCTGACATGGTTAACAGAGTATCTTACAGCACAAGCCTCATCCCTGCCCTATTCAACTATTGAAAGTATCGGTATGACGTCAGTTGAATGTATTTTTCTGACCCTGGCAGTTTTCCTTTTCCTCTTTTTCTTTTTGAAGAAAAAACAATTTTCTATCATTTTTCCTGTTTTTTTATTGTTTCTCTATGTCACCACCGGTACAGTAAAGGAAATTTCGACCAGAACCACCAATGAATTAATTGTCTATAATACTCCCGGCGAAGCGACAGTAGGTATAAGATGCGGGAAAATACTTAATCTCTTTTCTGATACAACCTTAATCAGACCTGAAGTATTAAGACATTGCTCCACACTCGGACTTAAGATCAGAAATAATAACACCAAATACAGAGATTTCTCCATTATTGCAGGTGATAAAAGGATAACTATATGCAGTTCTCTGCAAAAAGTCGCACTGAAGAAAAATGTACCGGATATTCTGATTATTACCGGTACAAGACCTGAAATTAAGAACAGTTTCTTCCCCGGCAGATCACCTGAAGCAATAATTATTACGTCTGAAGCTGCTTTAAGCTTCAAAATTCCTCAATATGTTAATGTTAGCAGTATCGATACAATACATTTCGTCAGGAAGTCAGGAGCGTTTATCAAAAGGATATGACCGTTAATAAATAAAAATCAGAAAAAACTTGAGTATTAAGCTATTTATCTCTTATTTTGTCATGTTTTTTCAATAAAATTTTCAATGAGAATTATAATTGCAGGAGCAGGTGAAGTTGGAACGCATCTTGCCAAGATGTTATCGAATGAAAATCATGAAATTATTTTAATCGATCCGGAGGAGTCACGTCTTAAACCTATTGACAATTCTCTCGATGTGCTCACATTTGAGGGTTCTGCGACATCGGTTAAAATATTACAGGACTCACTCAGAAAAAAAACTGATCTTTTTATAGCTGTAACTCATTCGGAGGACACCAACATAACTTCATCCATACTGGCGAAAAGGTTCGGAGCGCTGAAAACCATAGCCAGAATAGACAATATTGACTATCTTGAGCATTCCACCCTGGAATTTTTCAAATCACTTGGCATCGATTCACTGATATATCCCGAACTTATAGCAGCCCGTGAAGTCCTTGGACTGCTTCATGAGACCGGGGCTAACGACTTTATGGAGTTTTCAGGTGGTAAACTTGCAATGTATGTTCAGAAACTTGATGAGAAAGCACCTATTATAAATAAAAGCCTGCAGGAAATATCTGTAAGTCACAGAACAGATAAATACCGTGCTGTTGCAATAAAACGTGCCGGTAAAACTATAATCCCGAGAGGTAATGAGCAATTTCAGCTTGGCGATATGGTGTATGTCATTTCCACACATGAAGGCATTGATGAAATGATGAAAACCTCCGGGAAAGAGAATTTTGAAGCTAAAAGTATAATGATCCTCGGTGGAAGCCGGATCGGTAAGCATATAGCTTTATATATGCAAAAAACATGTGAGGTTAAGTTAATAGATTCAGATATAAGGAAATGTGAAGACCTTGCTGAGATTCTTCATGATACACTTATTATTAACGGTGATGGAAGGAATGTGGATTTGCTCGAGCAGGAAGCGATAACAAAAATTGATGCTTTTGTAGCCGTGACCGGTAATTCTGAAACGAATATCCTTTCATGTCTTCTTGCTAAGAAAATGGGTGTAAAAAAGACAATTGCTGAAGTGGAGAATATGGAATATATCAATCTTGCTGAGAATACCGGAATCGATACAATCATTAATAAAAAGATATCAGCAGCAAGCAGGATATTCCGTCATACAACCAATCCAAACGTCACACAGGTAAAATACATGACAGGAACTGATGCTGAAGTTTTTGAATTTAATGTTCCGGCAAATTCAAAAATCACTAAAGGGACTCTCAGAAGCATTGATTTCCCAAAAGATGCTATCGTTGGCGGCGGAACAAGAGATGGAATACCTTTCATTGCTACCGGCGACACTATTATAAGAGCAAACGATAAGGTTGTTGTATTTACACTTCCTTCAGCCTATGATAAACTTTCGAATTATTTTACCTGACCTTTATGATCAACTTCAGGATTATAGCCAGGGTTTTCAGCCTGCTGCTCATTTTTGAAGGTCTATTTATGCTGGTTTCCGGTGCTGTATCACTGATTTACAAGGAACAAGCTGCATCTGCCTTATTTTACTCCTCCCTTATTACTGTCGTTACCGGGGTAATAGTTTTTACACCTCTGCGGAATGAGGAACGGCTTTTTGGAAATAAGGAAGGATATATTATTGTTACCGGGATATGGCTTATTTTCAGTCTCTTTGCTACATTACCATTCCTTTTAAGTGGTTCAACCGATAACTTTGGAGATGCTTTCTTTGAATCAATGTCCGGTTTCTCAACCACTGGCGCTACAATCTTTACCAATGTTGAATCATTACCTCATGGTATACTATTCTGGAGAAGCCTGACCCAATGGCTTGGCGGAGTGGGGATAATACTTATTTCACTATCAGTTCTGCCGGTGGTTAAATCAGTAAATATTCAGCTTTCAGCAGCCGATTTCTCAGGTCAGCCAACTGATAAAATCCAACCCAGGATTAAAGACGCAGCTAAACGACTCATTTTTATTTATTCGCTCATAACTCTGGCAGAAATAGTATTACTGATAATAGGTAAGATGCCTGTATTTGATGCTGTTTGTCACTCTTTTTCAACTCTTTCAACCGGAGGCTTTTCAACCCGGAATAATGGTCTGGCATCCTTTGCCTCACCATACATAATGATCATAATTACTCTATTCATGTTTATTGCAGGAACAAATATGGCATTGGTTTACTTTGGGCTGAAAGGGAATTTTAAAAAGATCTCTGGCAATAACGAATTTATTTTATATGTGCTTATTTGCCTGGTTTTTGTTCTGACAGGCTCTTATGTCCTTCATTCAAATGCTGGTTTTCCATATGGCAAAGCTATCCTTAACGGTGCATTTCATATTATTTCAATTATCACTACAACAGGATTTTATACACAGAATTATAACCTCTGGGGTAATATAATGGTACTTATCCTTTTCATTCTTATGTTTACCGGGGGTACAGCCGGATCGACCAGCGGAAGTATAAAAATCATAAGGCTTCTTCTTATCACTAAAAATAACCGTCAGGAATTAAAAAGATTAATCCATCCGAATGCTTTCATACCTGTCAGACTTGATAATCGTATTATTCTCCAAATCACAATTTACAACATACTGGTATTTATCACATTATATTTTTTCATAATGTGTTTTGGCACATTTATAATCTCAATTATGGGATATGATTTGGTTACCTCATTCAGTACTTCCGCATCAATGCTTGGTAACATAGGTCCTGGATTAGGAACCTTTGGCCCTTTCACAAACTACTCTGCTGTTCCTATGCTGGGAAAATGGTTTATGGCCATATTAATGCTTTTAGGACGTCTGGAATTACTCACTGTTATTTTATTGTTCACCAAAAAATTTTACACCAATTAAGTTTACCGGAGAACAATTATAACAGATATTGATATATCAGTATTCAATTATTCCCGGACCCTGTCTAACAATTTCTATGTCTTCACCGGTACAATCCACAATAGTTGAAGCTTCATTATTGCCAAAACCTCCATCTATTATAGCATCAGCAAAATCCTGATACTTTTCATATATAAGTTCCGGATCGGTAGTATACTCAATTACCTCATCAGGGTCGTGAATAGATGTTGTAATGATCGGACGACCAAGCTCTCTTACCAGTTCCAGTACAATATTATTATCAGGTATTCTTATTCCAACCGTCTTTTTTTTATTCTTAAACAATTTTGGAATCTGATTATTTGCCTGAACAATGAAAGTAAATGGCCCCGGAAGGTTCCTTTTCAGAAGCTTGAAAATAGTATTGTCCCTTATTATTGTATATTCTGAAAGCTGGCTCATATCATGAAATATAAGTGATAGTTCAGGATTTTTTGGATTTAGTCCTTTAAAACGAGCTATCTTCTCAATTGATTTTGTCGCCCTGATATCACAACCCATTGCATAGACAGTATCGGTAGGGTATATTATAATACCTCCTTTTTCAAGCAAGTCAACTATTTGTCTGATGTGCTTCTGGTTTGGGTTCTCTTTATAAATACGGATCAGCATCGATTCAGGGATTTTACCCCCCAACCCCCCTGAAGGGGGGCTAAAAAACCACAGACTTAAAGCCCCCTTTAAGGGGTTTGGGGGTAATTATACATAAAAAATGGGTAAGCTACTTATATCGCACCGCTACAACTGCCTACCCTTGCTACCTTCCGATCCTGGGGGAGTTCAGCAGGAGCTGATCGTATAAGACTTACCCGGTACAAAAATACACTTTTTTCAGAAGCCGCCAAAATAATTATTCCATTTTAACATTCATACTCATTTCTATTTTTACATTATATTTGTTGATAATCAATTAACATATAAAATAATTCAAATAACTAATGTCATGGAACAAAAAGTCAGTGTATGGAAAGCTAACCTGTCAAATGGTTTAATTTTAGGCCTTGCAGGAATCGTATATTCTCTGATTATGTATTTTCTTGACCTCTCCCTCAACAAAACACAGGTATATATTTTTATACTGATACAGGTTGCCCTGCTCTTCTTCATGCTTAAATCATACCGCGATAATGTTCTTCATGGTAATATTACCTTTGGACAATCAGTTGGCGCTGGTGTTATTATATGTTTATATTATGCCATCCTAATGGCAATATTTAATTATATTTTATATGCTATAATCGATCCGGGTCTGGTAGTTAAACAGCTAGCCTTAGCCGAAGAGGCGATGATAAAAAAAGGTGCACCACAAGAGGTAATAGATGCAGGAATGGCTTTCTCAGCAAAAATCATGAAGCCAGCAGTACTTGCAATATCCGGTATATTCTTTTTAATGATATGGGGGACCATCTTATCACTGATTGTAAGTATTTTTATCCGTAAAGAAGGTAATCCCCTGATAGACGCGGTTGAATAGTAATCTGAAAAAAAACTTAATGGATCTGTCGGTAGTTATTCCAGTATATAATGAAGAGGAATCGATTCAGGAACTTTCTGAATGGATTGCAAAGGTCTGTATTGCCGGCAGATTATCATTTGAAATTATCTTTATTGATGATGGCAGTTCTGATTCATCATGGGATAAAATCATGCTTATGGCAGGCAGGAATAGTTATATCAAGGGTTACCGATTCAGACGTAACTATGGAAAAGCAGCTGCTCTTCATACAGGATTCAGAGAAGCAACTGGCGAAGTTATTATTACTATGGATTCTGATTTGCAGGACAGCCCTGATGAAATTCCGGAACTTGTAAAGATGATCAGAGATGACGGCTACGATCTTGTTTCAGGGTGGAAAAAGAAAAGATATGATCCGTTTGTAAAGCGCATCACAAGCAGGTTTTATAATGGAACAGCAAGATGGTCGTCTGGAATTAAGCTTCACGACTTTAACTGCGGCTTAAAAGCTTATCGTCATGAGGTTGTAAAGAGTATCGAAATATTCGGTGAAATGCACCGATACATCCCAATGCTTGCTAAAGAGGCTGGCTTTAAAAATATCGGAGAGAAGGTTGTTGAGCACAGATCCAGAAAATACGGTGTCACCAAATATGGGCTTGACAGATTCCTGAAAGGATATCTCGATCTTTTGACAATCAGGTTTATTACGCGATTTGGGAAAAGCCCTATGCATCTTTTTGGATCATTGGGAACCCTGATGTTTCTAATAGGCCTCGTTATGGCTGGTTATCTTGGTATCAGAAAACTGGTTTTCATTAATCACCATCTCAGAGCGCCACTAGTTACTGACAGTCCTTTTTTCTTCATAGCTCTTACTGTTATGATAATAGGTTCAATACTTTTCCTGACTGGATTCCTGGGAGAACTTGTAAACCGTAATTCATCAGAAAGGAATAACTATCTTATTAAGGATAAGGTGAATATATGATCTGCGCTCAATCACTCCTTCTGCAATTATCGTAAACCTCAATTATAGAAGCTGTCATTTTATCCCATGAAAACTTTTCTTTTTCCTTAATTACACCTGCAGTAAATTCTTCCTTCCGGTTATTATCGAAAAAATCTATTATCGCTTCAGTTATGGATTGAGGATCTGGCTTAACAACATAACCGCATCTTCCATCTGGTACAATTTCTCTCAATCCGCCAACATCTGTCACCAGCATGGGTTTATCAAAATAATAGGCAATCTGTGTCACCCCACTCTGTGTGGCTGATTTATAAGGCTGAACAACCAGATCTGCAACGCTGAAGAATAGAGAAACCTCTTCATCTCTTATAAAATGATCATAAAATACTACCTCATCTTCTAGTTCATGTTTTTTAACCAGCTCTCTGTATGGAATATCATCTTCATAGAATTCGCCGGCAATAATAAGTTTCAAATTCCTGTTTCTCAATCTTTTATCTGAGAATGATTCGATAAGCAGGTCAAGACCTTTATAAGCTCTTATAAATCCAAAGAATAACAGATATGAATAATTTGTATCAAGATTTAGAGATGCCAATGCATCATTTCTTCCGACCCGTTTACCATAATTATCAAACAATGGATGAGGACTAAGTTTTACAGCAATATTTTCCCTGAAGGTTTTCAGGTCATTCAGGACTGTCTGAGACATAGCTATTGCTCCCTCAATAGCTCGCGTAAAATACTTTGTAAGAATTTTATCTCCAAACCTCTTTTCATGAGGAATAATATTATCAAAAATACAGATAACGACAGTGTGCTTATTTGATGCTGCAATCCTTGCTACAGTACCCAGGGAAGGGCTCATAAAAGGGAGCCAGTATCTTATCAAAAGAATATCAGGTTTTTCTCTTTTTATTTTGATACCTGTTGCAATCCAGTTAAAGGGGTTTATAGAATTAAGTTTACGTGTGATCCTGATACCTTCTGGTGCCGGACCATCTGTAAATTGTGTTTTCCCCGGAAAGAGGAATCGAGGATATTGTAACTTAAAAGTGAATATTTCTATAGTATGACCTTCATAAGTGAACTGCTGAGCAAGCCGGTCATTGAATGAAGCAATTCCGCCCCTGTAAGGATATGCAGGTCCTAGAGAAATAATATTCAACTTTTTGTTAAGCATTCTGCAAAAGTATAAAAATAGCTGTCATGATTTCCATATGGCCTGATCACAGGCTATCAAGTCGCTATCCTTTCCGGGTTCCATAGAAAAACAGGCTGGCCTGTTATTATTTGTTAGCTTCAGCCCAGGTGCGGAGCATCACTACTGCTTTTGCAATAACACCGGCTTCACCCCGGAAATCACCTGAACCATTAGGCTTTCCATTAATACCATACCACTCATAAAATTTATTATTGCCAATAACCCTGTCAATCATAGGTCTGATCTCCTCATAAGCCTCTTTTACATAGCCGTTTGCAATAAGCTGCTGTATCATACGTCCCCCAAACCAGGTCCAATCGCCTCCGTTTTGATAAATATATGGTTTTAAAGTATTTGAATCTTTTATTATACCATCTGGATAAGGAGGAAAAATAGTTAAACCAATTGATTGTGCTCCAGATAGTTTTACATTCATTAGCATCTGTTCGTTAACAAGCAGAATCTCCTTTTTTGATAACAATCCCGCTTCAATAGCAATTGCAGTACCTCCATGAAAACAGATTTTATTTTCCAGAAACCCTGCAGGGAACGGGGAATCCTTTATGTAAAGATGCGGGATGTATTTGCACAGTTTATCATCCCATAAGTTAACCCTGATATTCTTAGCAACCTTTTCTCTGAGGTTTTTCCATCTCAGTTTCTCCTGATTCGTTTTTGAAAAATCAATCATATTTCCTAAGGCAATAACAAACATTGCATTATCATAGATATCTATGGACCAATGAGTTTTATCATCAATATCCACAACTGCCCCACCCTCTACCTGTACATCACCCCAATCCTGGGTTGTAGCACCAGTTAACAATCCATATTTTTCTGAATACCTGTTTTTTAATAAGAAATCAATTGCCATTTCCAAGCGCTCTCTAACAGTGAATCCGGCAATTGTTTCTTCTAACACTGATCTGTCACCGGTTTTATTTATGTACTTCCCAATTGCCTGTATTAAAGATGTTTCCTGATCGGTTTCGACTGTATTCTTAAATCCGACGTGCATTGTATCCCAGGGAGATGTATAGATATTTGGATCGTCCCATGTTACGTGTCCTTTAAGCACAAAACCATCTAAAATCTCATTATCAGACTGTTGAAGATTGAAGAATGTAAGAAGATTCTGACGAATTATTTGAGTATCGTAAACATCGCATGAAGTCTCAATAAAAGTATTAAGATCGCGAATCCATACCTGGGGATAGCCATCACCTGCCGAAAATCCTTTTTTCAACAGATCTGCTGCTTTGGCATAAACTGAATCAAGAGTTTTATCTGTCAGTATTCTTGTTGCCAGCTCTTTATTGTCGTTCTTCAAACCATCACAGGAGATTGTAACAGGAAGAAGAACTAAAATCAACATTTTCCTAATAAAAGCCATAAATAACTTATAATTATTTAGTTAAGCCACTAAAAGATTTATATAAGTACGTTCATTAGTTCTAAAAACTAATGATTTTTTCTTCTCCGGGTTTTAGTACGATCTCCTGATCTTTTCCATCATAAATCAAAGTGCTCTTTCCTCCTTTTTCAGAATAAATTCCTGCACTTTCAAGTTTACTTTTTGCCCATTTCATATTAATAACATAACCTCCTCTTGCACAAAGCCCTCTTACCTCCCCGTTATCCCATTCCTTCGGAATAGCAGGAAGTAATCTGATAATGCCATTATGTGATTGAATAAGCATTTCCGCAATACCTGAGGTACCTCCAAAGTTGCCGTCGATCTGGAACGGGGGATGAGTATCAAACAGGTTGTTCAAGGTTGATTTACGAAGCAAAGCCATGAGATTTTCATAGGCTTTTTCTCCATTCTGAAGACGTGCAAACAGGTTTACAATCCAGGCCCTGCTCCAGCCTGTATGACCACCTCCGAAAGATAACCGTCGATTAATGGTAGCCTCAGCTGCTTTGTATAACTCAGGCGTTTCGGGTGTAAACTGCCCAAATGGATATAGTCCAAGCAGATGCGACATATGACGATGACCAGGTTCAGGTTCATCATAATCTTTTATCCATTCCTGAATTACTCCTTTTGAATTTATTTTAACCGGAGGAAGACGTTTCTTAGCAGCGGCAAGTCTGTCAGCAAACTCTTTGTCTATATTGAGGATTTCCGAAGCTCTGATACAATTATCAAACAAGGCATTTATTATCTCAATGTCTGTAGTTGCAGCATAGGTCAGCGCTGAAGTCTCACCTGTTATATTGTCTCTGAAATTGTTTTCAGGTGAGTGCGATGGATTAGTAACAAGGTATCCTTCGGGCGATTCAACAAGAAATCCAAGAACAAATTCAGCAGATCCTTTCATTAAAGGATAAGCTTTGTTTTTAAGAAAAGATGTATCATCCGTAAATAAAAAATGTTCAAATACCGGTAATGTCATCCAGGGCCCGTCCATTGGGGTTATCCCCCATACTCCATCAGCTACACCTGTCCTTCCAAAAGGATCAGTCAGATGGTGAATCACCCAGCCATCAGCTCCATACATCTCTTTTGCAGTTACGGAACCAGGTACAGTAAGCTTTTCCATGAAATTTGCAAGGATCTCCGAGGTTTCCGTCAGATTACAAACCTCTGCAGGCCAGTAATTCATCTGAAGATTGATATTAGTATGAAAATCCGAATTCCATGGAGCATTCATATCTTTATTCCATATCCCCTGAAGATTGGAAGGCAATATCCCTGGAAAACGTGACGAACTCATAAGCAGATAACGTCCATACTGGAAATATAATGCTATCAGTCCATTATCCGTTCCTCCTTTTTTTACTTCAGCCAACCGTTCATCAGTTGGTTTTACGGACAAAGTATCATTTCCAAAAGACAAACTTACACGGTTAAATATCTTTTGATATTCCACAAGATGGTTCTTCTTAAGCCCGGAGAATGTCAACTTTTGAGATTTATCCAGTATTGAATTACATATCTCCTGAGGATTTACAGATCGATCAAAATCCAATAGTGATATATTGTAATCTGTAGCAGCGGATAAACGAACAGTAATCTCCTTAGCGTTCTTAACATTAAGTGTATTATTATCTGTAATTATCGTTCCTTTTACTGCAGAGAGTCTCAATACTCCTGCAAACTTCATATGCTCACCTCCTGGTCCGGTCAATGGATTTTCCTGATCTAAAATCTGACCAGTCATCTGTAATGTATTGTCATTTAAAGCTTTAGTCGTAGCATCCTTTTCGCGGTTCAGTTTAAATGAAGCATTAATAAGGCCTCCGTCAGGCGATATAATATGGACAACCAGCATGTTATCCGGAGCTGATGCAAAGACTTCCTGAATGAATCGCTTTTTATCAACATTAAAATATGTTGCAGCAATACCTGTTTTCAGGTCAAGCTCTCTCCTATAGCCGGAAGGGTAACTATCCCATTCATAGTCGATATTTAAATCGCCAAGTGGCTGATACGACTGGATTCTTGGTGGTGTTCCAAGGAAATTCTCATCTGCTATTTTTAATGCATCCTTATAATGGTTACCGAATAAAGCTTTTTGCAGATCATGAAGGACCTTAAGAGAATTGGGATTATTATTGTTTATCTTACTTCCTGCCCAGATGCTTTCTTCGTTAAGTTGCAGTCTTTCATGAACAGGATTACCAAAAACCATTGCCCCAAGGCGTCCGTTTCCAACCGGGAGCGCTTCCTCCCATACTGATGCAGGCTGGTTATACCACAATTTAAGAGAGTTTTCAGAATTTTCCGGATCTCTTTTACAACTTATAAAAAGTATGATACCAGCAATTAATATAAAACTTACATTTAGTTTCATCGTATTAAATATTTTGACAACTGGTAAACATTAATAAATATTCTATTTTTCTTTCAGTTTGTTACTGTACTTTGCCTCGAATCTTCTGTAGAGCTGTTTGTGCTTATTATCCAGACTTATATTCCTTCCGGAAATGAAAGCATATTCAATATTATTCGTAGAAATATCGAGAATATCACCTGTTGAAACAACTATGTTTGCATCTTTTCCGGCTTCCAAAGATCCGGTTTTATCATCGATTCCAAGGATTTTTGCGCTGTTAAGCGTAACTGTCTGAAGGGCTTCTTCTTTTGTGAGTCCGTATGAAACTGTTTGTCCAGCTGCAAATGGAAGATTTCCATAGGCTTGTGATGAATAAGTCAAACCTACAAGAATTCCCTCCTTCTTAAACATAGCTGCGAGTTTAAACGGAAGCCTGGTATCGCTATAATCATATTTCGGAACTGTAAGAGGATCAGCCAGGAGGACAGGTATATTGTTCTCTTTCAGGAAATCCTTTACAATCCATGCTGATTCGTCAGCTTCCTCAAGAACCATTTTTTTTACACCAAATCGCTTACCGAAGGTGATAGCTGCAATTATACCTTTTGCCTCGGTTGAACTTATAAATAATGTTTTTGAACCATCAAACAACCCTCTAAGAGATTCCAGCCTTAGATTGAAATTTAATGGTTTTTCCAAAGATGAATAAGCGACAGCATCAGAAAATATTTTCTCAAGAGCTTCTATATTTTTATCATAACTACCGGCACTTACCGCAGGAAACTGGGGATAGCCTCCGCCTCCTCTTCCTGCTGGCGATGGCTTCCTGGGCCAGACCATCTGTATGCCATTATCAAGTTTGTATGCAGCATCTTCCCAGTTCCATGCATCCAGCTGAACCACACTTGAGGTTCCTGGTAATAGAGATCCGGTTGGAACAATCTGGGCAAGAAGAATTCCATTTGACCTTAATACAGGAATGACGTGAGAATCAGTGTTATAAGCCACTATTGCCCTTACATTCGGATTAAGATCTCCTATTTCCCTGTTATCGGAAGCAACTTCCACCCCGCTTCCTATTTCAATAAGACCAAGGCTGGTATTAGGAAAAATTAATCCGGGATAAACCTGTTTTCCTGTTACATCAATTACTTCATAACCAGTTTTGTCAGTTTTTATATCTGTGGATTTACCAACCGAAATGATCTTTCCACCTGAAAAAATCAATATTCCGTTTTCTATCACATCACCTGTTCCTGTATGGATAGTACCTCCAACCAGAATTACAGGTTTCTTCTGTACCGGAGCCACAATGGGGCTCTGTGCTGTTACCTTAAATAAGAAGGCGAAAATCAGCATTATTGATATATATATTTTGGTTTTCATCATATTAAGATTTTAGTTTAAGTGATACCCAGTCTGCCTGTTGCACCATGTAATAGTCTCTTCCGGAGAACAAGGCTGGCAGATTTGGATTCATCGTTTTGGAATATTTGGAATTGATGAACCTGTTACAGGTGTTTCACGCAGAATGTTAGCAATTATCCTTGTCCTCTCACTATCAATCTGCACTTTCATTTTTGCATCAAGTTTCTCATCGAAGTAAAAAGCACCATCAACCATTGTCTTACCGGCTCGGGCATATATTGATAGCGGATAGTCTGTCCAGAGTACCAGATCCGCATCTTTTCCTACCTTAATACTGCCTGTCCTGTCTCCCAAATGAAGAATCCTTGCAGGATTTATTGTTATAAGTTTAAGAGCTTCCGTTTCGCTTATCCCTCCATACTTCATGATCTTGGCGGCTTCCTGATTCAGTCTTCTTCCCATTTCATCATCATCTGAATTGATACAAACAAGTACACCCTGGCTTATCAACAGAGCAGCATTATAGGATATGCCTTCATAAACTTCATATTTATAATCCCACCAGTCTAAGAAGACAGAAGCGGCAGCACCATGTTCAGCAATCTGATCTGCAACTTTATAGCCTTCATTACAATGGATCAGGGCATTGACTTTAACGCCAAAGTCTTTTGCCAGATTCAAAATCATTGTTGCTTCAGACTGAACGTAAGTATGGCATTCTATAAAGCTCCTTTTTTCAAGAACATCAACAATTGCATCGAGCTCCAGATCTCGTCTAGGAGGAATCTTACCGGCTCTTTCAGCTGGTTTAATAGCATTCCATTCTTTCCATTGGTTTTTATAATCCACAGCCCGCTGATAAGCATCCCTGATTATCTGCTCAACACCCATACGTGTATTAGGGTAGCGGCTTGTCATTCGCTTGACATTCTCACCAAGAGCATGTTTAAGGAATCCTACCTGATTTTCAACTTTTAATTCTTCAGCATTATGACCCCAGCGATGCTTGATCAGAATGGATTGTCCACCGATCGGATTTGCTGAGCCGTGAAGGATATGAGCAAGAGTTACTCCTCCGGCAAGCTCCCTGTAAATACTCTGATCTTCAGGGTCTACAATATCGCCAACTCTAACTTCAGATGTAATTGCCTGGCCCATTTCGTTAGTACCATCCATGGCAATATGAGAGTGCTCGTCAATAATTCCGGGAGTAAGATGCATTCCTGTGGCATCAATTATTTTTATACCCTCAGCTGCAGTAAGGTTCTTTCCTATTTTTATAATTTTCCCCTTCTGTACAAGCACATCGGTATTCAGTAATTTACCCTCCTCCTCACATGTCCATACAGTCGCATTTTTAAATAATACATCCTCCTGTTTTGGAAGTTCTGTCAATCCATATGCAGTGAATGGGTAGACTACTTTGCCAGGTTCAGGTATCGGAGGTTGGTTTCCCTTTTTGGATTCAGATTCAGGTGAAGGACCATTGAAGGCGGCTTTCCAGGCAATCCACGTGCCATTATCGAGCTGACCTTTGCCTTCCATGTCTGCTCCCTTCATGTAACCTGACAGGCGGAATCTGACTTTGGATCTTTCAAAATTAATGCTTACCAGATCTTTCTCCCTGGAAAATGTTGCTCCTTTCACCTCTGTTGAGTCAACAGTCAGTTTAATTGCCGGCTTATCATAAGTACCTGATAAGACAATCTTATATTTTGATGTATCGACATTGAGGGTATATGTTCCTCTCACATCTTTTACTCTCAGGTCTATCAATCTGTAGGGAGTTCCCTGTACCCAGTTTTCATAGATAATACAATCATCACTGAAGATGTTACCGGATGTAATAAGAAGGTTGGCAATCATGTTCTTTTTTACAGCACCTATCATGTCTGAGCCGCCAATTAAACTTGCCGGAGTGGAAGTAAGAGCCTTAAGAGCCTCCTTTTCATTCAAACCATATTTAACAGCTTTTCTGAGGTTTGTTAGAAAACTTGTGCGCGCTTTAAGATCCGAGGAAGTAATTGCAAAAGTAAGACCAGCGCCAGATACCCTGGAAAGATTCGATGGAGCCAGCTCATAGTGTTTGAGTGCTGTATATGAAACAGAGGTTGCATCATAAGGATCTTTTACATCGGGGGTTTCCGGAAAATTGACCGGAATAATAAGCTTATTGCCTGCTTTTTTTATATCATTTAAAGCCTGATACTCATCTCCGCCTCCTTTAATAATGTAAGTGATGCCAAATTCTTTCCCGATTTTATCGGCTCTGAGAATTTCTAACTTATTTGTTACCTCGAATATCTGTGGAAGAGCAAGGTTTGCTGAATATGCCTCCAAACCATCATCGTGAAAATATCCTCCGGGAAGTTGTTTATACCATTGTGCATCATAATTAACCTGCCTCAGTAAAGCGATTATTCCAAATTGTGCTGCAGGGTAAAGATCAGCAGAACGGCTTCTTGAAAGTGAATAATTTGCTGAAGCTTTGTTTTTCAGAATCACATTATTAGCCTTTCCATCACCTGTGCTTACCAGGGCTGAAGTCCCTCGTGCAATTCCATCTGCTTTAAATGCTACAACAGCTCCAAAGCCTGCCTGACGGTATTCATCCGCCACTTTTGGATCGGGAATAAATTCTGAAGAAATGTCGAATGATGCATTTATACCATCATTCCAGTAATCAGCGATCCTTGCTGCAGGTACAGGAACCTGAGTCCCTGATCGACCGGTTTGCGGAGGATTCATGAAAGCCGCAAACGGATTTGTATCAGCAGATGAAGTCTGAGTTTTAATACCATAATTCCCGGCATAAGCGTCTACAAATGAAGGATAGACTGTTTTTCCCGTCAGGTTATAAATAATCGTGCCCTTTGGAAAAATCAGATTTGGACCAACGGCTTCAATCCGCCCATTTAAAATGAGAATATCAGTATTCTCGAGGGTTGTCTGATAATCAACCACAACACGGGCGTTTTTCAACCCGTAAATGTCAACTCGTTTATCACTCACTCCAACAACAGGTGCATTGTCCTGCTGAGCATGGATTTGGATTGAAATAAAGAGAAGTACCAGGAATAAGGTTTTTCGCATAGATGAGAGGTTAATAGGTTTAGGGATTCAGGTTAAAGATGGGGTGCCGGTCACAGGGTACCTGTTGAATGGCTGATAAAAGTAGTAACAAGGTACAGGTAACTGGTAACATAAATATTATATACTAAAAAGATAATCATTAAGGTAATTATATCCCGGAGTAAGCTTTCCATCTCTCAGGATTGTCGCTCTTTTGATCATTGGACTGTCAGTTCCTGTCAACAAGTCGTGTAATACATTACTCATTAACATCTTACCAAACTCCATGGAAGCATCACGGGGAAGTTCTCCTGGCAGATTATCTATGGACATTACCGTGATATTATTCAGTCGGGAGAATGCCGGTTCTTCAATTTCAAGTTGCGGATTATAAGCATAGAACGGATCTGAAATCGTTGTTGATCTGATCGTTGAAGGGATTGGGCCATTGATATCACAGCTGATATCAGCAATTATAGAAATCCTGAAATCAGGTTTCTTCATGTCCTCCCTTGTAAAAAAAACCGGTGAACGGGGATCCCAGTAGTGGCCCGTTATCAATATATCAGTTACCCTCGTATAAGGCTGAAATGCAGATTCATATTCCTGTGGAAATCTGGAGAAATGATTAAATACAAACGTACCACCAGTTTTATGTCTTGTATAATCCTGGGGTCCAATCTGACAAAAAACAGGCACATCAAAATTTCTGTTCAGGAAATCATCCGGGTTTACCTGAACTACATTTGCAATACTCAAAGTTTCCATTGCTCCCTGGGAAACACGACCTTCGCCGGTAACAAGGATTTTCAGTCCTGGTTTAAGTTCTATAAGCCGGAGTCCGGCCCACATTTCATCAATATCATGACATTGGTAAGCTGGTTTAAGTTTAAATCTGTTAGTTTTGATCCCTCTGGCTCTTAGGCCGTTATATGCACCAACTATTCCGGCATGACGACCAAAAGCAACTACCCGCTGACCTTTATCAGTTGTAAGATATTCAAAGTCAATCAGAGTCAGATTCTTTACAGCCATCTCCCTGAACATTTCAATATTATGAGGTTGTTTTTTTGCCACATGTGCAAAGAACATATAAGACTTACCAGGGATAAAAGTTCGTATATCGACTTCTTTCACTCCCATGAGGATCTCACAATCGCGAATATCTTCTTTGAGAGGGATGTTAAGATATTCATACTCTTCATTTGAGTAGCAGCGGTAATCACTAGGCTGGACAAAGAATTCGACATTAGGATAGGTCTCCTCCAATGCAACAATCTGAGGCGGAGTGAGAGGAACCCGTCTGTCAGGAGGATTCTTCGTCTCACGAAGAATTCCAACTTTTAATGTCTTTTCCATAGTTTAAGAACCGTTGCTGTTGGTGTTGTGAATATACAAACTCTGATCTTAATTTTATGCATTAAATGAATTGCCTGAGTGTGTTCTTTGGGGAAGGCAAGCCAATAATGATTATATAATATTGATTATTAATTATTTACATAAATGTTAAAATACAATAAATGTATTGAATACCCTGGGAACATATTTTGTATCTTTGCAGTTCATAACATCGGGGCTGACCTGGTTTTGACAGCATGAGGGGTGTTATGTAAGCATGCAGGGTGTGGTAACGCGTTCCTTAAACCGAGTTACAAAACAATAAAAGGCGAAAACAATTACGCTCTCGCAGCATAAGCGAATAACAGTAGCTTAAGCACTTCTTGCTGAAAGGCATGATCTCCCGGCACATGTGTTGGGACGAGACGTTTCCCGGGCGGTCAAGCCCTGATCCAACCCGACACGGAGACGCACGCAATCCGGGGCTAGTCTGAAGGTTGTTCCGACCCGATGGCGAA
>JGI20214J51650_10001021_pt1 | contig 17746 bp, 15 predicted proteins | sample WetSurMetagenome_FD_51650 | JGI IMG/M metagenome (IMG submission 51650) | reverse complement strand
AAAAGACAAAAGTAAAAAGACAAAAGTAAAAAGATAAAAGAAAAAAGACTGCAAGACTGCAAGACCGCAAGACATAGATAAAATGACCTATTTTCTTGAACATATCGCCCAATCGATCCATAAGGAATTCGGAAATAACTTAAACCGGCATTGTCTTGTCTTTCCAAACAGAAGAGCTGGACTGTATTTTCTGAAATACCTGGCTTTACAGATCGAAAAGCCGGTATGGGTACCCTCAATTCTGACAATAAATGAATTGTTCAGGTTATATTCTCCATTGCAGATCGCTGGCAATGAAGTGCTTCTTTTTGAATTATACAAGGTATACAGGAATCTGAAAAAACCTCCGGAGAACTTCGATGAGTTTTACTATTGGGGTGATATGCTTTTAAACGACTTTGACGATATTGANAAATACCTCGTTGATGCATCCCTGCTATTCAGCAATGTCCTTGATNTAAAGAATATTGATCAGCAATTTGGAGGATTGACTGAGGNACAGATAGAGATTATTAAAAGATTCTGGACAAATTTTAATCCTGATAAACCGACAAAAGAAAAATCGGGTTTCATTGGAATCTGGTCGGTTCTGTTTGATCTGTATACAGGTTTTAGAAAAGAACTGAGAAAGAAGAATCTCGCATACGAGGGGATGATTTTCAGGGACCTTACTGAAAATTCAGTTGATTTATCAACTAACGATGAGCGTTGGGACTTGATTCATTTTATAGGGTTCAATGCATTGAATGAGTGTGAAAAGGTAATGATGTTGAAGTTCAGGGGAATGGGAAAAGCAAGGTTTTACTGGGATTATGATAACTCTTATATTCAACAAGGTAAANTGAATTCAGCCGGATTTTTNCTTCGGGATAATCTTAAAGTATTTGGAAATGATGTACCTCCCGGCTGGAGTTTCGATACAATGCTATCTAAAAGCACTCCTGATGTATACCGAAAAGTAATAGAAACTTCATCAGATGTTGCACAGGTCAAGCTTGTTTCACAATTGCTTGAGAGCCTACCTGATTTGACCCTGGCTAATGCCCACCATACTGCCGTTGTTCTGGCTGATGAGAATCTCCTTATGCCTGTACTTACCAGTCTGCCTGAGAATATGGGTGATATCAATATAACAATGGGACATCCATTGAAGCAAACACTCGTATATACTTTGTTAAAACATCTGATGGACCTTCAGACAAATGCGAAAAGAACTGACAATAAGATCCGTTTTAATTACAGAGACGNAGTAAGCATNCTAAAGCACACATTACTGTCAGGATTATTGAGTAATACAGATGGTGAGCTGGTAAAGGAGATAATGAAAACCAATCTTACTGCCGTCCCTTCAGATCGATTTACTGACTCAAAATATCTGTCGCATATTTTTGTAAAACCCTTAACTCCTGCTGAACTTTCGTTGTATTTTAAGGACATTCTGTCGCTGGTAGCATTAAATCGTGAAAGCAATCATATAAAATATGAAGACAATACCACGCAGGAGAATATCAGAAATGAATTCATATACAGGGTTGTTTTATCTATTAACAGGCTCGAATCAATTGTTAATAGTCGGGAGGTGAATTTTACAACAGATACCTATATAAGAATTCTCGACAAGATGTTAAGAATGCAATCCGTTCCGTTTTCCGGAGAACCCCTGACAGGTATTCAGATAATGGGAATTCTTGAAACCAGGGCCCTTGATTTTAAAAACCTGATCATTCTGTCCGTTAATGAGGGCATCCTTCCTGCTACCTCAGCAGGATCGTCTTTTATCCCCTTCAGTTTGCGGGAGGCGTTTGGTATTCCTTCAGTCAATCATCAGGAGTCAATCTATGCTTATCACTTTTACAGATTACTTCAAAGAGCGGAAAATGTCACATTAATTTATAATTCCAACTCGGAAGGGTTGAGAAGTGGAGAAATGAGCCGGTTTCTTCTTCAGATGAAATACGACAATACGTTGCGCCCTGATTTTCTTAATATTAATTTCAATATAAAAACTAATTTGATTGCGCAAGAGAGGATTAAAAGAACTGAAGAACATACAAAGCAATTATTATCACTTTTCCACGATAAGAACAATGAGAGACCACTTTCTCCATCCGCAATCAATACATGGCTTAACTGCAGGATGAAGTTCTTCTACCGTTATATAAACCGTTTGAAAGAACCTGATAGTATCTCTGCCGATATCGATTCAGCGATGCTTGGAAATATTCTTCACGAAATGATGAAGAATGTTTACAAACCTTACATTGGCAGCATAATGTCTGCAGAAATTCTGAAGGCAATGAGCAGCGACCAGAGATTTCTGTCGGACACTGTAAATGATGCTGTAAATGTTAAATTCAAAGCCGGAAGGAATGACACAGTGAGTGGAAATGAGTTGATAGTCAGAGACGTATTGAAAGAGTACCTGATCAGGGTTATAAATACNGATACAGGTCTTGCTCCTTTCAGAATCCTGAACCTTGAGGCTCCTTTTAGCTTCGTGTTGCAATTTCAAATGAATGGCAGTGAGGCTGAAGTTCTTGCCGGAGGCAATGTAGACCGTATAGACAGTATTAATAATGTTATAAGGATTGTTGATTATAAAACCGGAATTGTCTCTGAATCAATAAATTCTGTGAAGGATCTTTTTACCGACGACAGGAAAAAAGATGCTGATGCATGGCTTCAGACATTATTATATTGCGAGGCATATCTTGCAGTAGGACCAGGGACAATAGTGAGACCGTCAGTTTATAGAATAAAAAAACTTAAAGACAGTTCGGGTACTGACAGGCTAAAAATAAAAACCGGTAGCAGGAGCATGGACCTTGTTGAAAACTATCTGGAGATTCGCAACGAATTCCTTTCTGGTTTAAGAGATGTCACCAGCATTATTTTCAATAGAGATGAACCATTTATAAAAACAACCGACATCAGGGGTAAGTGTTCATATTGTCCCTATAAAATATTATGTATGAGATAAGCTTTCTATAAATGACCACTATTCCTTATTTTTTTATAAATTGGCTTAACTTTTAAAACAAAGGATAAATGGTTACCGGTTATTCAAATTACCATGTTGAGGTCAGAAACGTCAAATTTATTACCGACGATGGCAGGACCTGTCCAAGAACTGCAATGGTGTCATTTCACGATGAGGCAGGAGAAGAGATTGATTCAGAATTATTTGGGGTAGTCGATATTAACCAGATATATGCAACAATAAACGAAGGCGGAGACTTAAATCTTGATAACTTTTACATTCATGAATTCTCTCTTTCTTCATATCGTCGTATACACGGGTTAGAGAAAAAGGAGCTTATTGTATTAAAAGGATTTTCGGCGAAAAATGCCTTTTTTGAAGCGAAGATCTGCACCGATTTTACATATTCTTCATTTTCCCCCGGAGAGATCAGTTTCGATGGCAGTCATTTTGCAAAAGGGAAAGTCCTGTTTAACGGTTCGGTGTTTGGTGAAGGGAATGTAATCCTTTCAAACACTTTATTCAGAGACGGGAATGTTGAGTTTACAGGGTGCGTGTTTGGAGACGGAGATTTCATGTTCAAGAATGCGATAATTAAGGATGGAGTAAAGGATTTTCAGGACATACAGTTTGGTAACGGTGAAGTAAGCTTTGCCAATACTGAGTTTAACAGTGGTGAGCTCCTTTTTATAAATACACGTTTCAACAATGGTCGTTTTAATTTTAAAGTAACAAGGATATCGGGAGGAAAGGTTGATTTCCACTACTCTGTATTTGGCGATTGCGAAATAATGTTTGAGAGAACAGAATTTGGTAACAGCAGGGTGGATTTCAGAACAGTGGACTTTGGTTCAGGAAGAATAAATTTCAACCGTTCTATATTTGGTAATGGCGAGGTTAATTTTGAGGGTGCTTCATGCAAAGCCGGTAAGATTCAGTTTAAAAAAGCAGAGATGGGATTTGGTCCTAAAAACTTCAATCTGATGGAGATGGGTGAAACTGATATCAGCTTTGAGAGAACAGAATTTGGAGATGGCGACGTGAGTTTTTATAGTTCTTCCTTTCACTCAATGTCGCTTAAATCGTGTCACCTCGATCATTATGTTGACCTTCGGCTTTCCAGTGCAGAATTGCTTGATATCACTGATACAATTGTCCGCGATATCATTGATCTTGAACCTTATGATTTCCCGGTTAAAATCAAAACACTCGACATGTCGGGGATGAGACTTCTCGGGAAGTTATATATTGACTGGCGTCATAATAAATGTAATGCTGCTATTCAGAACCAGGAAGGAACGACTCTAAGACAGAAAGCAGAACAGTTCAGGATACTGAAAGAGAATTTCAGTGGAACAGGCAAGTATGAGGATGAAGATGAAGCTTATATTATGTTCAAACGGTTCGAGGCTAAATCGTGGCTTACTGAACAGCAGGAGAAAGGTGGAATAGCAAAAATTGTCAGTCACATTCCAAACAGTTTTCAATGGCTGGTATTCGATAAAATTGGCCTCTATGCTACGTCTCCTGGCCGGGTACTTTTAAGCGTTGTTGTCTTCTGGTTTACGTTTGGAACTCTCTATTTTCTAATTGACCTGTCGGGATTNGGTAAGACTGTGTCGGCAGTTAATAACCCCGATAAGCTTTCAACACTTCTTCAGTCTTTCTACCATAGTGCCATCACTTTTTTCACGATAGGTTACGGAGATGTTTATCCGGTAGGATTAAGCAGGGTAGTATCAGGTTTAGAGGGATTTATGGGAGTTTTTATGATGTCGTATTTTACAGTAGCATTTGTCCGCAAGGTGCTGAGGTGACACTATTTCTCAGTTTCTTTTTGAAGAGCAGCCATCTTTATGGCAGTCACAGCTGCCTCATCACCCTTATTTCCAAGTTTACCTCCTGCTCTGTCAACAGCCTGTTGCTGGTCGAGAGTTGTAAGAACACCGAAAATAAATGGCAGATTATATTCGAGGTTTAATTGAGTTATGCCCTGGGTTACTCCCTGGCAAATGTATGTAAAATGGGGAGTTTCGCCCTGGACAACACACCCAAGACAAATTATAGCATCAAGGTCATCATATTCTGCAAGGAACTGGGCACCAAGAGTGAGCTCAAAACTGCCAGGAACATGTTTAACGATAATATTTTTATCAATTGCGCCATGTTTTTTGAGGGTATTAACGGCGCCATCAAGTAGCAACCAGGTTACTTCCTTGTTCCAGTCCGAAACAACAATGCCAAATCGCATATCATTAGCGTCGGGAACCATCTCTGGATTATAAACTGATAAATTTTTTGTGCCCATACTTAAAGCTTAAAATAAAGTAAAAACGCATCCGCCCTGAAAGATTTGAGCCCGGATGCGTTATTCTATAAATACAAAGAGATCTTTCAGCCAGCTACTTAATTAGCAGTTTCACTCTTGCAATATATTTTTCAATTGTAGTTCCTTCGCTACTCTCCGGATACTGACTTCCAATTCTTTCGTATAATTTCAGCGCGTCAGAAAACTTGCCCTTCATCTCATATAACTCGGCAGCTTTCATCAGAAACAATGGTGTATTAAATGAATTTTTTGCAAAGTCTGCAGCTTCCATATATTTTGAAATGCCTTTATCCACATCACCTAACTCAACATATGCGTCACCGGTAGCTCCGATAGCCAACGATCCTATTACCTTATCTTTCTTAGAATATTTGTCGAGGAATCCAATAGCTTCATTATAATTACCCATATGCAGATAACATATGCCGGCACAGTATCTGGCAAGATTACCTGAATTGGTTAGCTTATAATTTTTGGCTATATCAAGAAAACCGAGGTAGTTTCCGTCACCATTAAGAGCAAGTTTCAAAGAATCCGATTCNAGGTACCTTTCTGCCTGGAACATCTGAGACTGGGCTTCATCATTTCTTTTATTCAGATACAGTTTCCCAAGCCAGAATAGNCCTACAAACAATACTATTGCTCCTAAACCGATCAGAAGTGTTTTATAATTCTCTTCAAGATATTGTTCTGTTCTGGAAAGAGTTTCCTCAACACTTGAGATGGTCGATGGATTTTCATCCTTTTTATTTTTTGCCATACTGGTCTTTAAATGTTTAACTTATAATTTTACCACCGCAAAAGTAATTTTTTTCAGCAAATTTTGAAACATTTAACTAATTGAATATCGAATCATACTCAAAATATTTATTATTATATAGAGTATTAGATAATTAAGACACTATTCAGAAGTTGAACGAACAGTCTTTTTATCTAATATTTCTTGTTACTTTTGCTTTTTATCTTTAATCGTTTGTCTTTAAACTTTTATCTTTTGTCTTAAAGTATATATATCCTAATGCTCGGCGAAGTTTGTAACTTCGCCTTACAAACCCTAATGCTTAGCGAAGTTTGAAACTTCGCCATACAAACCATAGATTTCCCGCTTGATGTCCTGCGAGTTTGACACTTGCTATAAACTACCCAATTTTTACAATGTCATTATCAAAAGCGAGACGAACTATTAAGTTCATTTCTTTCATTTTTGTGCTGTAACTTTCGAATTCACTGTGTTTTTCTAATGCTCGGCGAAGTTTGTAACTTCGCCTTACAAACCCTAATGCTTAGCGAAGTTTGTAACTTCGACATACAAACCATAGATTTCCAGCTTGATGTCCTGCCAGTTTGAAACTTGCTATAAGCTACCCAATTTTTACAATGTCATTATCAAAAGCGAAGTTGCAAACTTCGCTTAGCAATGGACAAGTTGTAACAGTTCTTGTTTTTCTTGTTACTTTTGCTTTTTATCTTTAAACGTTTGTCTTTAAACTTTTATCTTTTGTCTTAAAGTATATGTATCTCAAGAAACTTGCCCTGACCAATTTTAAGAACTACGAGCTGACAGAGCTTGAGTTTTCACCTAAGATAAACTGTTTCGTTGGGAACAATGGTGTCGGGAAGACTAATATTCTTGATGCAATTCATTATTTGTCACTTACAAAAAGCTTTTTTAACAACATTGATAGTATAAGCATCAGGCATGGTGAGGATTACTTTATAATTCAGGGTACTTTTGTAAGAGATGAGGAAGAGGATCAGATCTATTGCGCTTTCCAGCGACAGAAGCAGAAGTTATTAAAAAGAAACGGGAAGGAATACCAGAAACTTTCTGACCATGTTGGCAGATATCCGGTTGTGATGATATCACCTGCCGATAGCGCCCTGATATCTGAGGGGAGTGAAGACCGCAGAAGATTCATGAATAAGATAATAAGTCAGTATAGTGGAGAATATCTCGATTCTGTTCTAAGATACAGTAAGGCTCTTCAGCAAAGAAACCGTGTCCTTAAGGACATGAACTCATCGGGTAGTACTGATTCTGAAATTCTTTCAATCTGGGATTCGCAACTGGTAAAGTATGGCACATTTGTTTACAGTGAAAGAGAGGTGCTTGTCAACGAGCTTATCCCGGTATTTCAGGAATATTATTCCCTGATCTCCTCAGGCAAAGAATCAGTCAGACTTAAATACAGATCGCATCTTGAAGAGGGCAGTTTCGCGGAGGCACTCATTAACTCCACCACAAAGGACCGATATCTTGAGTACACAACAATTGGAATACATAAAGATGATCTGCTTCTGGAGATGAATGACTATCTGGTTAAATCACTTGGTTCCCAGGGGCAGCAGAAATCCTATCTGGTCGCTCTTAAACTCGCAAAATTCGATTATATCAAAAGGAAAGCCGGTTTTTCACCGATTTTATTACTTGATGATATATTTGATAAATTTGACGCTGAACGGGTTGAGCAGATCATAAGGCTGGTGGGAAATGAAAGATTCGGACAGATATTTATTACTGATACCCACCAGAATCGTTTGCAGGAGATATTAACGTCGCATAAGACGGATTATAAACTTTTCGGAATTGCCAAAAATGGAATTTCGGAAGTATCGCATAATGGCAGGTAAATGCAATGAGAAGAAGTAAAACCATATCACTGGCAGAAGCAGTCAATGATTATATAAGTGAGATGAAGCTTGGTGGAAAACTGAGCGAGATAGCTGTCATTAATTCCTGGGAAGAAATAGTTGGAAAAGCCATCAGTAGCAGGACAACAAAAATATTTATCAAAGACCATATCTTATATGTTCATTTGAATTCCTCAGTTGTTAGAAATGAATTAGTTATGCTACGTGAAGCTTTAAAACAGCAGTTGAATAAAAAGGCCGGAAGTGAGGTGATCAGGGATATTGTACTTCGGTAAGTTGTCTTGCAATCTTGCGGTCTTGCGGTCTAGTAGTCATTACTTTAACCAGTCATTTTTCAGCTTTCTAATTTATCTTATAGTTTCTCCCTCGGATTTCGATCGATTTTTTCAGATGTTTGTGCGAAATGAAGTGAAACTGATGGCCCCCGGAAGATAGCAGAACCTCTTTGTTATCGATGGTGATTGTAACGGCAGATGTTTTATCTTTATGAAGAAGAAAGTCAGCGAGTAATAAAGCTTTTTCGATCCCGTCGCCTCGTTTAAAGTTCCAGACTTCATCGGGCAATGCCAGTCTGTTCCCTTCATAAATTGATACCACCGGGAATCCTTTTAATAAAGAGTATACTTCGTAATTATTTTTCTCATTAAGCTCGGTGAAGGATACCGGATTACGTTCAATAGCTGCTTTTATAAACGGAAGCCAGTCGATTTTGTCCATATCTCTGTAGACATATTGGGTCAGGCGGGCGGTTTCTGAATTTTCCAGATGTTCATTTATAATATTAATAATATCCTCGCGGGAATGCTCAATTGAAATTTGCAGTCTGTCAGTTACTTTGAAGTTCCTGGCAGGATCAGGAATTTTCGGATCAATAAATATAAAATCACTCAGATCTTTAAACATCTCTGTAATGATTTCCTCATACTCTGTCCCGGTTTTAGCAATGAATTCTGTCTCAATTTCTTTAAAACTCTTCCCGGAATGTCTGTCAAGAATTTCCTCTATATCATTCAGCATGATTTTCCACTGAACAGGACTCAGATGAAAATCGTCACCTTCAATCTCCTTTACAAGCGATCCGCGTGTCTCTGCAGAAACATTGAATTTGCTCGAATGCTCATATTCAAACATTTTTTCGAGTGAGATATACCTTACAGTACCGGAACATTCACACCTGTATTGAAAGAGCGTTTTGTATTTTGATTTAAAACGCAGAAAGTTAATGAAAATGAGACTTGTAAGGTCAGTCTTAAGAAAATCTTTCAGTTTAGAAGTAAAGAAACCATAATCATCCTTACTGATTGTTGCATCCTCATATATTGTATGAATATAACCTGAGATATGTGAAACAATGGTTACCTTTTCATTCTCCATTGCTCTTCTTGCTTTTTCGGAGAGGGAAGTACCGTTGTACCACATATTTTTAGTTACGATTCGACGGTTATTTGTTATTAATCCATCCTTTTCAATGATAAAATTCTGAGAGTGAAGGGGAGTAGCAATCAGAAAAATCTTCTCAAGAGGTATTCTCCCGACAACAAACATGGCTGAAGCGTATAGAGCCGACAGAGAAACACATTCACCCGCTCCTGTCCTGAAGTTTTCTTTGTACCTGAATGCCCCCATTGCTTCTATTGTTTCAGTCTTCCAGTAAGGAATGATATCTGAATCGTACTTGTCGAGACCAAAATGTTTCCTGATATCAATATCAAAATAGTATTTGTCCCCCTCGTAACCAAACAGCGCATTCGACTGTCGGAGCAATTCCATATCAAAGAAATCACTGAATCGTCCTATCTCCGCGCTCTTGGATGTCAGGCCCCATGTAGAAAGATCAAGATTGAAGACATAATTCTGAATGATATATTGTTTTATTCTGTTGGCTTTCACAGTAAAACTTTTTGTCTCGATGTCATGAAACCATGGATCATCTCTCCATTTCCACAATTCGGGCGACATTATATCAGCTAGTACAAGGGGGTAGAAAAGTTCCGGGAAGATAAATATTTCCATATCCGAAAGTGTAAAAGCCGACGAGTACTTCTCCAGAATTTTTCTATCGGAAAAGTCATTTTTGAGTATTGAATCCATAAATGTTTTAATATTCTACAAATTTAATAACACAAAACGGGATATAAAGTTTCAACACTAAAAATAATTGAATATACTGAAGGAGTATTTAGATAATAAAATCCATTAACCACAAAGAACACAAAGTAGGCACAAAGGGCACAAAGTCAAAATTACATAATTCCGTTCTTCGCGACCTTTGTGTAATTCCTTTGTGACCTTAGTGGTTAAAATAGGACTTTAAGAGAAACATTCTGGGTGGTATTACTGATTGAATTGGAGTGATTTGCTAATAAAACCTCTCGATTCCTGAGAAAAAGAAATTAGCTTCTTCTATTGCGTTCTCAATGCTATCCGATCCATGAACTGCATTCATCTGCACCGACACTGCAAATGTCCTTCTGATAGTTCCAGGTTCAGCTTTTGCCGGATCTGTNGCCCCGATGAGTTTCCGGAATTGCTCCACAGCGTTTTCATGTCTTAATATCATTACTACAACAGGTCCCGATGTCATAAATTCAATAAGGCCTTCAAAAAACGATTTTCCTTTATGGACAGCGTAAAACNACTCAGCCTGTGGAACAGTTAACTTAACCATACGCATGGCAGCAATTTCGAATCCACCTTCATTTATCATTGCTAAGATTGGTCCGGTTTTTCCAGTCCTGACTGCATTTGGTTTGATTATCGAGAAAGTAAAATCACTGTACATATAAATTTTTTTTGAATTAAAACTGAAGATTCGGCCTTAAGGAATATTCTTTATCTTTATCCACTTGAAAAAACAACAGTAAAAGTGATAGATTTATCCAAATATACAAAAGAATTATCGAAACTTTTCTCCGCATCAGAGAATATATTAATTATATGTCATNTCAATCCTGANGGTGATTCAGTCGGCGCGCAGTTGGCTCTGTACCATTACTTTAAATCCAAAGGAAAGAATGTTTCGCTATTGGCTCCAAATAACCTTCAGGAGTTTTTAAAATGGATGGATGGTGCCGAACTGATAAACATTTTTATTAAGGACAGGAGGAAGGGCAGAATGTTGATTGAGCAAGCCGATCTGATAATAATGCTTGATTTTAATCAGGCAGACAGGCTTGGTGAAGCGCAAGATTACGTTATTGCTTCCACTGCTAAGAAAGTGGTTATAGATCACCATCTGAATCCGGAAGATTTTACTGATATGATGATATCTGATCCATCAAAATGTTCAACATCAGAACTTATCCACGAAGTGATTTGTGAGATAAGTGGTGAACGATTTATGAACAGGTCATATGCTGAAGCGCTTTATGTTGGCATCATCACTGATACCGGAAATTTTGAGCATGGTTCATATTCTTCGAGGACATTCAGAATTGTTGCCGACCTGCTCGATACGGGTATACTAAAAGAAAAGATAATAAACCTGATATACAATAACTTCTCCAGTGACAGAATCAGGTTACAGGGTTTTGCTCTAAACCAGAGAATGGTTGTNCTTCCTGAATTCAGGAGTGCATACATTTATCTNTCGAAAGACGATTTGAAAACATATAATCATGTCAAAGGTGATACTGAAGGTTTTGTAAATATGCCATTATCAATTAAGGGTATAAACTTTTCTACTTTGTTTATCGAAAAGGACAATTTTATAAAACTTTCTTTCCGCTCAAAAGGTAAATTTCCATCGAATGAATTTGCTTCACAGTATTTTTCCGGAGGAGGTCATCTGAACGCCTCAGGAGGTGAATATACAGATACTCTGGAAAACACTATTGCTTATTTCCTTAAAGTTCTTACAGAGAATGTATGGCGATTTGAAGATCAGATATAATCACTTCTATATCAAAAGAGTATTAGTTGTTATAGTTATAGTAGCACTGTGCTCCTGCAGGGAAAAACATGTTAATAATGTTCCGGTTTCCCGACCCGGAAATGATGAAATGGCTGATATTAATAAATACCTTGTTCAGAAAGACAGGGAAAGAATCAGAAACTACATAGAAAGAAAAAACCTTAAAATGGTTGAATCTCAAACAGGATTGTGGTACCAGATAGTTAAAGAAGGAGAGGGGAAGACCTTCGGCGAAAATGACAAAGTTGTGTTGGACTATGAATGTTCTCTTCTGGATGGGACAAAATGTTATTCCTCAAAAGATCTTGGTCCAAAAGAGATCATATTGGGGAAAAGCAATATAGAACCCGGCCTGACACAAGGCCTTCGGTTACTCAAGCCAGGAGCTGAAGCTGTATTCATTATACCCCCTTTTCTGGCATATGGATTTGTGGGTGACAGAAAAATGATCCCTTCAAGGGCTGTAATTGTTTATAATGTTAATATCTTGCGGACTAAATAATAATTGTTGTATGCATTCGTTTAGATTATATTGAAATTTAATAATTATATCGATGAAGAAGAATTTTTTCCATTCAATTCTGTTATTCTTAGCTTTTTGGCTATTAATCGCTATGGTTTCATGCGATCCTGCAAGTAAATATGAGAAGCAGGAAAAGGAGGCAATTTCCAATTACATTAATAATCACCCCTTAGATACATTTAAATTGGAAACCAGTGGTTTGTACTATCGNCAGGTATTGCTGGGTACCGGACCATCTCCTGCGGTAGGAGATACCGCTTATATTTATTATACAGGATACTTTCTTGACCTGAGTGAGTTTGATACAAATGTCGGAGGAAAAATGTTTAAATTTCCAGTGGGACAAGGAGTTGTTCTACAGGGATTTGATGAAGGCGTTTATTATATGAAAGAGGGTGGGAAAGCTCAGTTTCTAATACCCTCGAGTCTTGGATATGGCTCACAAGGTTTTTATTCTATTGGAGGATATACTCCCCTGCTGTATAATGTTGAACTGGTTCATGTAATACCTGGTGTCGGTAAATAATATCACTGCATTACATAGACAACAAGTTTGTCATTAACGAGTGGGATGATTCTCTTCCATTCAGAGATTCTCATTGTTCTTATTGATTCGGTTGGAAGAGTAATGTCGATGGCAATGCAGAGCAAGGTATCATCGTGGCAGGTCGTTAGCAGAGATTCAACCATCTTCTGGTTCCGGTAAGGTGTTTCCATAAATATCTGAGCAAAACCTTCACCGGCTCTTCTTTCAAGTTCCCTGATTTTTTCAGATCTTTCAGCAGGCTTTACAGGCAGATATCCGTTAAAAGTAAAATTCTGTCCGTTTAGTCCCGAAGATATGAGAGCCAGAATTATTGATGATGGGCCTGATAATGGTGTTACGGTTATTCTTTTTTGATGTGCCATGGCAACTATTCTGGCCCCCGGGTCGGCAATACCGGGCAATCCCGCTTCACTTAAAACACCTATATCTGAACCTTTTAATACAGGATCGAGATAATGTTCGATATCTGAGTTTTCGGTATGCTTATTTAATTCATAAAACACCGCGTCATTAATCGGGAATTCTTTGTCAATAAGTCGTAAAAACCTTCGTGCACTTCTGACATCTTCAACAACAAAGTATCTCAACTGTCGGGTAAGATCAATAACTTTCTCAGGTATTACTTTAAGAAAATCATCACCGCCAAGGGTAACAGGTATAAGATAAATCCTTCCGTTCACTTTATTTAGTATAATTACTCAAATATAACAAATATACCTGTTATGACTCTTGTTGTAAAAAGTGAAATACCTGTTGTCTGTTATGGATTTTTAATATAGGTTTGTCCTGAAATAGATCAATTGTGAAAATAACATTTCTTGGAACAGGTACTTCGCAGGGCGTGCCGGTAATAGCCTGTGATTGTAATACATGCCTTTCTTCCGATGAGCACGATAAAAGACTCAGGACCTCTCTGCTCTTAGAGACTGAGGATACCTCCCTGGTAATTGATGCTGGTCCCGACTTTCGTCAGCAGATGCTCAGGGAACATATAACCCGGCTCGATGCAATCTTACTTACTCATGAACACAAAGATCATATTGCCGGATTGGATGATGTGCGGGCATTTAATTATAAAAGCCAGGATGCAATTGACATTTTTTCGGAAGAAAGGGTTCAAAAGGTATTAAAAAAGGATTACTCATATGTATTTTCAGAGTACCAGTATCCGGGAATCCCCAAAATGAGGCTTAATCCTATCCCCGATGAGGGATTTACTGTTAAAAAGTTACAGATAGTTCCTGTGAGGGTATTCCACTACAGGCTTCCTGTTTACGGGTTCCGGATTGGAAATTTTGCTTATATAACTGACGCAAACTATATACCAGAGGAGAGTAAGGAAAGATTATACGGAGTCAAATACCTGGTCGTAAATGCACTCAGGAAGGAAAAACACATCTCTCATTTTAGCTTAAGGGAAGCAGTTGATTTTATACGGGAGATCTCTCCGAAAAAGGCTTTCATTACCCATATAAGCCACCAGATGGGACTGCACAAGGATGTTTCAAAAGAGCTTCCTTCAGAGATAATTCTTGCGTACGATGGATTAAGTTTATCGTGGAATGATTAAATAAAAAACCAACCTATTTTTTCTTAAAAGTTTTGGTCAGCTTTTTCTGATAACCCGACGAAAAATAATATTTGTTCCTTCCGAGCTGAGATTCGTTCACATGTGAACTTTTCTTTCTTTTCTCATAGTAGGTATTTTTTTGGGCCGGAGCGCAGGATGTGAAAATCACAATCAGGATAAGAATAAAACTATAACAGGATATTTTTATTGTTTTAAACATTATCGCATCTGCATTTGAAGATTCCTAAATATACAACTATTTTAACTAAAAGAAAAAAATAGACCTGATTATCTGCTTATTCTGTTCTGACTCTTATACCTTAAAATATTAATTTTTGATCCCCATGTTAAACAAGAATGGGTAATCTGCACTTTTTTACGAATTAATATTGAAAATGTTACTGATTAAGTTGTTTTGATTCAATAAAATTTTGATGGCTCAACAAATGCTGGTCAGACTCTCGTTCAGAAAGAGGGGAGAGTTGGATATGAATTAATTTATTCTTCGGGCACCATCACCGATCTCAGGCTGATAGAAATCAGGAAGAAAGCCTGTTTTCTTCTGGTATATAGATGAGAGAGCAGTCATAAATCTTCCGGAATCAGCCTTTTTAACTATACTAATAGTGCATCCCCCAAAACCTGCTCCTGTCATGCGGGTACCGATAACACCCTGAAGCTTTCTTCCTTCATAAACAAGGGTGTCGAGTTCCAATCCGGTGACTTCATAATCCTCTTTAAGAGAGTCGTGCGATTGATTCATCAGTTCCCCGAAACGGACTATATTGTTTTCTTTTAATACTTTTACAGCCTCGACGACTCTTCCGTTCTCACTTATTACGTGTTTCGCCCTTCTTCTTACTACAGTGTCCTTAATGTATCTTTCAAGTACACTTATTTCGTTGATATTAAGTTCGCTAAGGTTTCGGATAGGCTTATATGATTGGAGTAATTCAACTGCTTTCTCACACTCGCTCCGTCTTTCATTGTACTTCGAATCGGTAAGTCCCCTTCTTTTGTTAGTATTGGTAATTATTAGCGAACAATCTGTCAGAATAATTGGTACNTTTTCAAAAAACAAGGNATCACAATTCAGGAAAATCGCATGATCTTTCTTGCCAAAACCAACAGCAAACTGATCCATTATACCACAGTTCATGCCGACAAATTCATTCTCGGCCCTCTGACTCATTTTAACCATTTCAAGCGTCGCCACAGAAGCACTGAACAAATCATTAAGAGCAACTGCGGTAACCATTTCTATGGAAGCTGAAGAGGAGAGACCTGCACCGTTTGGCACATCACCATAATATAGAAACTCAAGCCCCGACAGTTTTATTCCCTTTTTCAGGAATTCGTTTATCACACCAAGAGGATAGTTGATCCATTTTTTGCCGGTGTTCTTAAACAGGCCACTCAATTCGGTCTCAAAATCGTCACTGAAATTTATTGTACTGAATTTCAGAATATTACCATTGATTTTTCTAATTAAAAGATATGTTCCATAGTTTAGAGCACAGGGAAAAACATATCCTCCGTTATAATCAGTATGTTCACCTATAAGATTAACTCTTCCAGGGGAGAAAAAAAGAACAGGTTGTTCATTCCTGTTCCCGTATTTTTCATAAAACTTCTCTGTAAAGTTCTTGATATCCATTCTTAAACCTTTAGTTTTTTCTCAATTTCGTTAATCTGATTTCTGAAATGTTTATCCGTATCAATAAGATTATTAACTGTCTTGCAAGCATGCAGCACCGTGGCATGATCCTTACCACCGATATGCGATCCAATACTTGCAAGAGAGGCTTTTGTGAGGCTTTTTGAGAAATACATAGATACCTGTCGTGCCTGAACTATCTCTCTCTTTCTGGTCTTTCCCTGGATAAGATCAATGGGAATTTTATAATAATCACATACTATCTTTTGAATATACTCTATTGTTATTTCACGTTTGGCAGTGCTTATAAGTTTTTCAACCATTAAACGCGCCAGATCAAGTGTAATTTCCTTTCTGTTAAGCGTCGACTGTGCATAAAGAGAAATTAATACTGCTTCCAGCTCTCTTATGTTATTAGAAATATTTACAGCCAGAAATTCGAATATCTCCTCGGGCAGTTCAATTCCGTCATTATATGCTTTTTTCTTAAGAATAGCAAGTCGTGTTTCATAATCAGGTCTTTGCAGATCTGCCTGCAGACCCCATTTAAATCTGGAGAGCAACCTCTGCTCCATGCCCTGGAGCTCAACAGGGGGCCTGTCGCAGGTAAGAATCAGCTGTTTGCCAGATTGATGAAGGTGGTTGAAGATATGGAAGAATGTATCCTGTGTCTTTTCTTTTCCTGCAAATTCATGTACATCATCGAGGATCAGAACATCGATCATCTGATAAAAATGNAGGAAATCATTTTTATTGTTGTTTCTGACNGATTCAACGAACTGAGTCTGAAATTTATTAGCATTTACATAAAGCACCGTCTTATCTGGATGCTTTTCCTTNACCAGGATACCNATTGCCTGTGCAAGGTGAGTTTTTCCGAGGCCAGAATCGCCATATACCATNAAGGGATTGAAAGCAGTGCCACCCGGATTATTGCCAACGGCGATGCCAGCNGATCTGGCCAGCCTGTTGCATTCACCTTCTACATAATTACCAAAATTATAATCAGGATTCAGTTTAGGGTCAAAATGTACTTTTTTAATACCCGGAATAACGAAAGGATTTTTTATTGATGGTTGAGTTACGTCGAAAGGAACCTGAACAGGTTTATTATTCAGGTCNGTCTTATTTCTTGAAGGATATCTTACAGTATATGGTTTACCATCAGAATAATTGGCATTTTCCATAACAACATTGTATTCAAGCTTTGCTTCGGCACCGATTTCACGTCTGAGAGTTTTTCTCAGAATATCAATATACTGTTCTTCAAGATATTCATAAAAGAATGGGCTTGGTACCTGAATGGTAAGAATATTGTTCTCCAGTTTTAAGGGAATTATGGGTTCAAACCAGGTCTTGAAACTTATGGATGGAATTATGTCTTTGATTATTTGCAGACAGTTATTCCATACATCATTATGTGACTTATTCATGTAAATTTGTTTTTAAAGAATTTCAAGGTTGGAATCAAGCCGATTCACGTAGCAATATTTGTAAAAAAAAAACTAATAAAAAAAATTTTTTTTGCTTGACTTTCTCAAAAAAAGTATATGTTTTTAACCATCAGCAACTTAT
>JGI20214J51650_10001020_pt1 | contig 17747 bp, 11 predicted proteins | sample WetSurMetagenome_FD_51650 | JGI IMG/M metagenome (IMG submission 51650) | reverse complement strand
TCTCTGTGAGTTACTGGAGCTTTCTATGACTTTGCCTGCTCATGCCGGCCAATTTGTTGATAATCAAGCCCTTGCCGTTAAAACTTGGGAACAATGTTTGACAATAATCAAAGATCAAGTTTCTACATTAAGTTTCAAAACATGGTTTCAACCAATTGTTCCTATTAGAATAAACGGAAAAGATTTGACTGTTCAAGTGCCAAGTCAATTTTTCTATGACTGGCTTGAAGAACATTATAATGTATTGCTTCGGAATACAATCACAACAGTCATTGGTGAAAGCAGCAGTCTTTTTTATATCGTCACTACAGAAGAGCAAGCGCCTGCTTTGCCAGTACAGATTGATTTAGATGTTGTTTCTCCAACCGTTGATCTTGTGCGAGCTCAGCCATTTTCGCCACATGTTTCTCTCAAAACCGAAAATTTACAATCTATCAGAAGTAATTTCAACCCTCGCTATACGTTTGATAATTTTATCAAAGGGGATTGTAATCAACTTGCCAGAGCTGCAGCGTTAGCTGTTGCAAATAATCCTGGCGGTACATCTTTTAATCCTCTTGTTTTATATGGGGGGACTGGTCTTGGAAAAACTCATTTAATGCATGCCTTGGGAAATCATGCTGCAGCAAACGGTAAGGCAAGGCGTATTGCTTACGTTTCGAGTGAAAAATTTACAGTTGATTTTGTTGAAGCAATTCAAGGAGACAAAGTAAAAGAGTTTTCCTCGTTTTATAGAAGCATGGATTTACTAGTCGTTGACGATATTCAGTTTTTTTCGGGGAAAGAAAAAACACAAGATAATTTTTTCCATACTTTCAATGCTCTCTATCAGCTTGGCAAACAAATTGTTCTATCGTCAGACGTTCCTCCGAAAGAATTGCGCGGTTTAGATGAACGTTTGATTTCGCGGTTTCAATGCGGACTTACCGCAGATATTCAACCACCTGACTTAGAAACGCGCATCGCTATTCTTCAGAAGAAGAGTGAAGAAAATTCTTTAGAGCTCCCTTCGAATGTTATTGACTTTATAGCTGCAAATGTCAAGAAAAATATTCGCGAATTAGAGGGTTGCCTCATCAGCCTTTTCGCAAGGGCGTCACTTGAAAATCGTGAAATCGGCATTGACCTTGCAAAAGACGTTTTACGTGTTGTTGTTAACGATCTCCGAGCTCCGTTGAGCATAGATCAGATTCAAAAAGTTGTTTGTGATTTTTTTGATATTCCAACTGATCTTCTTCGTGCTAAAACCCGCCGCCAAGAAGTTGTCATTGCCAGGCAGACCGCGATGTATCTTGCAAAAGACCTCACAAACTCCTCATTGAAAACTATTGGTTTGCATTTTGGCGGTAGAGATCACAGCACAGTCATTCATGCATGTCAAGCCATTGAAGAATTTTTAAAGACAGACAGTTCTTACAAGCAGCACTTAGATCAGATAAGGCGAAAGATTGAGCTCTCTGAATAAACTATATTCGTGTTGTATGTAGAGAACATGTGCAGTACTATATTTTTGGTGTTGATAAAAATATAGACGTGTTGTTTATTTTCAAAATCTGTTTTTCATGTTGACACCTTTTCTTTTCAACACATTTTTTTCACATTGCAGCTTTAATGATTATGCCGGTTTTTATCATATTTTGTTGTGTTTTTTATCTTATCCACATTATCAACAAGTATATTATAATAAGTCTTAGCTTTTTAAAAACAAATAATAATATAAGCATGACTCATTGTGTCTCTGTTAAAAAAATGATATTTTTAGAAAAAGACTAGACCATGTGATAAAGGAGTTATCGGAATGAAGTTTACCGTTGAGAGTAATGAACTCCAAAAAGCACTGATGAAAATCAGCGGCGTTGTTCCATCTAAATCAACTCTCCCTATTCTTGAGAATATTCTTTTTTCTCTTTCGAATAACATACTATTACTTATTGCAACGGACTTGGAAATTTCCATGTCGGCTACATTGGAAGTAAAAGGAGGAGAAGATGGTTCTATTGCTGTACCTGCAAAAAGAGTGATGGATACGTTGCGAGCGTTATCGGAGACTCAACTCGTCTTTCATGCAGATGTTTCAACGAACAAAATTAGAATGATCACTGAGACAGGCGAATATAATCTTATAGGCGAAACAAGCCAAGATTATCCTGCTGTTCCAGAGTTTAAAGGCGATCGAGAAATAGTATTTGAAGGTTCCCTTATAGCATCCATGATCGCAAAAACTATTTTCTCTGTAAGCACAGATGAATTGCGTCCAGCAATGACAGGATTACTCCTTCAATTAAAGGAAGGTGAGATGTATGCTGTTGCTACAGACGGACATCGATTAGTTCGAGTTATCTACTCGAAAATCGCACAAGCAAAAGCACACAAAGATATTATTATTCCAGCAAAAGCACTTCTCTTAGTCTCAAAGGCAATAGAAGATGGAACACAAAGGATCTCTTTTAACGCAACGCATATCAAGTTCTCTTTTAAAAACTTTACTCTTACGTCACGGCTTATTGAAGAAAATTATCCCAACTATGAAAGTGTTATACCTCTCGAAAATGATAAAAAATTGTCAGTTGACAGAAATGCTTTACTGGCGTCTGTTAAAAGAGTCTCTCTCTATTCAAGCAACACGACACACCAAATTCGATTTTCCACAAAAAAGAATGAGTTAAAAGTCATGGCAGAAGATGTCGACTTTGGTGGCGAAGCGAAAGAACGGGTTGTCTGTAATTATTCCGCAGATACAATGGAGATTGGATTTAACGCGACGTACCTTATTGATATCCTTTCGCATATTGACTCTTCTGAGGTTGTCTTCAGTTTTAGCAGTTCTGTAAAAGCGGCGATCATTAAGCCTACAACCACAAAAGAAAATGAGGACGTTTTGATGTTGGTTATGCCCATGCGTCTTAATGTATAATTGATAATCATGGTTTTTGGCAGCAGAGTGAATAGCCCCATCCTGAAGAGGATTTGGGGCTATCGCGTTGTAAATAAGGTAGCATAGACTTGAATCTGCAACGCATCGTACTTGAAAATTTTAGAAATCACAGCTCAACACTGATTGATTGCTCTCCCGGCATAAATCTTTTTTTAGGTAACAATGGAGAGGGAAAGACCAATATTCTTGAAGGGATATCGTATTTTTGCCTCGCAAAAAGTTTTTTTTCCGCGAGTGATTCTATAGTCATAAAAATAGGCGAACCTGGTTTTACTGCAACAGGGAACATTCTCTCCGACAGTGGAATTGAATATGAGATCCAAGTGTCGTATGATCGAGAGTTTAGTCAGAAAACTGTTACAGTAAACAGAGAGAAGATCGATAAAGCTTCATCGCTCATCGGATGGTTTCCTGTAGTCATCCTCTCTCCGGACCAGAGCACAATTACGCTCGGGTCTCCATTGGACAGAAGGCGGTTTATCGATTTTGTTATTTCACAGTCGAGTAGAATATACTTAGAAAACCTGATAGAATACCGACGGATCTTAAAACAGCGAAATAGAATTCTTTCAGAGATGCAAGCTACACGTAGTGAAAAAAGAGATGGAATTGAGCCATGGAATGATAACCTATCCAGGGTCGGATCATTTATTATGAAAAAAAGGAAAGAATTTATTAAAGATTTCCAAGGCATTATGGGAGAAGCTCATGCTCAATTTTCTGGAGATGGCGAACTGCCCGGAATTATTTATTCTCCAACATTTGAATATGCAGACGACGAGAACGATAATATTGAGGCATTATTTAAGAATGCTCTTCAGAGTCAATTTTTGGATGAACGTCGTATTGGATGCACACTTGTAGGCCCGCATCGAGATGAATTTCTATTTCAGATAAACGGACTTCACATAAAAAACTTTGCTTCACAGGGCCAGCATAAAACATTTCTTGTTGCTCTCAAGCTGGCTGAATTCTTTTATCTGAAAAACAGGTGCAGTGAAACACCTGTCTTATTACTTGATGATGTTCTTAGTGAGTTGGATGAGTACAGATGCCGGAAATTGTTAGAAGCAGTATCCAAGACTGGACAAGTTTTTATTACTTCCACGGACGAACGCGTTCTTGACAAATTATCGATTGCCTCAGCACAGCCAAGGAAATTCTTTGTAAGACAAGGAAAAATTGAACATGTCGAAGACGCAACATGACTCCATTAAAACTGTCGGCTTTGCGCTTGACGAGCTGGTAAACAGTCTTGGAATCAGAAGAAAAATAGATGAATATGACGCTGTCGTTTTTTGGGATTCTGTCGTTGGAAAACAAATAGCCGCCAGGACGACGGCAATGCGCATTACGCAGGGTGTGCTTTTTGTCCATGTCAAAACAGGCACATGGCGAAACGAATTGACACTGCGAAAGAAAGAAATCATCAATAAACTTAATGCCGTCATTGGAGTTGATACTGTTAGAGACATCAAGTTTCATTGAATCAAAAAACTTAAATTGGAAACAAAGTGAAAGAAAATAAAACGAAGCAGACAAAAATAGAAAATGCGAATGGAAATGCTGGCGAATACACCGCCAACGACATTACTGTTCTGAAAGGATTAGAAGCTGTTCGCCGCCGTCCGGCAATGTACATTGGCGATATCAGCACACGCGGCCTTCATCATCTCGTGTATGAAGTAGTAGACAATTCTATTGACGAGGCACTGGCAGGCTTTTGTAAAAACATTGATGTAACCATCAACAATGACGGATCTGTTACTGTCGAAGACGACGGCCGCGGTATTCCAACCGATATTCATACAGAAGAAAAACGGTCGGCACTTGAAGTGGTAATGACAGTGCTGCATGCCGGAGGTAAATTTGATAAAAATTCGTACAAAGTCTCTGGCGGACTCCATGGTGTTGGAGTGTCAGTGGTTAATGCATTGAGTGAACTGCTGGAGGTAGAAGTAAGTCGAGATGGAAAGGTCTTCTATCAAAAATATAAAAAAGGGGATCCGGTTGCGTCGGTGAAGGTAATCGGAAAAGCGGATCGAGGCAAAACCGGAACAAAAATAACATTTATGCCCGATGGAACAATCTTTAAGAATAGAGTTTTTAAATTTGAAACACTCTCCGAACGCTTACGCGAACTCGCGTTTTTAAATTCCGATGTTACGTTAAACATTAAAGACGAACGCAAAGGTACAAAACAAGAAGAATCATTTCATTTCAAAGGCGGAATTATTGAGTTTGTGAAATACATTGACTCAACGCGCCCAGCGATAATGAAAAAAGTCATGTATGCAAAGGGTGAAGCAAAAGATGAAAATAATCGTACAGTCGAAGTTGAAGTTGCGCTCCAATATAATGATCAATACAACGAAAATATTTTCAGCTACGTCAACAATATTAACACGCACGAAGGCGGAACGCATCTTGTTGGATTTCGTACTGCGCTGACCCGTACATTAAATAACTATGCATCAAAGAACGGTCTTGTCAAAGAAGGCGGAGTACAGTTAACGGGAGACGATTTTCGTGAGGGGTTAACAGCGGTTATCAGTGCAAAGGTGCCCGAACCGCAATTCGAAGGTCAAACAAAAACAAAGCTTGGAAACAGCGAAGTAAAAAGTATTGTGGAATCAATCTTCGGTCCACAGTTATCTGATTGGCTGGAAGATAATTCTCCCGACGCAAAACGCATTATCGATAAATGTCTGCGTGCGGCAGAAGCGCGAGAAGCTGCACGAAAAGCACGAGACCTCACCAGGCGAAAAAATGCATTTGATGGCGGAGGATTACCAGGTAAGCTCGCCGATTGTTCTATCAATGATCCGGAACATTGTGAAATTTATGTTGTTGAAGGGGACTCTGCCGGAGGCAGTGCTAAACAAGGGCGCGACAGGCGTTTTCAGGCGATTCTTCCGCTGAAAGGAAAAATTCTCAACGTAGAAAAAGCACGGCTGCACAAAATTCTCGAAAACGATGAAATTCGTGCGATCTTTACGGTCATAGGTGCAGGAATGGGTGAAACGTTTGATGCAAGTAAAATCCGTTATGGAAAGATCATCATTATGTGCGATGCTGACGTTGATGGTTCCCACATTCGCACATTACTTTTGACGCTTTTTTTCCGTTATATGAAGGAAATTATTGAATTAGGGCATCTCTATATTGCGCAACCCCCGTTGTACAAAGTAAAGAAGGGGAAACAGGAATTTTATGCCTACGATGAAGAAGAGCGCGACGAAATTATCAAACGATTGAAAAGCGAAAAGAAAAATAAAACTGAAAAAGAAGAACAAGAAGAACCGCCGGCTGCCGCAGAAGAAGGAGTGATCGTGAAAGAGAGTGGCATGGTGATTTCTCGTTTCAAAGGTCTTGGTGAAATGAATCCAGAACAACTGTGGTCTACAACCATGAATCCAGAGACAAGGACGATTTTACAAGTGACCATTGAAAATGCCGCAGATGCTGACCGTACGTTCTCAATTCTCATGGGTGACGAAGTTGAGCCTCGGCGTAACTTTATTGAAAAGAACGCGAAGTATGTGAGAAACTTAGATATTTAATTTCCAAATACACATTTCTATACAATGAAGTACAAATAAAGACAATCCATGGCAACAGTAAACGAAAAAACAATACCAGTCGACATTGAAGATGAAATGAAGGGATCGTACATCGATTATTCGATGTCGGTCATTGTATCGCGAGCACTTCCCGATGTGCGCGATGGTCTCAAACCTGTACATCGGCGCGTCCTCTTTGGAATGCAAGGACTCGGTTTAGCAAGCAATCGAACATACAAAAAAAGTGCACGCATTGTTGGTGAAGTGCTTGGCAAATATCACCCACATGGTGATATGGCGGTGTACGATACGATGGTTCGTATGGCTCAAGATTTTTCCATGCGTTATATGCTTGTGGATGGGCAGGGAAATTTCGGATCGGTTGATGGTGATTCACCTGCTGCGATGCGCTATACAGAAGCACGACTCACCCGTATTGCAGAAGAGATGTTGAAGGATCTCGAAAAGAACACCGTTAATTTTGCACCGAACTTTGATGATACATTGCAGGAACCAACGGTAATGCCGTCGGTTGTTCCCAACCTGCTCTGTAATGGCTCCAGCGGTATTGCAGTCGGCATGGCAACAAATATTCCGCCTCATAATCTCCGTGAGGTCATTGACGGCTGCCTCTCCTATATAAAAGATCCGACGATCACTAATGAAAAATTGATGAAGAACATTCTCGCACCGGATTTTCCGACCGGCGGCATCATTTATGGATATGGCGGTGTAAAAGACGCCTATACAACTGGACGCGGTAAAATTATTGTCCGTGCAAGAGCAAATATTGAGACCGGCAAGGGAGAACGTCAGAGAATTATTGTCACTGAGCTACCCTATCAAGTCAACAAAGCATCGTTGATAGAAAAAATTGCTGAACTCGTTACTGATAAAAAACTCGACGATATTTCCGATATCCGGGATGAATCTGATCGTGATGGGTTACGGGTTGTGATTGAACTCAAACGCGAAGCAAATGCCGAGGTAGTGCTCAATAATCTTTATAAGCACACACAGATGCAGACAACGTTCGGAGTCAATCTCTTGGCATTGGTTGACGGCCGGCCCAAGGTACTGCAATTACGCGAATTTATTCAGCATTTCATCGAGCATCGCAATGAAGTGATTGTCCGCCGAACAAAATTTGATTTAGACGAGGCAGAAAAGCGCGCGCACATCCTCGAAGGCTATATCATCGCCCTCGACAATATAGACGCCGTCATTGCTCTCATTAAGAAGTCGCCGGATGTTGAAACAGCGAAGCTCGGTCTGATGAAGAAATTCAAGCTTTCCGAGATTCAGGCGAAAGCAATTCTTGATATGCGTCTTCAGCGGTTGACCGGACTTGAGCGCAAGAAAGTGGAAGACGAATATAAAGAGATGATTAAACTCATCGAAAAATTGAAAACCATTCTTAAGAGCAAACAACTTCAGATGAAAATCATTGAAGGGGAGTTGGGTGAGATAAAAGAAAAATACGGTGATGATCGACGTACCGAGATTATTTACAAGGCGGAAGAATTCCGCATTGAAGATATGATTGCAGAAGAAGAAGTTGTCGTAACGATCAGCCATGGCGGTTTCATCAAGAGATTCCCGGTCTCGGGATATCGAAGGCAGTCACGCGGCGGCAAAGGCGTGACAGGAGCGGCAACACGCGAAGATGATTTTGTAGCGCATATGTTTATCGCCAGCACACATAACTATGTCCTTATCTTTACAAATAAAGGCAGGTGCCATTGGTTGAAAGTCTTTGAGATTCCGGAAGGTGGGAGGACCACAAAAGGAAAATCAATTAATAACTTAATATCAAAAGACCCGAACGAAGAAATTGCGTCATTCATTGCAGTAAAGGAATTCGACGAAAACCATTTTGTGTTCATGTTCTCAGAACAAGGGCTTGTAAAAAAAGTTGTTCTTTCTGAGTTTAGCAATCCGCGGCGAAGCGGTATTGTCGCGGCGAATCTCAAAAAGGGTGATCAGCTAACGGACGTGAAACTCACCGACGGCAATCAGGATATTGTTATTGGGACATATCACGGTCTTGCAATTCGCTTTCATGAAAACGAAATTCGACCGATGGGACGTGCAGCATCTGGTGTTCGCGGCATTCGTCTGAAGAAGGGCGACAAAGTCATTGGTGCGGTCAATTTACAACGAAAAGGAACATCGATTCTTGTTGCGACACAAAAAGGATATGGCAAACGCAGTGAAGAGGACGAATATCGCACAAGCCATCGAGGCGGTAAAGGAATCTTCACTGTGAAGACGTCCGATAAGACCGGTAAAATGGTAGCAATTAAAGAGGTTGTCAATACAGACGATATTGTCATCGTTACTAGCGAAGGGATGGTTATTCGTCAGCATGCATCGGATATTCGTGTTGCAGGACGGAATACGCAGGGAGTGCGACTTATCCGATTGAATGAAGGCGATACAATTGCAGCGGTTGCAGCAGTTGTTGCGGAGGAAGAAGAAGAGAAACAGCTTGCAGAGAAGGAAAAATCTCTTACGAATGGAAAACTTCTATCACCAGATAAGGCCAATGATGGAGGTAAAGGTAATCTTAAACAGGAAAACCTCTTTGCTCCAAAACCCGGAAAAGTAGAAAAGAAAAAAATAGTACCTCAGAAAAAAGCTGAAAAGCAGAGTAAAGCAGGCACAAAAAAAACCGAGAAAAAGAGTAAACGAAAATAAACAGCCAACATACAAAGACCTCTCAGACTTCCTGAGAGGTCTTTTGCTATATTGATTCCATCGATGTTATTTAAAAATATTCTTTAGCGCGTCCTTNGCTTTCTTTTCAACATCACCTGTTTGTTTTTTCTTCTCTTGATCGATACGATTTTCTATTTCTTTCTTTTTTGCTTCTACCANCGCAAGTTTTTCGTTCACCATAGTCTCNTATTCCTTCACCTTCTTTGTCACCATATCGCGTTTTTCGTTCAAGAGTTTTTCCACTTCGGCACGTTTCTCCGCAATCTTTGCATTAAGCTTATTACGGAGATCGGCCTGAATTTTTGCAACCTCATCCCCAAGAACTTTCTTCGTCCGGGATGCAAGCTGGTCGTCAAGATCTGTGGCAAAGGCAACATCAAACTTATTTTCGTTTTTCCACATGCGCAGATTGACATTAAATCCTTTAATGGAAGCAAGCACATCTCGCACAATCCGTTCCACGATACCGCTTGGTTCGCGCTGGAAAACAAGAGTCAAATTCTTGAAAACGATTTTCGTGTTTGAATCAAAGCGGTTGCCGGGCACGGTAACAAGAATAGATGCATCTGCTACAGCGTTCGTAACTTTTGCTGGCAGGAAATCCGAGCGGCCGAGAGACATTTCTTTAATCGGTAATCCTGTCAGAAGAACCTTGTAATTATCAACAGCCAATTCTTTACGCCTGTCAAATGAAGCGCCAAGTGCCAGTGTTGTTGTTCCACCCTTTGAAGCGGATAAATCCACTGTGAGGGGATATCCTGTAATCCGCTGATTATTCGTGATATTAAGAACTTCGCCCTTCGCATAAAAATATTGAGGATCCTGAGTCTTGTCTGTACCACCGGAGATGAGAATTTTCTTAATCCAGAATTTCGGATATGATCGTTCCACAGGGAAATAAATATTTTGCCCTTTAAAGCGTGGAGGAGTTTCGATATCCGGTTTGTCTGAAGAATTATGAATTCCCTTCTTTGCTTTTTCTACATATCCCAGATATTCGTATGCTTTCTGTAAAAGATCCTTCCCAAGTACCATCTCGGCAATTCCCTTCATGGAGACATCGGGAAGATGTGCCATGCTCATGACGTTTCGAAAATCCTGAGTTGCGAGGTCATCCAAATCTTTCATTGACCCGCTAAATTTGTTTACTCCATCCGTCAGAATTTTCTTTTGATCGTTGAAGGAGGTCTTTACCTCGTTTGCCGTATTCAAAATACTCTTTGCATTATTCAGAGCATCATTTGCTGCTGGAAGAGTCTTGATATTACTGAGGTTAATGGACTTGACACGTGTTTCAATATCGGCAAGTTTGACCTTTGACTTATCCATCTCATCCATTGTAACTTTCCATTGTACACTTGCGGTATTCAGTTGATTTTTCAACGAATCAATACGGCGGTAAGTAGCGAGATTGTTGGGGTTCAACAAACTGTCGACATTCAGATCACGTTTAATTTTATCGAGGTCAAACGATGTCGATGATTTTGAATCCTTCGGTGCGAGAGCCTGCTGAGCCTGATCCATCAACGAAGGCCCTTCTGTTGGTTTCTCTTCCTTTGGTTTTGGAATTGAACCATCGGTTGTGCGTTTGGTACCGAGGATAAGACTATTCATTTCCATGGTTTCGATAATAAATTTGCCTCGCAGGAGTTGACCGAAGTTCAATGCAAACTTCACTTTACCCGTTTCGAACATATTCTTCCAGCCATCGCTTGGATTAGTTACCTGCAGACGTGCAAACTCAATGCCAATAGGATTGATGGTGACATGTAAATGATCGATCTCTACTTTTGCACCGACTGCTTTTTCACCGGCATATTCCAATCCCGATGTTATCCAACTGTCGATGAAGAGATAAACAACAACGCACACAATGAGTGCCGGAATAAACACGAAGAGAATAAATTTCTTTCTCATATTATACCCCCATTCCACGGATGCGCTGGTACGTTTGCACAACCCAGCTTCTGCTGATAATCTGGTAAATTTTCATCTTCTCGATTCGGGCACCGACGGTTGTCCGGTATGCAATAACAAACTTCTTCATGCCGAAATAGACGATGGGGAAGAGAATCAACGCGCAGACGAAACTTCCCATCACCACTGTATTGTTAAAACGGGTCAACGGTGCGATGGGAGCGTTATACAATGACGTCCATACCCCTTTCAATCCATCGATATTTACTAACAAGTAATATCCGAGATGATGAAATAACGGATCGAAGATGAAGGCGAAGAGACTGAATACTAAAAGAGCGAGCGTTGCCGCCGAGAGATTCACATCCAACACGAGAATAACGAGCCACACGAATACTCCCTGAAGTGTGAGCATCGGCGATAAGCCGAGGATGGAGCCAAGCGCGAATCCCCCTGCAACCTGAGCCGGAGTTTGCCCCTCGCGCAGGATTTTGATAAAGTTTGCAACAAGTTTGAGCCAGAACATAGGAGGCGTCCTTTATGAATTGAAGAGATTGGATATCAAGAAGATAGTCTTTCAAATGTTTTGTTTCAAGCGAAGCAATAAAATAGAAAAACCACAAATTCAGTGATACTAAAGTAATTCTTTAAATACTAAAAAATCATTTTCGACAATAAATTCAATATACTTCAAAGGCAAGCATTGTGGATTTTTTACGTTGAATTGCTTCAGTGCTTCAATCAGTAATTGGTAAGTATTTGTAGTTTTATCTCGGATATTCTTTGCAATGAGGACCGGTTGAATATCGCTTTTCATGTTGGGAAGGTAATACTGTCTTATCCAATCGACATATCGCTGGATTTGATATACAACGTTTGGTTCTGCCTCAACAGCTTTAAGTTCAATTGGAACGACTCGACGATTGTGGTTATCGATAAGCGAGAGCATTACATCAATTCGTTGCATTCCAACCCCACAAGAAACCTCATTACCAAGCCACTCCATTTCCCATCTGTCCTCAATAAGAGATTTGTCTAATGAAACGTTTGTTCCTCTTCCTACATTCTGAACAATGTAGGCTTGTAGATGAGATTCAAAAGCTTTATTATCTTTATACTTCTTTATCAATCGGGGGAGAATATTTATGGATTCAGTTCTTCCAGTATACGGCCTTCTTTCTGCAATGGGCTGGATCTCTTGATTTGTAGAGTCGAATGTAAATCCATTACTAGGTAATGTATTGCCACTATTCTTATCAAGGAGAAGTTTGAATAACTTTTCACTCTCATAGGTTGTGATCATTGTGTTGCCGCGATTTCCTTTAAGTTTGCGATAAATCAAACTCCAAAGCATCTGATTAGGCAAGGGTATATTTTTTATTTCATCAAGAGCTTCCCACTCTGTTACCCCTTTTCTATACACCTGAAACGGTATAAGTAGAGTCCTAAACGTTAACGATTTGTTTAATTCATTTTCTAAAAATTGCTTTGAGTCGTTATTGTCTAAAAAGGATGGAGCTTCTTTTACTTTAAAAATCCCATAAAACTTGCCTTCGTAAATTCCTTCTCCCGCATTTTGCTGAAGGTAGAAAATAACAAAATCATCTTTCCGAACGCGTTGAGAGTCTGCAATCATTCCTACCAGCAAATTCTCTCTTGCGTAAGAAAGATCTGACTCAGTTCTATTGTTGAAATCGATTTTATAGTCTTTGGCGCCGGTGCCAGCAAATAGATATTCGAGATGAAATTGAAATGTTCTAGTGTCGACAATGAAAACGTGAGTAGAAGACAAGATTATTCCTTTTTAAACAGGAAAATATACTCGTGCTTAAAAATATAAAAACCTCCAACTAACGCTCGATAACGCCAAAGCTCCTTTTGATTTCTCTTTCCTTTTGTTTCGTCAAAATTCTTCACAATAATAGATTTTAGAGAATAATTCCTTTTCAACACTTCCTGCATAGTATAGAATCCGAGGGGGATCCAATTTCCCGCTGAATATTTATCTCCAATGACGACGGCAAAATATCTTCCTTTGTCCAATACAGAATAAGTTGCATCGACTACTTTCCCGAACATTTGTAAAAATTCATCTACTGAAGTGGCATTTGACAGATCCCGCTTATCTTCGCTAAACTTTATGATGTCCCAATAAGGAGGATGCATAATCAAGAATTGTATGCTTTTTATTTCTCTTTTCTTAAGTTCTGATTTGAAATCTAGAGTTGAACTATCGGCTACGACGATTTCAGATTTTGTGGAAAAAAGATCTTCTTCTTGTTCAATTACCCTTAATGCAGATTGGGCAACCTTTTTCTGAAGTTCTACTCCAATTCCATTTCTTCCAAGTCTTTTACTTTCAATCAAAGTAGTTCCACTGCCTAAAAAAGGATCTAAAACCCATTCACCCCTCTTCGTGTAGCGCTGAAGTAATTGATGAGGAATTTGTGGAATAAAATTTCCCCAATAACCAGCACTATGTACTCCAGACGAATCCCGCTTATTGAGATACCAAAGACTATCGGTAAGAATATTGTCATATTCCTTCCAGCGGTTAAGGTTCAAATCATTAACTTTACCTGTTTTAATTTCAGAAATATTTTTGACAAGCCTTTGCAAATAATATTTTGTTCGCTCTAGAGTTTTTGTTTCTAATATTTGATTTAAATCCTTTATCAAGACTTCTTTGTTCAATTGAGTACCAGAACCATTTATTCGTATATGGATTTGTCCCAGAGAAGTGGCGGGATGAATCTGGACATTCTCTGAAATCTTTGTAATAGATTTTTTTATTTGGGGAAGTTGATCTTCTTTAAGAAGATTTTGAACTTTATTTAATATGTCTAAATAATTCGTATTCACGCACTTATAAAATAATAGAATATCCATTGAAAAGCCATGAAGAGGAAGAAAGAAAATAAGGAACGATATATATTCGCGATTTTTAACCGAATTGAAATTCAAATAAGAACTCTGTATTATAGCAATGAATGATTTCACTTTAACAAACAGAAGATTACCATGAACCCCCAAACCAACGCTATTCTCACGGCGCTTTATTCCAAAGCTAATCCGAAAAATGTTGAAGGAATGGCTCGATTCGGTATTACAAGCACTGGCAAAGTATTAGGCATATCGACGCCATTCTTGCGTTCGCTAAAAAAAAGTATTGGTACAAATCATGCTCTTGCACTTGAACTCTGGCAAACTGAAATACTGGAAGCACGAATTCTTGCAGCGTTTATTGCGGATCCGATACTATTAAAGAAGACGATCGTGAATCGCTGGGTGCGCGACTTCGATAACTGGGCAGTCTGTGACGGTGTGTGTCTGCATTGTTTTCGATATACACCGTTCGCGCATGAACTTGCACTAGCATGGCCAAAACGCAAAGAGGAATTTATCCGCCGGGCAGGTTTTACTATGATGGCGACACTTGCGGTGGGAGACAAGAAATCTGAAGACAAGATATTTCTTCGTTATTTGCCATTGATTAAAAAACATTCAACGGATGAGCGAAATTTTGTCAAGAAAGCGGTCAACTGGGCTCTGAGACAGATAGGAAAACGGAATATGAAGCTCAATGCAGCCGCAATCAAGACAGCAAAGGAAATTCAGAAAAAAGACTCTTCCGCAGCTCAGTGGATTGCCGCAGATGCGTTGCGGGAACTGAATAGCATGAATGTACAGAAACGATTGCTTGCATGGTCTCAACGCCCTAAAAAAAGATAAAACAAGTAGCTTTTTCTTTGCTCTGGCGAAAAATTTTCCGATCTTTCATCACCCATACAATCCATCTCACCTTTCGAAAGGAAAAATCCATGTTTATTCCACTCATGTTCGCAATNCTTTTCATGGTGAACCAGGTATCCGCATCTGTCAATGACAGGCCGTTCCTTACGGATATAAAAACCACGGATGATTTCACGAAACAGCAAGAAGAACATTTGAGTCAAGCAAAGACGGCGCTTGATCAATTGCTTGCTGTTCGAGAAAAACGTACCATTGAAAATACATTGACGCTTTATGATAACATCCTCATCCACCTCGATGCTGTCTCCAATCAAACGAGCTTGCTGCAGAATGTGCATCCGGATGGAACCATGAGAACGGCTGCGGAGCAGTTCAGTCAAAAAGCGTCTGCTTTTGCATCAGAACTTTCACTCAATCGTGCGGTGTACGATGCACTCTCGGCATTGGATTGTTCCAAAGCAGATGCTGCAACAAAATTTTATGTCGAAAAAACTCTGCTCAGTTTTCGGCTCTCGGGTGTTGATAAAGATGATACAACACGGGCAAGAATTAAAGCTCTGCGTGATGAACTTGTCATTATCGGCCAGGATTTTGCACGAAACATCCGCGAAGACGTTCGCACAATACGGATTACCGACGTAAAAGAACTTGANGGTCTGCCGCAAGATTATATTGACCGTCATAAACCTGATTCTACCGGTACGATCACACTCACCATTAATTATCCCGATGCTATTCCAGTCTTCACTTATGCAAAAAACGAAACTGTCCGCAAGCGGATGTATATGGAATACAGCAATCGTGCATACCCGAAAAATATGGATGTGCTCACGAGAATGATCGCAAAACGATATGAGTTAGCAAAACTTATTGGTTTCCCCAATTGGGCGGCATATATCACCGCAGATAAAATGGTTGGCAGTGAAAAGAACGCTTCAGATTTCATAGAAAAAATTGCAGCAGCTTCAAAGGATCGTTCTCTCCGGGAATATCAAATGCTCCTCGATCGGAAAAAACAAGATGTCCCCACTGCAACAGAAGTATATGCCTGGGAGTCTGGTTACTACTCTGAGTTAGTCCGAAAGGCCAAATATAATTTTGATGGTCAAAAAGTTCGTCCATATTTTTCTTATGACCGAGTGAAACAGGGTGTCCTGAATGTGTATAGTACACTCTTTAGCGTTGAATTTCGATTGAACACAACTGCTCCAGTGTGGGACCCTTCGGTTGATTGCTATGATATGTACGACAGCGGAGTACTTGCCGGAAGATTCTACCTTGATATGCACCCGCGAAAGGATAAATATAATCACGCAGCAGAATTTGGCGTGCGCAACGGTGTTGCGAACAAACAAATTCCGGAAGCGGCACTTATTTGCAATTTCCCGGGCGGCGAGAAAGATGATCCAGGACTGATGGAACACAGCGATGTTGAAACATTTTTCCATGAATTTGGCCATTTGCTTCATCACTTATTTGCCGGCCGGCAGCAATGGATCGGTGTAGCAGGAATTTCCACAGAATGGGATTTTGTCGAAGCACCATCGCAGTTACTCGAAGAGTGGGGATGGGATGCAAAAACGTTGCAAACCTTTGCGAAACAGTACCAGACGAATGAACCGATCCCATCAGAGCTTGTGGCACAAATGCGCCGTGCTAACGAATTTGGCAAAGGATTGCAAGTACGTACTCAGATGTATTATGCGAAACTTTCGCTTTCATGTTATGATCGGAATCCTCAACAAATAAATACAGATGAACTCGTCAGGACGCTTCGCGACCGATATACACCATTTCACTATGTTGAGGGGACACATATGCAAACTGCGTTCGGCCACCTTGATGAATACTCGGCGATCTATTATACGTATATGTGGTCGTTAGTGATCTCGAAAGATTTATTTACCGCATTCAACAAAAATAATCTTCTCGATCCGGTGATTGCCAAAAAATATAGAGACGCAGTACTTGTACCGGGCGGCTCATTGCCTGCGGCTCAATTAGTGAAAAATTTCCTTGGACGTGATTTCAACTTTGAGGGTTGGAAGAAGTGGATAGAAACTGAATGAAGTAAAGTAAGGAACAGATATTTATAAAGCAGTTTTCTGGTGAGAAAATTACAGGGGTTCAGATTCTGGACCCCTGTTTCTATTCTCTGAATATTTTTACTTTAGACACAACTTCGACGCACCGAAGGCATCAATATTTTGTTCATCAGAATGAAGTCACTCCGTTCTTGAGTGACTTTACATATTCCATGATTTGTGTAAGTGAATCTCCCTGTGTAATTCTTTGAATAAGCGCACTTCCGACAATAACGCCATCTGCATGCTGAGCTATACGCCTGGCATCAACTGGAGTTTTAATACCAAACCCGACCAGTACTGGATTCTTTTTTGCATTATGCTTTACCTTCTTTATATATGATTCGATATTGCCGATATCTGCACGGCCTGTGACTCCGGTAGTTGAGACACAATAAAGAAATCCAGAGGTCGTTTTATCTATACTTTGAATTCGTTCATTTGAAGTTGTGGGGCCAATAAAAAGAATATCGGCAAGATTATATTTTTTATTGAGTAATAAAAATCGATTCGATTCCTCCAATGGCACTTCCGGCAGAATAAGCCCATCGACGCCGGCTGTTTTCGCATCGTTAAAGAATTTCTCCTCACCGTAATGAAGAATAGGATTCAAATATCCCATCAGTACCAGCGGAATATTTGTTTGTTTCCGGATTTCTTTCACTTGACTCAAAATATGATCAAGTGTTATTCCATTCTTGATTGCCTGCTGTGAACTTGATTGAATAATTGGTCCATCGGCTAACGGATCGGAAAAGGGCATACCGAGTTCGA
>JGI20214J51650_10001019_pt1 | contig 17779 bp, 19 predicted proteins | sample WetSurMetagenome_FD_51650 | JGI IMG/M metagenome (IMG submission 51650) | reverse complement strand
TTAATCTCTCCTTCGAAAAACATCCTTGCGATCTTTTCGAAATATGGTGTATAGTCGGAGATAAAAAACTGATCATTTACTTTACCATTGTCATTAAGAAGGCCATTCTTATCAAGAACATCCCTTAATATCATTGAAACTATTCTGGCTGAGTCAATTACCTCAATATTGAAATTGAATATTTTACTTATCTGGTTCCTGATAATAGGATAGTGAGTACAACCTAGTATAAGTGCTTCTATTCCGGCAAGAGATTCATTGGTAAGATAGGTCCTGATAATTGCATTGCTTATATCATCGAAGATAAATCCTTCTTCTATCATGGGCACAAGCAGCGGAGTGGCCATGGAGACAACTTTTGTGGAGGGACATTTTTCATTTATCTTTTTCTCATATGTACCCGAACTGATTGTTCTCTTTGTTCCAATAACGCCTATTCTGTTGAACTTCCTGGTTGCCAGATAATTAACAACCGGATCTATAACATCTATCAGAATTGTCTTACCTTCGAATTCCTTCTTCAGGCTTTCGAATGCAGAGGCTGATGCGGAGTTGCATGCAACAAGAACAACCTTTGAATTGTGTTCAAGCAGGAATTCTGTGATCCGTTTTGAATAATATTTTATTGATTCGGCTGATTTATCTCCGTAAGGTAGATGAGCTGTATCGCCGAAATATATCAGGTTCTCGCCCGGAAGCAATTGTTTTATAGCATGTGCAACGGTAAGTCCTCCGACTCCCGAATCAAAAATACCAATAGGTTGATCTTTCATTTTAAAGGGAATTTCATCCTCCACAAATGTACATTAAGTATTTCACTAAGGAAAACCATTGAAAATTAATAGCTGAATTTCGAATTGCAGATTCTGACCAGAAGAGAATTTTATTTTCGTGGAGATTCCATACCTCGATAAGCAATTTATTTACATATCAAGTATTATGAAAATTAAATGGCAATGAGAGAATCTCATTTGAAGATCCCATGTGAAATTGAGGGTGGTCGTCCACTCGCCTTTTGCAGCACTGAGCTGAATTTTTATTTCTTCAATGAAAAATCCTTTGGGCTAAAGCCCGATTTATTTAATTCCCATTGCAGTTGGCTAAAGCCAACTGCAATATATAGAATACCAGATTGTTACAATTACTGGAATTGATAATGCACTAAGTTATCTCCTTCAGCATAGTATTATATAATTTAAATAAGTAAGGTTTTGAGGAATTTCCCCGCATTTTAAATTAATAAGCGAGACAAACTATCAGGAGCACCCCAAGTCTGGAAATGGAGATGGCAGAAAGAAGTAAGATTGATTTGTTCTTCGATTTGGAGATTCCTCACTTCGTTCGGAATGATAAGTCATTTTGATTTAGAGGGGGAGTGAAGCCGTGGCGTTTCGGACAGGACTCCTTTCCCAACATGAATTCCCCGTCGAAACGCCACGGCTTCTCTCCCAAACCACCTGCCAGGCAATAATTGTCATCCCGAACGTAGTGAGGGATCTCCCAATCATTTTACTGTTTACTGTTCTCTGTTCACTGTATACTAAATACTGTCAATAGAAAAGGCTGCCCTTTTGGGACAGCCTTTTCTTAGAAGTTCTATTGAATTATTTCAATCCAAGTTTTGTTTTAACCAATGGTAAAATATTGGTGCTTTTTGTTTCGTCAAAATAAAGAACTGAGCCTTTGGCTACGTCAAAAACATATACGAATCCGTTTTCTTTTCCGACATCTTTAATTGTCTTGTCGACTTTTGCAAAAATAGGCTGAGTTAATTCTGTCTGCTTATTCTGAAGCTGAGTCTGAGCATTTGACTGAAAATCCTGAATTCTTTTATTCATATCCATAAGTTCCTGCTCTTTTGTCTGCTTAACAATGTCGCTCAGGTTTTTACTTTCTTTCTGGTATGCTTCGTTTTTTGTATTTAATTCGACTGTCATCAATTCCAATGCATTAACAAGCTCTTTACGGAATTTTTCAAGTTTAACAAGGGCAGTATCGTATTCCGGCATAGCCTGAATGAGTTCATCACTATTTATATGTCCGAATTTAACACTCTGAGCCTTTAAACTCTGTCCCGCGAATGCAATGATTATCAACAAAGTCGCTACACTTATAAATCTTCTCATTTTAAATAATTTTATTAAACAATTTATGCAAAAGTAATTAATTAATTCTTATAACCTAATTTTTCCAAAACCTGATCACTGATGTCAAATTTAGGGTTTGCGAACAATATATTTCCGCCTGCTGCAGTGTCAAAAATAACGGCATAACTGCCATCGACTGCTATTTCCTTTATTGCTTTTAATATCTCATCCTGAATGGGTTTGACAAGCTCCTGCCTTTTTTTAAAGAGATCACCTTCCACTCCAAAATATTTATTCTGAAGATCTTTCATCTCTTTTTCCTTTGCCACTATTGCCTCTTCTCTTTTAGTTTTCATATCCTGGGAAAGAAGGACTGCCTCATTCTGATAAGACTTGTACATTTGTTCCACAATGGCATATCCGTCAGATACCTCTTTTTCCCATTGTTTTGAGAGTTTATCAAGCTGTTCCTGGGCAGAGGTAAAAGCCGGAATATTTTTCCTGATATATTCTGAATCAACAAAAGCATATTTCTGAGCAACAGCAATTGCTGAAGTCATAATAAACAAACTGATTAAAACACCTATCTTTTTCATAACTGATGAGTTTTGATATGTTATTAAAATTCTTGTCCTATAGTAAACTGGAATTGTGAATGGTTTGCACTCGGGAAATTAGAAGGATCTGGCACAGCATCGAATCCATAGCCCCAGTCAACACCCAGCAATCCGAACATTGGCAGGTTGGCCCTTACACCAATACCTGCTGCACGGTTCATCCTGAATGGGTTATAATCCTTCAACTGATACCAGGCTCTTCCTGCCTCGAGGAATGTGAGAACATATATGGTAGCCTGTGGGTTTAACGAAACCGGGTAACGTAATTCAAAAGTAATTTTCGAATAGACGTTACCTGATGGAACCAGTGTTCCTGCAGCATCTCTGACAAGCGGGGTAAGTGATCCGACACCACTGGTACCGCTTGCATATCCTCTGAGTTTGATCATCTCCCGTCCATAGAAACTATAACCGGTCATACCGTCACCTCCAACAGAAAAGTTTTCAAATGGAGATGGTCCGATATTTCTGTTATAGAATCCGAGATAGCCGAATGCGAATCTTGTATTAAGAACGAGTTTGTTATTTTCTGTAAGAGGATAGTAATAATCTGCCTTGAATGTCCATTTATGAAATTCTATCCACTTATACTTGACCTGATCCGATACGTCCCTCATACTCTGTCCGCTTAAAAGAGACCATGGAGGAGTTGCCTGCAGGGATAAGGTGAATGAAGATCCGCTTTCAGGATATATCAGGTTGGGGCCGGTTGAAAACCTGGTAAGCTTTGTCGTAAAGCTCAGCAGATTCGCATTTCCGTTAGCAAAAAGGAAGGCGTATACATCATAGTTATTCATATTATAACGCTGATAGTTCAATTCACCATAAAGCGAAAAATAGTCATCAGGCCATGCTAGCCTTTTTCCTATACCAACAGATGCTCCGTCGATAATCATGCTCTTATAGCCATCATCACTTCTCTTTTTACCATTGGTCATGATTGACCTGTAAAGCGAGACTGAAAAGGTATTCGGGTTTTTCCCGCCGAGCCAGGGTTCAACAAAGGAGATATTATAGGATGAATATATTTTCCCGTTTGACTGTGCCCTGATACTAACCGACTGTCCGTCGCCGGATGGATAAGGTTTCCACTCTTTCAGGTTGAAGAAGTTGCGCATAGCAAAGTTGTTAAAGCGAACTCCGATTGTTCCCACAAGCATTCCGGCACCCCATCCTCCCGATATCTCAAACTGGTCGTTTGCTTTTTCCTCAAGCTTATATAAAAGGTCAACTGTGCCGTTTGTTATATCTGGCAGCGGAGTAGGATTTATCTTCTCCGGGTCAAAATGACCCAGCACACCCAACTGACGTATTGACCTGATTATGTTTGTTTTGCTGAAAAGATCGCCGGGAAGGGTATAAAGTTCGCGACGGGCTATATGTTCATTTGTCCTGGTGTTCCCTGTGATAAGAACATTATTAAGATATGCCTGTTCGCCTTCATATATCCTTACTTCAAGATCAATAGAATCATTGTCTACTTTTGCCTCAACCGGGGTGAGTCTTGAAAAAAGATAACCATGGTCCTGGTATAAATTACTAACTGCATCCTGAGCTCCTGAAGAACCATTTAACCGGTCTTCAATAAGCGACTGGTTATAGACTGATCCCTTGTCAACATTGAACACCTTTTTCAGATCCTCTTTCCTGTAGACACTGTTGCCAACGAAGTCAATATTCCTCAGGAAGTACTGTTTCCCTTCATCGATCTTTATCTTCAGTCCGATCCTTTTATCAGAAATAGTGTATAATGAATCAGAGATGATTGTAAAATCTTTGAATCCGTTATCGTTATAAAATGTTGTGAGCTTAATCTTATCCTCGTCGTATTTATCCTTAATATACTTAGACGCATGGAAAATATTGATGTTTCTTACTTTTGTTGACTTAAGCTTAGACCTGAGTTTGGAATCCTTAAAAAACTCATTTCCCACAAAAGTGATATCTCCGATCTTAACCTTTTCCTTTTTTTCAACATTGATGGTCAGGATGACATTATTCGGCTGATCGGGATCGTCTTTCTGAATATAGGTCACTTTGGTATTAAGGAATCCTTTTTCAATAAAATGATCTTTAATTATCTTTTCGGCGGTATTAAGCAGGTATGCAGTGACCTGCGATCCTATCGGAAGGTTTATCTTTTTATTAAGGTCACTTATTTCTGTGTTTCTCAACCCATTAAATTTTACAGATGATATTCTTGGCCGTTCCTGCAAATAAATATCGAGGAAAGCGGTATCTGCACTTGTTTTGGTTATTGTCAGGCGCACATCGGAGAATAAACCCTGCTGCCACAGTTTCTGTACGGCAGTTGTAATAGCATCTCCGGGAATAGCAACTGTCTGCCCAACTCTCAAACCGGAAAGCCCTATAAGAGCATTTGTATCAAGGAACCTTATCCCGGTAACTGTCACACCCCCTATTACATAATCCTCAACCGTCATGAAATCGACTATTTTCTGCTTTTCCTGAGCATTAAGAGAAAGGCTCAGAAGAGCCATAAGTAGTGCTATAAAAGTCTTTCTAATTTTTGTGATCACCATTATTCTATCTTTTTTCCGAAACTTGTTCACTCGTTTTTCCAAATCTTCGTTGTCTTTTCTGGAAGTCAATTATAGCAGTATAAAAATCATCTTTACCAAAATCGGGCCAAAGTTTATCGGTAAAGTAGAATTCTGCATAAGCGACCTGCCACAAAAGAAAATTGCTTATTCGCAATTCGCCACTGGTCCTGATCATTAACTCAGGATCAGGCATTCCATATGTTGTCAGGTATTTCTCAAAATCCTCTTCAGTAAGTGAATCAGGATCAATATTTCCGTTTTTCGCATCTTTCGATATTTTCTTTGCAGCCGTTGTAATTTCCCAGCGGGCGCTGTAGCTCAGTGCAATGATCAGGTTAAGTCCGGTACTGACCGAAGTCAGGTTAATGGTTTCAAAGAGTCTTTCCCTTACATCGTCTGCAAGTCTGTCCATATCGCCTATTGCTATCAGACGGATATTATTCTTTAATAAAGTTTCTGTTTCATTGCTAAGAGATTTCACCATAATTCCCATTAAGGCAGAAACCTCTTCATCAGGCCTTCCCCAGTTCTCAGTCGAGAATGCATAAAGTGACAAATACTGTATTCCAAGTTCAGCAGCAGTCTCAATCACTTCCCTGACAGCATTGACTCCCTGCTGGTGCCCGAATATTCTATCCAGACCCCTCTGCTGCGCCCACCTTCCGTTTCCATCCATAATGATTGCCACATGTAGTGGCAATTTTTTGTCATCTATCTGTTTCCTTAACTGCATAAACTAGCGTTTCTTTTTAGAATTCACTTCGCCATATGCGGGGCAGCCGGCTAATTTATTATAGATTTTCCAAGTAACTGCTATTCCTGTAAAGGTATACCAGTCATTATTATGGAGGAATCCAAAATCTGACGGGGCAACCAAATCTTTTAAGCCGTCAAAGTTATCATAAAATGTTTTACGAAAACCATATTCAGCTTCCAATCCTATATTTTTATAGACATTGACTTTGAAACCGAAGGAAAAAGGGACCACAGGTACATAAGTTGTTGATGCTGCATTGATAAAGGCAATCCCAGCCCCTGCTGCAAAATACGGTGTAAAATCCCACTGTTTTCCGTCAGTCGAATATGGAAAGAAATTAAATTCAAACTGAAGGGCTCCTTCTACAACACTTCCTGAAAATGAAGCAGCTCTTGCCTGCTGAAAAGCATTTTTAAAATCGAGGTCGCTTGCACGAAGCCCTCCCATAAAAATATTGAGCCGGAGTGCCTCTCTCGGATTTAGGTTCACCCTGTAGAAGATTCCGCCAGCAGGCTGCGGATTGTATAAAAGCCTGTTTGGATTAATATCACCCAGGTAAGAGGAAGCACCTGCAAAAAGTCCATAATCAGAATGCCGCTGACCCGATAAGGAGAGTGACAGTAATAAAAATAATAATAACCAGGGCGCTCTTTTCATTAATACTGATCCAGCTCATTATCATCTGAACGATGGCCATCCTTTTGGACCGTTCTTCAGCTTATACGTAATTGTGAAATTCAAAAAATAATAAACGTCATTCGCCCTGGAATATTGTTTTGAGGAATAACCATCAAGGTTGTCAGATAATGCATACCTCCCTGTTAATTCAACTCCGAAATTAAAATTGGGAGAATAAATCATTGAGCTGCCGATACCAATGGGAATAACGGCAGCAAATCCGCCCGGGTTAATTCCAACATTTTCAAGGGCTGCATTCGGTTTGATAGTATAAATGACTCCTCCTATTCCTGTAAATGCATAAAAATCAAGAGATTTTATAAATCCTATGAATCCGGTATTCTTGCCTTTGGTAAAAAGGTAACTGTTTTCAGCCTTATTCTTAATAAAATAATATTCACCTATAAGCGCAGGTTCAAAGATCTGTATTCCGGCTTCGAATCCTCTACCCTCATTTGATCCCCTGATGTCGGTTGCATGCAGCAATCCCGTAGTAAAACTTAACCTTACATCAAACTGCTGGGATAATCTGTATTTCAGATTACCATTAACATTAAAGCGTGTTTGCAAAATTGTAATGTCTTTCAGACCCAGAATATTTTTGCCTATGGAATATCCGCCTACATCGCCAAAAAAAAATGAAGGGCCAAATCCTAAAACAGCTTCATATCTTTTCAACTTCCAAATCTGTCCTTCGGCAAATGAAACAATGAAACAAAAAAGTAAAATGGTTAGAACTGACCGTTTCATAATGACTTCTGTTTTATTACTAGCGCAAATATAAGAATCAATTACTCAGACGTTAAAATAATCAGATGTAAATATAATAAAATATGAGCTTCCCTCTTATAAGCCTAATCATAAATCAGTTCCGTGTATCAGCACCCCACATCAGCTTGTTCCTTAGAGTGCTGTAAAAATCTGTACCCTTCAGCATTACTGTTCTCAGCTTGACAGTAGCCCTTTCAATGTGTATTTCTTCCGAGAATGGCATCCTTTTGGATCTGAAATCACAGGTGGTAAGGTACTCTTTGCTTCTTCCCTCTATTACCATCCTAATTTTACCATTGCCTGGTAGTATTATCGGTCTGATAGTAAGATTATGAGGAGCAATTGGCGAAATAACAATACTTTCATCCTCGGGTGACAGAATAGGTCCCCCTACACTAAGATTATAAGCCGTTGAACCGGTAGCGGTTGAAACTATCAAACCATCAGCCCAGTAGGTATTGATGTGCTTCTCATCAACAAAGACGCTTATTGTTATCATGCTCAGGTCGGCTTTCTGAATCGTGATTTCATTAAGAGCCGTAGATGAATTCCCTTCAAAAATGCCTTCAGGATGTGATAAATCAAGCATGCATCTTTCTAATATTTCATATTCACCATCGCATAGCATATCAACTGATTTACTGATCTCATCTGCAGAAATATTGGCCAGGAAACCCATCCTTCCGGTATTTACCCCGGCAATCGGTATTCCAAGATCTTTAACCTGCAAAACAGTTTCAAGGAATGTACCATCTCCGCCAACACTCAGAACCAGATCAGGCAAACCTTCAGAATATAAGTACCCACGTGCTTTTTCGATCGTGTGCCAGTCGGACACTCCATTCTGATCGGTCAGCTTTTGAAAAATCTTTATTTTAATGCCCTTCCGGTAAAATTCCTCAACAAGGCGGTCAACACCATCTTTAGTCTTTGAATTATTATCCTTGAAATATATTGCAACTCTTTGGGGCATGTTCAGATATTTAAGTATTTCATAAGGTGGTCAAATCTCTCGGAATAAAAGTTATCCATCGAATCGTTATTTGAGACCCAGGTTTTTACATCATAATTATACCGCTCAAATGTCCTTATCACCGAGGCCAGATCGCCCGTATTAAGCTTCAGGGTAACCTCAAGCTTTGTTGATTCCGGAGGAGAAGTGATATACATGCTCAGTACTTTAACATTGTTACCCTCAATTATCTGAGCAATCTGAGACAATGAATAATCTCGATCAATCATTTCAAGAACCACAATACCACCCGGTTGATCCATTGAAGAAATACCGGCCAGGTGCCTGATAAGATCACTTATTGTAATAACACCTTTATAATGATTGCTGTTGTCAAGAACAGGAACAACAGAAAGCTTCAGCCTGGAAGCCAGACCTATTACCTCAAATATATGCTGCTCGCCGTCAACGTATGGCTTGAACAAAGTAAGTTCATGATTTCCTATTGGTTCTTCCGGCTGATTCATGTCATAAATATCTGCATCAGAAATAAGACCCAGAAAATCCTGGTTATTGACAATAGGGAGATGTGATATCCTGAAGATCTCCATCCAGTTCAGAGCAGTCTGACCCGAATCTGAAGTCTTAAGCGACGGTATTACTTCGGATATTAAATCTTTAGCAAGCATACAATGTTTTTATTTTCAACTAAAATAGTAAAAAAAAAGCCAGTTATTGTAATTTTGCACCACAAATAGAATACGGATAATTCATATATTTATTATAATGACAAAGTTAAGCGTTAATATTAATAAGATAGCAACTCTGAGAAATGCACGCGGGGGAAATGTGCCGAATGTATTAACAGCTGCCATTAACTGCCAGCTCTTCGGAGCCGATGGTATAACGGTACACCCGAGACCCGATGAGAGACATATCCGTTATAGGGATGTCCTCGATATTAAACCACTGATCACTACAGAATTCAATATTGAAGGCTATCCATCTGAAGATTTTATCAATCTGGTTCTTTCTGTTAAACCCGATCAGGTAACCCTCGTTCCTGATCCTCATGATGCTATAACCTCAAATGCCGGATGGAATACTCTTAAACACAGGATCTATCTTACTGAAATTGTATCAGAATTCAAACAAAACGGTATCCGTACATCACTTTTTGTTGATACTGACCCTGTGAATATTGAAAATGCCGCCTTAACAGGTGCCGACAGGGTCGAGCTCTATACTGAACCCTATGCCACCAATTTCAATAAAAATGCCGTTGAAGCTGTAGAACCTTTTATTATAGCGGCTGAGCTGGCGCGTAGAGCCGGACTTGGATTAAATGCCGGACATGATCTCAGCCTCGAAAACCTCAATTACTTTCACCTCAATATTCCATGGGTTGATGAAGTCTCAATTGGCCATGCCCTGATCTCGGATGCACTTTATCTCGGACTTGAGAACACCATCCAGATGTATAAACGCCAGTTGATCTGATGAGGTGACAGATGAAGCTTTTCTGCAGAAAATACGGAAGCGGACCTCCGCTGATAATTCTTCACGGTTTATATGGATCTTCAGATAACTGGGGTACCATAGCAAAAAAACTGAGTGAGAATTTTACTGTCTATCTGCCCGATCAGAGAAACCATGGACAATCACCTCACAGTGAGATCCATGATTATAACTCCATGAGAGATGATCTCTTCGAGCTGGTTAATGATCTCTCACTTAAACGGTTCTTTCTTGCAGGCCACAGTATGGGAGGCAAAACTGCCATAGCCTTTGCACTTAAATGGCCTGAAATGCTGAATGGATTGCTTATCGCCGACATATCGCCCTTTACCTATGAAAGCAATACGCATGAAGCCTATTCTCAGCATGCTACCATTCTCGGCGCTATACTCTCGGTGGATCTTGAGAAGATTACTGTACGCCCGGAAGTTGAACAACTCCTGATCGGTAAAATACCTTCAGATAAGATCAGAGGACTGATCATGAAGAATTTACAGCGGACATCAGATAATTCATTTTCCTGGAAAATAAATGCCTCATCCTTACTCAAAAACCTCGAAAAAATAATGGCCGGGATAAAAAGAGAGACTGACTTCAGCCTGCAGATTACAGGTTTCCCTGTTATATTTCTGAGAGGAGGAGAATCTGATTATATTCCAAAAGCCGATTTCAGGGATATTCTTCATGTTTTTCCTGCTGCCGAAATAATAGATGTTCCCGGAGCAGGACACTGGATACAGGTCGATAAACCCGATGAAGTGGTTAAGTATATTAAAAGATTATTAGGGTAAAACAGATCAGCTAAAAGTGACTGATTCTATCCTGTCTTCAGGTATTTTAGGCAGATTCTTGAACCTCAGCAGAATACGCGTGATCGCGAGCACATCCTTCTCACAGTAATAAACAATCCTGTTAAGATCATCTTCTCCGTAGAAAATACCGGCTACCATGCTCCCATCAATATCATCCTTCGGTGTCGGAATTCCCAGTATTGAGGTAAGCAGATCAAGGGAAGTGTAATTCTTATAATCTCCGAATTTCCACAGGTCCATTGTATCAAGATGCTTAACTTCCCATGGCTTTTTACCGGCATTATCGAGGATCTCGGGTATAACCATTTCATTAATTATCATTCTCCTGGCTATATACGGAAAGTCAAATTCTTTGCCATTATGAGCACAAAGGACAGCTTCCTTATGATTCCGGCAGAACTTGAGAAGCATACCTGCAAACTCAGTCAGAAGAACTTTCTCATCCTTGCCGTAGAACGATTTAAGTCGTAAACTGAAAGGATTTTTTTCTTTGATAAGCCCTACTGAAATGCAGATTATCTGACCGAATTCCGAGTAGATCCCGGCGCGTTCATATACATCACTTGCTGTTTGTTCCGACGTACGGAATTGTTTGGATTTCTTCTCCCAGAGCTTCTGCATAGCAGGGCTCAGGCCTTCATAAGAAGACTGTTGCGGGACAGTTTCTATATCAAGAAACAGAACATCTTCAATATTAATACTATCAAGCATCGGATTATGATTTGTCTTTTAATAAATGTTTTTCAATGATTGAAATCAGGACTTCAATTCCAACCTGGTTTTCACCGCCTCTGGGAATAATAACGTCAGCATATCTTTTGGAAGGTTCAATAAACTGAAGATGAGAGGGTTTAACAGTATCATGATATCTTTCCAGTACCATGAGTACCGAACGTCCGCGTTCAATAATATCTCTGTTTATAACCCTTCCCAGCCGGTCATCCGCATCGGCATCAACATACACTTTAATATCAAGCATTTCACGCAGGCCGGGATCTGTAAGAATTAGAATACCTTCAACAAGCACGACTCGTGCCGGTTTGACAGGGATCGTTTCTTTTGCTCTCAGACATGTCAGGTAAGAATAGATTGGCATTTCTACCGGGATGCCATGTTTGAGTTGTTTGAGATGGGCTATCAGCAATTCCCATTCCACGGAATCAGGGTGATCAAAATTTATTTTTTGCCGCTCTTCAAGAGTAATATCTTTATTATCCTTATAGTAGGAGTCCTGTGGTATTACAATGACCTCATCATTCGGAAATACTTCCATGACTTTCTTTACAACTGTAGTTTTTCCCGAACCTGTGCCACCTGCTATTCCTACTATCAACATATTTATTTAATTTTGTAAATTAATTTCAAAAATAGCAAGAAGTTTGAAGTGACTGAAGTTTGGAGTTCTTTATTTTGTAAAAATAGGTGAATGGTATAGGAGCAATATTTTAAATCCTTTGTGAGCCTTAGTGAGAACCTTTGTGTTCCTTCGTGGTAAAAAAAATAAACCACAAAGGGACACAAAGTAAACACAAAGTTACACAAAGGCAGAAGCACTCAATTAATGCCTCACGGTTACCTCATCTAGCTCTAAAAGCAGAAAATCCTGGTTTCATTTTAAAAATTATCTCATGATTAAGCATATCGTATTCTTTAAGTTAACAGGTTCACTTTCATCTNTGGAGAAATCAATGCAGACGGATAAGCTGACTCAGATATTTTCACCGCTGGGAAGTAAATTTCCATTTATTATAGAATACAGGACCGGGATCAATTTCAATGAAGCACCTCATGCGTGGGACTTTACAATTGATTCAATTTTCAGAAATAAAGATGATCTGCAGAAATATATGGTTAGCAGCGAACATATGGAAGCTGTCAGAAAAGCATCAGAAATAGATAAAATCAAAGCTGTGATTGATTATGAATTTTAAAACTGTAATATGTCTGAATTATATCCGCTGAAATTTGAAACAGTACTTAAGGAAAAAGTCTGGGGAGGAAGTGCACTTGGAACAAGGTTTAATAAAGCCACTCACGGGTCACAGCACATCGGAGAAAGCTGGGAATTGTCGGCTATATCTGATAATCAGTCTGTTATAAATAATGGTTTTTTAGCCGGCAACAATATTGAAGAACTCATAGAAGTTTATATGGGTGATATTACCGGTGACACCATTTACGAAAAGTTCGGTAATGAATTCCCTCTCCTGATTAAATTCATTGAAGCGCAGGAAGATCTCTCGATTCAGGTACATCCAGGCAATGACCTCGCAAAAAAGAGGCATAATGCATACGGAAAAACTGAAATGTGGTACATACTCGAAAGCAAAAAAGGATCAAAAATCTATACAGGCTTTAAGGAAGGTGTAACCAGAGAGATATATGAAGAGGCGTTACGGAACGGAACCATAGAGGAAATACTGAATGTTGAGTCACCAGAGCCGGGAGATACTTTTTATACTCCTGCCGGAAGAGTTCACGCCATCGGAGCGGGTGTAGTACTTGTTGAGATACAGCAAACTTCCGACATTACATACAGAATATTTGACTGGAACAGAAAAGGCACTGGAAAAGAAAAGAGAGAACTGCATACCGACCTGGCTCTTGAGGCTATTGATTTCAGCCAGGCAGGGAACGGAAAGACAAGGATTGAAGCGGAAATAAATAAGAGTGAGGATCTGGTTGACTGTGAATTCTTTCATACAAAAATTCTCAGTTTTAATAAGCCGATAAGCAAAGAATACTATTTTAATGACTCATTTGTTGTGTACATTTGCACTGAGGGTGAATTCCTCCTTTGTTGGGACAATACTTCCGAAAGGGTGACGAAAGGAGAAACTGTGCTGCTGCCCGCAATGATCAAGGAGGTCACTTTAAAACCTTTCGGACAGGCAACATTACTTGAGATATATATAAATTCAGAACCAGCAATCTGAGATAAACAGCAGTTGAAAAACTGACAATAATTTTTAATGTGATGAGAATATTCACCCTTTCAATGCTTTTTGTTCTGGTATTCCTTCTAATGCCGGGATGCCATAGCCAACAGACTCCAAAAAAAGAGACACTTGCGGAGAGCGATACCTTAACAGTACCTGATACAGGCTATACAGGCATAAAACAATACCTCAGCGGTAAGTATCTTGTCAAGGAGGTCACCTTTAAAAACGGAGTGAGGCAGGGCTTGATGAAGACTTTCTATGTGACAGGTGAAGTACGTCAGACTTTTATATATTCGAATGGACTAAGGGAAGATTCATCGTACTGGTATTTCCAGGAAGGACAGAAATTCAGGGTCACACCTTATAAAAAAGACACTATTGACGGAATTCAGAGGCAATATTTCAGAACAGGCCAGTTAAGGGCAAAAATAGGTTTCTCAAAAGGACTGAGAACCTCTTTTTTCCAGGAATACACCAAAGAAGGAAAGCTTGTAAGCGGCTATCCGTCAATAACTGTTAATGTAACAGACAATTACAAAGCTAATGGGAGTTATAAAGTCAAACTCGGATTATCTGATAAATCGACCAATGTTACCTTCTGGCAGGGTGAATTTAATAACGGAAGGTTTGATACTGCGCATTACGTTAAAATAAATGCAATCAACGGTATCGGAAATCTCAATCTGAAGAAATCAGGAACTGCCAGACCCCAGTATGTTGGAGTCATTGCTGAAATATTGACAAACTATGGCAATAATTATCTGNTATACAAAAAGATCGATTTGCCTTACAATGATCTAAAATAGATATTTTCATGATCATTCATTCAGCCTTATTTATAAAAAGCAGCCCAACAATTAAGGATTGCCCGGCTCCGAAAAAACCTGAATTCGGATTCATTGGCAGATCCAATGTGGGCAAATCATCATTGATAAATATGCTCACTGGCTGGTCGAAGCTGGCAAAAACTTCCGTACAGCCAGGCAAGACCAGGACCATTAACCATTTTATTGTCAACGACAGCTGGTATCTTGTCGACCTCCCGGGATATGGCTATGCCAAAGTGCCTGTGAGGCTCAGGGAAAAATGGGTAAAGGCTACGGAGGAGTACATCTTAAAAAGAGAAAATCTGGTCTCATTGTTTGTCTTGCTCGACACAAGACACAAACCGCAACGATCCGATCTTGAGTTTATGGAATTCCTGGGAGTAAATAATGTTCCGTTTGCCAGGATATTTACCAAAAGCGATAAGCTCAATACAACTGCAGTTGCTGATTCGGTGAATAATTATAATACAGAAATGCTTAAAAACTGGGATTCAATGCCTGTAACCTTTATTACCTCAGCAGTTAAGGGCAACGGCAGGTCTGAAATACTTGACTATATCGAAGAATCTATCAACAATTTTTCAAATATCACATGATATCGGCCGGATTTTATAATTTTGTAGTGTATAAGATCGGAAGAAACTAATCGTAAATAATAGTAAAATGTTCGGAACGGCACCAATGAAACTCTTTGCCTGCAGGTCTTCAAAAGATCTGGCTGAGAGGATCGCAGACAAATTAGGAATAGAACTTGGAAAAAGTTCCGTTACCAAATTCAGTGATGGCGAGTTTCAGCCATGCTTTGATGAATCGGTAAGAGGTTGTATGGTTTTCATAGTCCAGTCCACTAATCCTCCGGCTGAAAACCTCTTTGAACTTCTCCTTATGATTGATGCTGCAAAGAGAGCTTCGGCATATAAAGTTATTGCGGTAATTCCCTATTACGGATTTGCCCGACAGGACAGAAAAGACAGACCCCGCGTTTCAATAGGGTCAAAACTCTCTGCCGACCTTCTCAGCACAGCAGGTGTAGACCGGGTTATAACAATGGACCTTCATGCGGATCAGATTCAGGGTTTTTTCAATGTGCCTGTCGACCACCTGTTTGGATCAGCAATCTTTGCACCTTATATAGCAAATCTTAAACTGCAAAACCTTTGCGTTTCGGCGCCGGATATGGGAGGATCGAAAAGGGCAAATGCATATTCACGACATCTCTCATCAGAGATGGTATTATGCTATAAGCTGAGGAAAAAACCCAATGTTATAGAAGAAATGTCAATTATAGGTGAAGTGGAAGGACGAAATGTAGTGATCATCGATGATATGGTTGACACTGCCGGAACACTTGCGCTTGCTGCTAACATGATGAAGGACAGGGGAGCCTCAAGTATCAGAGCCTTCGCCACACATCCTATATTATCGGGTAACGCAATTGAAAGGATTAATGATTCTGCTATCGAGGAACTAGTTGTTAGTGATTCAGTTCCATTTATTAATTCATCACCAAAGATCAAAGTACTTTCAATCGCTGATATTTTTGCCAAGACAATCCAGGCTGTGACCTCAAATTCATCGATAAGCACTAATTTTGTATTCTGATTCCTTTATTCTATATTTGCAGTCCAAAAATTTAAATTAATGTCAAACGTGTAATGGGGAGTTTTCGGGATGATAACTCTTAGTAGCACAATAACTTTTAGACAAATGAAGACAATTGAAATTAAAGGAACTTTCAGAACTGAACTGGGAAAGAAAAGCTCCAAGGAGATCAGAAAAGCAGGAAATGTTCCATGTGTTATCTACGGAAAGGAAAAAAATATTCATTTCTACACACATGAACTCAATTTTAAAAACCTCGTTTATACCCCTGCCGCTCATCTGGTAAAACTTATCATTGAAGATAAAGAATACGATGCAGTACTTAAGGATATGCAGTTTCACCCTGTAAAAGATAATATCTTACATGCAGATTTTATTGAAATACACGATAAAAAGCCTGTAGTTATAAATATCCCGATAAAAGTTCATGGCGATTCAGTAGGTGTTATAGCAGGTGGTAAATTAAGCATCAAGAGAAGAAGCCTTAAAGTAAAAGGTCTCGCTAATGACCTCCCGGAGTCACTCGATGTTGATATTACAGACCTGAAAATTCACCAGGGCGTGAAAGTTGGTGATTTATCATATCCTGGAATCGAATTACTTGATCCGAAAAAATCATTGGTTCTTACAATTGCTACTTCAAGGGTTGCACAGAAGAGCGAGGAAGAAGTCGCTGCTGAGGCTGCTACAGATGCTACAAATGCAGCTAATGCCGCTGCTGCCGCTCCTGCTGCAGAGTAATAACCAGTTACCATTTTTAACAANATACAGGCTTGATGAAGTATCTGATAGTTGGCCTGGGAAACATAGGTGAAGGGTACAAAGACACCCGACATAATATAGGATTTACAGTATTGGATGCCATGGCAGTGGCATCCAATCTTTCTTTTATGGATAAGCGTTATGGCGCTATCTGTGAACTGCGGCATAAGGGCAGGAATCTTATCCTCCTTAAACCATCCACATTTATGAATTTAAGTGGTAATGCCGTAGATTACTGGATGAAGAAGGAAAATATCCCTATTGAAAATATACTTGTAATCGTTGATGATCTGGCGCTACCGCTGGGTAGCATCAGAATGCGGCCAAAAGGAAGCGATGGAGGACATAACGGACTATCGCATATAAGTGCCACACTCGGTACTACCGAATATCCAAGAATAAGAATAGGGATAGGAAACGGCTTCCGTAAAGGAAGCCAGGTTGATTTTGTCCTCGGCAAATGGGATCCTGCAGAGAAAAAGTTCATAGATGAGAGGAGCAAAATCGTTATAGAAATGATTAAATCATTTGTCTTCGCCGGTGTGGAACTGACAATGACTGCTTTTAATAAAGAAGGGAAAGTACAGCCGCCTCAGGATGGCACCCACCATGGCCCCCCTGCCCCCCTAAAGGGGGGTTAAAACTCCATCATTCCTACAGTTTACTTTCTACTGTTTACTTTTTACTGTTTACTTTTTCTTTTAAATGCCTGAAAATAAAGCCATACGCATAGATAAATTCCTCTGGTCGGTGCGGATCTATAAGACCAGAAGCATAGCTTCCGATGAATGCAGGAAAGGAAGAATAATTATAGCCGATGTGCAGGTTAAACCTTCACGGACCGTACTTAAAGACGAAATCATAACAGTTAAGAAACCGCCTGTAATCTA
>JGI20214J51650_10001017_pt1 | contig 17784 bp, 18 predicted proteins | sample WetSurMetagenome_FD_51650 | JGI IMG/M metagenome (IMG submission 51650) | reverse complement strand
TCGACGAACCAGCTTCCGGCCAGGGGGTCGACCGTGGCGGTCACTCCGCTCTCGCTGGCGACGATCTGCTGTGTGCGGAGAGCGATCCTGACCGAGTCCTCTGAAGGCAGGGCCAGGGCTTCGTCCCGGCTGTTCGTGTGGAGGCTCTGAGTGCCCCCGAGAACAGCTGCGAGCGTCTGGAGAGTGACTCTGATGATGTTGTTGTCGGGCTGCTGAGCGGTGAGCGTGGACCCGCCGGTCTGGGTGTGGAAGCGCAGCATCAGGCTCTCGGGTTTCCCGGCGCCGAAGCGCTCCTTCATGATGCGCGCCCACAGCCGCCTCGCCGCCCGGAACTTGGCGACCTCCTCGAGGAGATCGTTGTGCGCATTGAAGAAGAAGCTCAGCCTCGGGGCGAAGTCGTCCACGTCGAGGCCGGCCTTCACGGCGGCCTCCACATAGGCTATTCCGTCGGCCAGAGTGAAGCCCACCTCCTGCGGAGCGGTGCACCCCGCCTCCCTGATGTGATATCCGGAGATGCTGATGGTGTTCCACTTCGGCACGCACCGGCCGCAGTATTCGAAAGTGTCCGTTATGAGCCTCATGGACTGGGATGGCGGGAAGATGTAGGTGCCCCTGGCCATGTACTCCTTCAGGATGTCGTTCTGGATGGTTCCTCGAAGCGCCTCCTGCGCGACTCCCTGCTTCTCTCCGACGCAGATGTACATGGCGAGCAGCACCGCCGCAGGCGCGTTGATGGTCAGCGAGGTGGATACCTTGTCGAGCGGGATGCCCTCGAAGAGGATCTCCATGTCGGCGAGGCTGTCGATCGCCACTCCGACCTTGCCGACCTCGCCGGCGCACATGGGATCGTCTGAATCGAGACCGATCTGCGTGGGCAGGTCGAAGGCCACGGAAAGGCCTGTCTGGCCCTGCTCGAGAAGATAGCGGTAACGCCTGTTGGACTCCTCGGCCGTGCCGAATCCGGCGTACTGCCGCATCGTCCAGTAGCGTCCCCGATACATGGTGGGCTGCACGCCACGGGTGAAGGGGAACTCGCCCGGGAACCCCAGAGCGCCTTCGTAGTCCCCGCAGTCGCATCCCGGTAGATAAACCCGTTCCACAGGTATGCCCGAGCCGGTCCGGAAGTCCTTCTTCTGTTCGGGCGACCTGCCCAGCACCGGTGCGAGGGTCTGCTCCTCCCAGCGCTTCCTCTGTTCCTCGATCCTGCCTGACATCTGTGGGAAAGCCTCCTCAGGAGATTGCGGGATTGTAGGTCTTCGCCTGCTCGATGCCCCTCAGGACCCGGAGTCCGGCGAGCGCCAGAGCTTCCATCTCGTGCTCGCCCGGGTAGACGAGTACGGGGGCCAGGTAGGAGACCCTCATCTTTATCCAGTTGATGAACTTCTCGTCGTAGGCGATTCCTCCCGTGAGGATGATCGCATCGACACGGCCCTCGAAAACAGGGCCGAGGAAGCCTATCTCCTTCGCGACCTGGTACGCCATGGCCTCGTAGACCTCGGCAGCATGCGCGTCGCCTTCGGAGATCCGCTTCTCGACGTCCCTCATGTCGTTCGTGCCGAGGTACGAGACTATGCCCCCGGATCCCTTGTTGAGCTTCTTGAGTTGAGCAAGGGTGTATTTACCGCTGTAGCAGAGGGCTATGAGATCGCCAACAGGCAGCGTTCCCGTGCGCTCGGGCGAGAAGGGCCCATCGCCGTTGAGGGCGTTGTTGACGTCGACGATCCGCCCGTCGAGGTGGGCGCCCACCGAGATCCCGCCTCCGAGGTGAACGACGATCAGGCGTGCCTTCTCGTAGTCCCAGCCCTTGTCCCGGCAGGCCTTCCGAGCCGTGGCCTTCTGATTGAGGGCATGGAGGATCGAGCGCCTCGGCAGCTCGGGAAGACCGCTGTATCTGGCAAGGGCGTGCATCTCGTCGACCACGACTGGGTCCGCTATGAAGGCCGGGCAGCCGCATTCCCTCGAGAAGGAGTCGGCTATGAGCGCACCCAGGTTGGACGGATGCTCGCCCTGGACCCCTTCATGAACGTGCCTGAGCATGATCTCGTTGACCGCNTATGTGCCCCCCTCGACGGGATAGAGGACGCCTCCGCGCCCCACGACCGCATCGAAGGAGGACACCAGGTAACCTGCCTTCTCNAGTTCGGTGACGATGACCTTCCGCCGGAACTCGTACTGGTCAACTATCTTGTCGTAGGGGGCAATATCCTCCGCCGAGTGGGAGAGCTTGCAGTTCCAGACCTCTCTCTCGTTCTCGAAAACGGATATTTTCGTGGAGGTCGAGCCCGGGTTGACCGCGAGAATCCTGAAGGTTTCCTTCATCTTCCTCCTCTTTCCGGCAGATTTACCGAACCTTCGGATTCTAAGAGCCCCGATGCACTGCGGCAAGCAACTGGAGGGATCATGCGCAGGGACAACCTCTCTCTTCTGGCCGAGCTCGAACAGCAACGCCGGGCGTGCCTCCGTCTGGAGGAGAGCTTCAGGCTGGAAAAGGACGAGGTTCTGACCGACGGATCGCCCCGGGCGCTCCAGGGATTCCGCGAGAGGAGCAGGACGCATTACCAGCCTCTTGTCGCCGGGCTGCGCTCGGAGGTCGTGCGGATAACCGCGATGCTCGTGCCGGGAGAGGAGTGGCAGGACGAAGGCGATGCGGCCTCCCGGGAGATACTGAGGAAGATCGACGAACTCACCGCGAGATTCATCGGAACCCCCCACCGGCTGCTGCGAAACTCGTCGGTCGTGGTCGAGCTCGCACCGGGCAGGCTCGCACAGGCCCCGCCCGCGCCCGGGGACGACGCCGATGCNGATGGCCTGCGCCTGACCGATCCGCCCATCCCATGTCCTGCGTGCGGAAGCCACCTCATGACCGACGCGGGATTCACGNTGCTCGTGTGTCCGGGCTGCGGAGCGCGCGAGACGATGGAAACAGAAGATGATGGAGGTCCTCCGGAGTCGGAGGAGGGTGCGGGGGACGGCTGAGGATCCCGGTGCCGGACCCGGTTCATCCTCCTGCGGGGGAACCTTTCAACAGATCCACGGTGAGCCGGCTGTAGATCCTGAATCTCGCGCCGCCGAGGTGCCTTCCCCCGTACCACCGGGCGACCAGGACGAGGCAGTCGCCGGCCCCGATGAGCTGCATCGCCTCCAGGATCGTCCTGCCCGCGCCTGCCTCCCCGCCATCGTGCCTGCTCTCTGCGAGCCGTCCCTCCGGAGTCCTGTACCTTGCAGCCCAGCTGACCTGGGTCGCCTTGCCAAGCCTGTGAACCGAGACGAGCGATGAGACCAGGGGGGCTATCGAGGACTCATCCCGGCAGGGGCCGCCGAAGGCCGCGAAGCGGCTGCGATTCTCCTCGACCCGCTCTCCCTCGGCAGCCCGGGACAGGGTGACGGAGAAGGCCGGACCACCGGCGTCGCGGCAGGGGATCAGTCCTCCGCCCACCGGCCGCCCTCGCCGCTGCACCCCGGGCAGGTCTCCGGGATGGCGACCTCCCCCCGCCCGGAGCAGGCCTGACACACTGCGTCCACACATCCGTCCCCGTCGCAGAACAGGCAGGTCACGCTGATCAAGTCCTCCCCCCCGCAGCAATGGCAGTCGATCCTGCCGGAGGCGTTGCATGCGGGGCAGGTGGCGTCGTCACAGCTCCCATCCGCCCAGCACGTGTCGCAGATGATGGTTCCATCAGTGCAGTCGGGGCAGTCTGCCGTCACGCAGCCGGTGCCTGAGCAGTTGGAGCATGCCTGGCTGACGAGCCCGGTCGCGTCGCAGCACGGGCAGGCCGCCTCGAGGCTGCAGACCCCCGTTCCGCAGCAGGCGTCGCAGGGAATCCACCGGGACCCTCCCTGGAGCCCGGCGATCAGGAAGACCGACAGCGCAGCGAGGATCATTCCGTCGACGCTCCTCCAGCCCGGCTCCGGACACCGTTCTCCATGCAGGAGGCAGCCGGGGGAGGCAGACGATCATGGACCCGCTGCCGGGCCGGATGGCTCTGCAGGATTATGGGGTAAGCCGCTTCGCGTCCCTCGGGAACATCGTCGCAAGGCGGATGTTCTCGATGTCGAGGATCCGGGCCGTCAGCCGCTCCAGGCCAATGGCCAGCCCTCCGTGAGGCGGCAGGCCGGCCCTGTGGGCCATCAGGTAGCTGTCGAAGTCGGCGGGATCGAGTCCGAAGGACTTGAGCTTCTCGACCTGCATGCCGTATTCGTGGATCCTCTGCCCTCCGGTCGTGACCTCGAGACCCCTGAAGAGGAGGTCGAAGCCGAGAGTGGTTCCGGGGTTGTCCGGGTCGTCCATCGTGTAGAAGGGCCGCTTGGAGGTGGGGAAATGCGTCACGAAGACGAACTCGCTCTCCCACTCGCGGGATGCGTGTTCGCAGACGAGGCGCTCCTCCTCGGGCTCCAGGTCGGGTTCCGCGGAATAGTCCCGCCCCGATGCGGCGCCTGCAATGGAATGCGCCTCGGCCAGAGTCACGGCTGGTATGGACGGAGGGACGGCGGGCAGACGGGCGCCCAGCAGATCGATCTCGTACGAGCATGCACCCCGGAGGTGCTCCATCATGGAGGCCAGGAGTGCGGTCTCGGTGGCCATGATGTCCGCGAAGCCTCCGATGAACCCCATCTCGAGGTCGAGCGAGGTGTACTCGTTGATATGCCTTGAGGTCTGATGAGGCTCGGCCCTGAAGACGGGGCCGGTCTCGAACACCCTCTCGAAGAAGGCCACTGCCATCTGCTTGTAGAACTGCGGGGACTGCGCGAGGAACGCCTGTCTGTCGAAGTACTGGACCTTGAAGATGTTGGCCCCCCCCTCGGCTCCCGCGAAGCAGATCTTCGGCGTGTGGATCTCGGTGAAGCCCGCCGAGCGAAGGTACTGGCGGAATCCATGGCAGAGAGCATCTGCGATCCTGAGCCTCGCCCTCTCGACCGGATGCCGCAGGCTTACCGGCCGCAGGTCGAGACTGGTGTCGAGATTGAGCTCGAGCACCTTCTTGGTGAGGTCGACCGAAGGCGGCTCGTCAGGCGTGCAGAGGAACTCGACGCCCTCCACCTGGAGCTCGGCCGTCCTGAGCCTGATGGAGACGTCCTTGATGCCCGCCTTCCTGAGTGTGCCCCTGAAGAGGACGGACTGCTCCTCACGCAGCCTGGACATGGCATCTCCGGCCGCTTCGGCCGGGACCACGCACTGCACGAGGCCGTCGTGCCTTCGCAGGACCACGAAGGCTCCCCAGGACAGCCTCCTGATGCGCTGGACCATTCCGTGGAGCTCCACCGCGGTTCCATCCGGCAGAGCGGCCAGCTCTTCCGACGGGACAGGTATCCTGGAAAGAGAAGGATCGACTCGGTGCATCTCAGGTCCTCCGCCTGTCGCGGGCAGGGGAGCCGCAGCACCCGTGTCCGCCGAATACCGAAGCCCTCTCGATGAGCAGCCTCGCGGCGGTCTCGACTATCTCGACCGCATCGCAGGCCTCATCCGGACAGGCTCCAAGCCCCAGCACGCCGTGCCCGCGCCAGACGACGCAGCGGGCTCCCCCTGCGAACGCCCCTCCGGTGGCTTCCGCCAGCGCCGGCGAGCCGGGTTCCCTGGGTTCCAGCCACTCCACCGCTCCGCCGAGCAGGAGGTCCACCTCGGGGTGGGCCTTCCGGAGGTCATGCACGATCGTGCCCGGAGCGGCCCTGCAGGACGCCAGAACCAGCAGCGCAGGAGTGTGCGCATGGACGACCGCAGAAGTCGCCATGCCCCTCCGGGCAGCAGACAGATGGCCGAGCATGTGGGACGAAGCCTCCGAGGTGGGCCTGACGCCGGGAAGTGTGAGGAGGCTGCGCCCGCCCGTGCCGGTCACCGCATCGAGCAGTCCCCGGCCTCCGCCCTGACCCGTCTGGCGCATCCGTGAACCGCTCGCGGTGATCGCAACCCGGCGCCCCTCCAGGTCGGGGACAGGGAACTGCAGCGCGTGCTCCTCGGTACGGGNCCCCGGATCGGAGAGGCGATCGAAGGAGAACGAGATGTTCCCGGCGCTGGCCTCGGCCCAGCCGCGCGCCGCGAGATGAGCCGCCACCGAGGCGACGGCGGCCCCGGCCGCCCGGAAGGCGGGATCGGGACCGCCGGAATCGCCTGCGGTCAAGCCATTCCTCTCATCAGGACTCGAAGACCTCTGTGAGGGCTTCGTCGATGATCTTCAGCCCCAGATCGAGCTCCTCCGATGTGATGTTCAGAGGAGGCCTGAAGCGGATGCTGTTGCAGCCGCACGGCAGGATGATGGCGCCCTTCTCGAAGATCGTGGACACCATCCTGTCGCGCCTGGGGCCATCGGGGAAGTCTATGGCGCACATCAGGCCCCGACCGCGGACACCGCTCATCGAGGGGTGCCTCGAGGCCATCGCATGGAGTCCGGCCATGAGCCGGGAGCCCTGCCTGTTCACGTTTTCGAGAATGTTGTCCTGCTTCATTATCTCGAGGTAGCGCGTGCACCTCACCATGTCGGTGAGGTTGCCTCCCCATGTCGAATTCAGTCTGCTCGACTCGTGGAAGACGTTGTTCGGCACGTCGTCGATGCGGCGGTTGCAGGCGAACCCGCAGATCTGCGACTTCTTTCCGAACGCGAACATGTCGGGCTCGACTCCGAGCGACTGCCAGGCCCACCAGTTGCCTGTGAGCCCCATGCCCGACTGCACCTCGTCGAAGATGAGCATGAACTCGTGCTCGTCGGCCCTGCGACGGAGCTGGCGAAGGAACTCGGGCCGGAGGTGCCTGTCCCCGCCCTCGCCCTGGATGGGCTCGACGATGAGGCATGCGATGTCATGCCCGTGCCGTGCTATGGCCTCGTCGATCTGCCCGAGCGATGCCGCCTCGGCGGCTTCTGTTTCGGGGAGATGCTCCTCGATCGGGAAGACGACTGCCGGGCTGCTCACGCGCGGCCAGTCGAACCTCGGGAAATACATGTACTTGCGGGGATCGGCCGTGTTCGTGAGGGAGAGCGTGTATCCGGTGCGGCCGTGGAAGGCATGCTGGAAGTGGATGACCTTCGAGCCCATCTCGCCCCTGCCGGCCGCGATGTTCTTGCGCACCTTCCAGTCGAAGGATGCCTTGAGCGCGTTCTCGACGCCCAGGGCTCCTCCGTCGACGAAGAACAGGTAGGGGTGGCTCTCGGGGATGACCGTGGAGGCGAAGGTGTCGACGAAGAGGGCCATCTCCTCCGTGTAGAAGTCGGAGTTCGAGGGCTTGTTGACCGCGACCTCGGACAGGTGCTTCATGAATTCGGGGGTGGTCAGGCCCGCAGGATTGGTGCCGAGGGGCGCGGAGGCGAAGAAGCTGAAGAGGTCGAGATAGTCCTTCCCTCCGAGAGAATCGTGGATCCAGCACCCCCTGCTCTTCCTGAGGTCGAGCACGATGTCGAACCCGTCCGCGAGCATGTGTCTGCCGATGGTCTCCTTGACCGCTCCGGCCGGTATCCTTTTCATGATTCACCTTCCTTTGCCAAATGTAGCTAACAGGCCAATTCGATTAGTAAGTGCATTTAACATATTCTGATACAGCCCCCTAATCTCTCGGGTGCCTGCCGTTGCTGTCAACACAGGCCTCGCNGCATGGCGGCATCCGCCGCAGGGATGCGGGGCGCAGAATGNGAAGCCCCACTCCAGGACGCCAGGATCGCGCAGGGAAGGATTCCAGGGCTGCACCGCAGCCTTCGTCGTCGTCCCCTCCGTCGCCAGAGCCACTGATGGCTGAGAATCCTGCCGGAGCGCTCCACGGTTGCCCGGCGCCGTCACCCACGGGTATATTGAAAGCCCTTAGATGCATGTTGTGCAAGTGGATGTCGGGCATGATACAGAGGGCTTTCCCGAACGCATTTTCGCAGGGGAGAAGCATATGAATCCCGTCAGGACTCTCGGCGAGCTGAAGCGGATCGCGAAGGAGCTCCCTTCGCGCAGGGTTGCGGTGGTCAGGGCTGATGAAGTCGAGACCCTTCTGGCCATCGGCGAGGCAGTCCGTGCCGACATGGTCGAGGCCGTCCTGATAGGCCCCGAGAAGGAGATAAGGGCCTGTGCGGAGGAGGCTGCCTTCGACCTGAACGGAGTCGAGATCATCGAAGCCCCCGACGACAGGTCCTCCGCCTTGAAGGGTGTCGAGCTGGTGCACCAGGGCCGTGCGGATGCCCTGATGAAAGGTCTCGTCGCGACCAGCGAGTATCTCCACCCGATCGTCGACCGCGAGCACGGCATCCGCGCAGGAGAGCTCCTCAGCCATGTGGCCGCCTTCGAGGTGCCCACCTATCCCAAGCTCATAATCGTCACCGACGCCGCCATGGTCATCGCGCCGAACTTCGAGCAGAAGATCGAGCTTCTGAGGAATGCCATCACGGTCGCGAAGGCTCTCGGAATCGACAAGCCCAANTCCACNCTCGTCTGCGCCAAGGAGGTGCCGTACGAGAAGATGCCATGCACCCTCGANGGCGCGCGCATGAAGGAGATGTGGCTCCAGGGCCAGCTCGGCGACTGCATCTTCGACGGCCCCCTGGCGATGGACCTCGCCGTCTCGCCGGAATCGGTCCGCATCAAGAAGGTGAAGAGCGATGTAGCCGGCGACGTGGACATCATCGTGACCCCCGACATCGAGGCCGGGAACATCCTCTACAAGACTCTGATCTTCCTCGCAGCCGGTGAGCTGGGCGCCGTGATCATGGGCGCCAAGTGCCCCGTGGTGCTCACCTCCCGGGCGGACTCGGCCGAGTCCAAGCTCTGCTCCCTCGCCCTCGCCGGAGTGGTGGCGGGTCATCTCGCCCAGGGCGGGCTGAAGTGAGGATAGCCGCTGGCAGCGATCATGCCGGATTCGCCCTGAAGAAGGCCGTCTGCGACTGGCTCGTCGCGGGCGGGCACGAGGTTTCGGACTGCGGCCCTTCATCCGCCGATCCCGTCGACTACCCCGACTTCTCCGGGAAGGTCTGCGAGGCCGTGCTCTCGGGGAAGGCGGACCGCGGGCTGCTAGTCTGCAACTCCGGCATCGGCATGAGCGTCGCCGCGAACAGGCATCGAGGCATCAGGGCCGCCCTCTGCATGTTCCCCACAATGGCCCATTACGCCAGGCATCACAATGACGCGAATGTTCTGGTCCTTGCAGCAGGATATACCGCCGGCTTCCTCGCGCTCGAGACGACCGCCGTCTTCCTCGCGGAGCCGTTCGACGGGGGCAGGCACCTGAGGCGGGTCCGGAAGATCGACCCGGAAGGAGAAGGGGAGACGGCGGGCGCATGATCGACCTGGTCTGCGGCGCACGGCCGAACTTCATGAAGGTCGATCCGGTCCTGAGAGGGCTCGGCGGCAGGATCGCGGCCCGCCTGGTGCACACCGGTCAGCATTACGACCATGCGATGTCACAGTCCTTCTTCGACGACCTCGGCCTCCCGAGGCCCGACGTGAATCTGGAGGTCGGCTCCGCCTCGATCACCGTGCAGACCGCAATGGTGATGCAGCGCTACGAGGAGAGCCTGACCGATCCGCTGCCCGACCTGGTCGTGGTGGTGGGGGACGTCAACTCCACGCTGGCGTGCGCCCTCGTGGCGGTGCGCCACGGGATACCGGTCGCCCATGTCGAGGCAGGGCTCCGCAGCGGCGACAGGACCATGCCCGAGGAGATAAACAGGCTGCTCACGGACCAGATCACCGACCTGCTCCTGCTCACCAGCTCCGAGGCGCGCAGGAACCTGCTCCGCGAGGGGCGGCCGGGCGAGGCGATGGTCATGGTGGGGAATCCGATGATAGACACGCTGATGAGGCTCATGCCCGCAGCCAGGGCCCTGGCGCTGGACCCTCCGGGGCAGGGCGCCGGCCTGGTGACTCTCCANCGGCCCTCGAATGTGGACACTCCCGGTCGGCTCCGCTCGATACTCGACTCGCTGGGCCGGATGAACGGGATGCGTTTCGTCTTCCCCGTCCACCCCAGGACGCGGAGGAACATCTCTTCCTGGGGGCTCGAGCCCTCCGTGCCTTCGAACGTAGTCCTGACCGATCCCATGCCCTATCTGGAATTCACGGCCAGGGAGGACCGCGCCGCCGTGGTCATCACCGACTCGGGCGGCGTGCAGGAGGAGACCTCCGTGCTGGGCGTGCCCTGCGTGACCGTGAGGCCGAACACCGAGCGCCCGGTGACGCTGGAGCTGGGGACCAACGCCCTCTGTCCCGATCCCCTCGACCTGCCGGACATGGTGGAGCGCCAGATCGGAAGGCGCCCCGCGACGCCTCCGCAAATCCCTCTGTGGGACGGCAGGGCCGGGGCCAGGATCGCTGATGCCATTGGAGGTTTTCTGAAGTGCACCTGATGAAGATGAAAGCCGCAGCAGCCTCGGCCTGCCTCGTCTCCGCCTCCTGCGGCGCGGGCAGCCTTCCCGTGACGAGCGCCGCAGGCGCGGATCTGCAGAGGTTCGCCGTCTATCTGCAGGACGAGCCGATCGGATACATGGAGATCCGGATCGAGCCGGCGGCGGGCGACTCGCTGAAGCTGACGGAGGAGACCGTCTGGGACCTCGTGCTGATGGGCAGCAGGAGGCATGTCGTGATGGAGTTCACAGCCGTCTGCGACTCCACGCTGAACATGGGGAGCCTGGATTTCCATCTGACCGACGGCTCGGCCGTCATCTCGTCGTCGACGATGCGCGAGGGCAACACCCTCGTCACGACGGTGGGCTCCTCCGGCAGGGAAATCGAGACGACCTCCTCGTTCGAGGGCGAGTACATGCCGGCCGCCATCGACCTGGCATGCGCCCTGCTTCCATGGGATGTGGGGCAGGAGAGGACCTTCCCCGCGTTCGACCCCGCCACCGGGACTCTTGCCGAGGCCGTCGCCACCTGCGTCGCCATCGAGCCCGCTGATCTGCTGGGGGACACAGTTCAGGCCGCCCGCCTCGAGATCCGCAACATGGGGACAACCACGCAGGCCTGGGTCTGGAACGGCCAGGTGATCCGGGAGCTGGACTCCGGGATGAACATGGAGATGACGAGGGTTCCTCCCGGACAGGCCGGCGAGGTTACAAGCGACAGGGACCTGTACGAGGCGTTCGCCGTACAATCCACCACCATCGCCGATCCGCGAGGTCCCGGCTCGAGAACCTACATGCTGGAGGGCGACATCGACTGGTCGGCCTTCCAGCTCGACTATCCCCCCGTGCAGATCGCCGAAGGCTCCCGGGTGACGGTCTCGACGCATGTTCCACAGACATCCGTGCCGTTCCCCGTCGAAGTCGACAGCACTTTCGCCATCTACCTCGCATCCGAGCCCATGGTCCAGTCCGACGACCCGGCGATCGTCAAGCTGGCCGACAGCCTCACGACCGGGTGCCGGACCGCGTGGGACGCCGCGCGGAACATCTCGGGCTTCGTGGACAGGGCGGTCGAGAACACGCCCACCGTATCCCTGCCGTCGGCGGTGGAGGTCCTCGACAGCAGGAGGGGGGACTGCAACGAGCACACGGTTCTCTTCGTGGCACTCGCAAGGGCGGCCGGGATACCGGCCAGGACTTGTGCAGGCGTTGTCTACCTCGACGGTGCGTTCGGCTATCATGCGTGGCCTCTGGTCTGGGTCGGTGAATGGGTGCCCATGGACCCGACCTTCGGGAACGATGTCGCAGATCCCACGCACATCATCCTCGCCGAGGGCAACCTGGAGTCGCAGTACGTGATAACCTCCGTGATGGGAAGGCTGAGGATATCCGAGGTGGTTGCGGAAGCCGTTCAGGAGGAGGACGTTCCCAGGTGAGCCGGCAGGGCGCCCCGTCCTCGGAGAGCGGGGCCATGCTGCGCGCACTGGAGCTTGCCGCCCTCGGCAGGAGGACCTTTCCCAATCCCATGGTCGGCGCCGTCGTGCTGAAGGACGGCAGGATAGTGGGCGAGGGATACCATTCCTGCTGCGGCGGACCGCATGCCGAGGTGCTCGCGCTTCGCGAAGCGGGTGGAGAGGCAAGGGGCGGCACTCTGGTAGTGACTCTCGAGCCCTGCTGCCACACCGGCAGGACCGGACCCTGCGTCGCGGAGATAGTCGCGGCCGGCATCTCGAAAGTGGTCGCGGCCATGGAGGATCCCGATCCCAGGGTCGACGGGGGCGGACTTCGCGCTCTGCGGGAGGCAGGCGTCGAGGCTTCCTGCGGGATGATGGGCTCCGAAGCCGCCAGGCTCAACCAGGCCTATCTCTGCTATCTCGAGACCGGGAGGAGCCTCCTGGTCCTGAAGATGGCGGTCACCCTGGACGGCAGGATCGCCGCGCCGGACGGTTCGAGCCGGTGGATATCGGGAGAAGCCTCGAGGGCGGAGGTTGCGAGGATGCGTGCTTCCAGCCAGGCGGTGCTGGTCGGCGCCAATACCGTCCGCCTCGACAACCCGGCGCTGGGTCTGCCGACCGACCCGTCCGGGTCCGGCGATACGACTCCGCCCGTGAGGATAGTCGTCACGCGATCGGGCAGACTGGCTCCGAACTCCTCAGTCTTCGACGGGTCCGCTCCCACGGTGGTCGCCGTGCCCGACGGGCTGCCCGGGAGCGCAGAGGCGGTCTTCGAGGATAACGGAGCTGCGGTCTGGCACATTCCCGCCGGGCCTGGAGGTCTGGATCTCGGCGCCCTCCTGAGGATGACGGCTGCAGAGGGGTTGGGGAGCGTGCTCTGCGAAGGCGGAGCGAGTCTCGCGACATCGCTTGTCAGGGAGGGGCTGGCAGCCCGGGTTGCGTTTTTCGTGGCTTCCGCCATACTGGGAGGAGAAGGCAGGGCATCTCTGGACGCGCTCGGCATCTCCTCGATAGGGGGCGCGCTGCGCCTGTCCGAAGTGAGGCACACTCCTCTGGGNCCGGACGTTCTCGTGGAGGGAAGCGTTGTTTACCGGTCTCGTTGAGGGATTGGGCAGGATCGCCGCCCCGGGTCCCGGTCTCGTCGTGGACACCGGAGGAATCGACTGCGTCCCGGGCATGAGCCTGGCGGTCGATGGCGCCTGCCTCACGGTGGCGNNTCTGACCCAGGCCGGTCCGAGGTTCGACCTGGCGAAGGAAACCGTACTGGCCTCGCTGGCCGGATCCTATGCACGGGGCTGCATCGTCAACCTGGAGAGGCCTCTGGAAGCCAATGGACGGCTGCACGGTCACTTCGTCACAGGNCATGTGGACTGCACGGCGGAGGTCCTTCGGGCAGGCTCCGAGACCGAGATCGCGATCCCCGAGGGCCGGGGCAGATTCCTGGTCGAGAAGGGGTCCGTCGCGGTGAGCGGCATCAGCCTGACGATCGCCCGCCTCGGCCCTGGCAGCTTCACCGTGGCCCTGATCCCGGAAACGCTGAAGAGGACGACCGCCGGTTCATGGAGGCCGGGGACGAGGGTCAACCTGGAATTCGACATCCTCGGGAAGTACGTGCTGCGTCGCCTCGAGGAGGACGAGCGCGGAGCCCGTCTGAAGGAGTACCTTGAGAAACGAGGGGATGGCGCCCGCTGANCAGGCCATAGAGGCCGTCGGCCGTGGCGAGACGGTCATCATCGTCGACGACGAGAACCGCGAGAACGAGGGCGACCTCCTCATCGCGGCCGAGAAGTGCACTCCCGCGATCATCAACTTCATGGCGAGGGAGGCCCGGGGCCTGATCTGCCTCGCGATGACCCCCGCCGACCTGGCCCGGCTGGAGATAGACGAGATGGTGCAGAACAACACGGCTCTGCACAATACGGCCTTCATGGTCTCCATTGATGCCTCCTCGGGCGTCACGACCGGGATCTCGGCGGCGGACAGGGCGCGGACCATCGCAATCGCGATCTCACAGGGATCGAAGCCCTCCGACCTCGCGCGGCCGGGTCACATCTTCCCCCTCTGCGCACGGGAGGGAGGTGTCCTCCGGAGGACGGGCCACACCGAAGCGGCGGTCGACCTGGCACGGCTGGCCGGCCTGCATCCCTCGGGAGTCATCTGCGAGGTGATGAACGACGACGGCTCGATGGCGCGTCTTCCCGATCTCAGGATCTTTGCGGAGCGGCACGGCCTTCTGCTCTCCTCGGTGGAGGAGCTCGTGCGCTACCGCCGGAAGACGGAAAGGCTCGTCATGAAGGTGGCGGAGACCAGCCTCCCGACGGAGTGGGGCAGGTTCCATCTCAGCATCTACGAGAACCTGCTCGATCACGAGCTGCACGTGGCCCTGGTCAAGGGGGATGTGTCGGGCGGGAGGAACGTGCTCGTGCGCGTCCATTCCCAGTGCCTCACGGGCGACGTATTCGGCTCCAGCAGGTGCGACTGCGGTCCCCAGCTCCATGCCGCCATGGAGCTCATCGAAAAGGAGGGGTCGGGCGTGCTGCTGTACATGTCGCAGGAAGGCCGCGGAATCGGGATCGTGGACAAGATTCACGCCTATACGCTCCAGGATCATGGATTCGACACGGTGGAGGCGAACGAGAAGCTCGGATTCGAAGCCGATCTCCGCGACTACGGGATCGGCGCGCAGATACTCAGCGACCTGGGGCTCACCAGCATCAGGCTGCTCACCAACAACCCGCGCAAGATCGTGGGTCTCAGTGGTTACGGGTTGGAAGTAACGGAGAGGGTCAGGCTTGAGGTCAGCCCCGGCGAGGACAATCTGCGCTATCTGCGCACGAAGAAGGAAAAGCTGGGGCATCTTCTCGAGGGAGTTGGCGATGGCGTGGATACATGAGGGTTCGTTCGACGGCTGCGGCCTGCGCGTCGCCGTCGTCGTGGGGCGTTTCAACAGCGTCGTCACCGAGAGGCTGCTCGACGGGGCGCTGGACTGCCTCGAGCGTCACGGAGTGGAGACGGACAATGTGGACGTCTTCTGGGTCCCCGGGGCCTGGGAGATCCCTGCCTCGGCCCGCCGCATAGCGGATCTCGGGAGCTGGGATGCCGTGGTATGCCTCGGCGCTGTCATCCGCGGCGAGACCCCGCACTTCGAGTACGTTGCGGCCGAGAGCGCCATGGGCGTGGCCAAGACGGCCATGAAGTGCGACATNCCGGTCATCTACGGCATCGTGACCGCCGACACCCTGGACCAGGCCATCGACAGGGCGGGCGCCAAGTCCGGCAACAAGGGCTTCGACGCCGCCATGGCAGCTCTCGAGATGGTCGGCCTCTACGAGGAGATCGACGAGGCAGCCGAAGAGGAGACCGAGGAAGAGGAACCCGCCGAGAAGGAGCAGTGATTGGGCGTTCGGAACCGCGCCAGGAAGTTCCTTCTGCAGGCGAGATACGCCGCCGACTGCAACGGCGGATCGCTGAACGAGAACCTCGACATGCTGGGGCTCTCCGAGCGCTTCGGCCCCGATGAGAAGAAGTGGATAAGGGATTTCTCCGAAGCCCTGGGACGCAGCAGGGAGGAGATCGACTCGCGCCTCACGCCTGCCCTCGAGAACTGGGCTCTCGAGAGGCTCACCATGATCACCCGGCTCATACTGGAGCAGGCCGTCGCCGAGGCATCCTTTCTGGGCATCCCGCCTGCCGTGGCCATCGACGAAGCCATCGAGCTGGCCAAGGAGTTCGAGGGAGACGAATCGGCGCACTTCGTGAACGGAGTGCTGGACAGGGTGCTCGCCCCGGCCGGATCCGAGAGGTCGACCCGGAGGCGCGGCAAAGCCCCGGAGGGAACCTGAGCCGTGCTACTCAGGGTTCTATCGGACATCCATGGCAACGAGGCGGCGCTGCGCGCGGTGCTCGGGGACCCCGAGGGGCAGTCGGCCGAGCGCACGGCATGCCTCGGTGACATAGTCGGATACGGAGCGCGTCCGTCCGAATGTCTGAGAATGATGCGCCCCGTCTGTTCCGATGTGATCCAGGGCAACCACGACTCGGGAGCCACGGGAAAAACCGACAGGGACTGGTTCAACCCGGACGGCGCCTCGGCGATCGGATACACTGCCTCGGTCCTCGGCAGGGCTCAGCTCGACTGGCTCGGCACGCTGCCGCTGATCCAGCAGATGGATGGCCTCCTGCTTTGCCATGCCTATCCCCCCGACCCCGGCGGCTGGCGTTACATCCTGTCCTCGCGCGACGCGGCCGGGTGCACCAGGGCATTCCCCGACTGGCGGATGCTCGTGGGCCACACTCATGTCCCCGTGCTGTGGGACAGTGTCGGAAAGTGGCACGACACGGCCTCCGGCATCCTCTCGACCGGCTGCATCCTCAACGTCGGCAGCGTGGGGCAGCCCAGGGACGGCGACCCGCGGGCCGCCTATCTCATGATCGACACCTCGGACTGGAGCTTCCGGCACGTCAGGGTCGAGTACGACATCGACGAAACGGCCGCGGCCATCCGAGCCGCGGGCCTTCCCCAGAACCTCTGGCGACGGCTGTACGAGGGGCGGTAGGAATCGGCGGGTCGGCGGCCTGAGCCTCCCCGGGCCTGTCAGCTGCGCCGGTCCTCGATCCCCGATGCAGCGCGTTCCATCGCAGAAATGGTCTCCCGGGCGGTCCTCTCCCATGTGAAGGTCCGCGCCCAGGCCAGCCCTCCCTCCGAGAGCCGCGCCCTGAGTTCAGGAGCGGCGAGGATCTTGCGGAGAGCATCGGCCAGAGCCGGGGGATCGGCATGGGGGACGAGCAGCCCTGTCTCTCCCGGCTTCACCGAGTCGCGAAGGCCATCGCTGTCGCTTGCTACGACGGGGGTCCCGCAGGCGTTGGCCTCGATCACGGTGAGACCCCATCCCTCCTTCTCCGAGGGGAGCGCCGCAACCCATGCCCTGCGCAACTCGAGGAGCTTCCTGTCTTCCTGCACGAAGCCTGTGAACTCCACGGCGTCCCTCAGGCCCAGCCCTGAGGCCAGCGACCGCAGGGCTCCCAGGTAGTCACCGGTGCCCACCACCCGCAGCCTGGCTTCGACTCCATCCGCGCGGAGCCGCGCGANGGCGGAGATGAGATGCTGTATCCCCTTGTACTTCTTGACTCTTCCGATATACAGGACGAGGCCTGGCTCCGCGGAGACTTCCGGCGAGGGGGAGTAGTGAGTCGTGTCGATTCCGCAGGGGATGACGTCGATCGAGCCGGGGCTGATCCCCCGCCGCACGAGGTCGGCCTTCGTGCTGTCCGATATGGCGACGAAGGGACAGTGCGCATACACCCGGGGTATCGAGCTCTCGAGGAGGTTGACGTACATGGCCAGCGGGAGCGCGACCTCGCGATAGGCGGTCGTGCCGAAGAGGTGCGGGACGATCACCAGGACGGGCGTGTCCGACCAGCGAGGCGAGTTGAAAGGCAGCTTGCAGAGATCTTCCACGATCAGGTCGAACCCGTCCAGACCTAGGTGCCTGCAGAAGCCCTCCAGGCCAAGATGGAAGGTGTATCTGCCGCCACGTCTCAGGATCCTGACGCCGTCGACGATCTCCTCCGCCGGAAGCCCGGCGGGCCGGGCGGAGACCTGCGTGACCTCGTGGCCTGCGGATGCCGCCCGCCTGAGGATTTCGTGGAGGTGGACCTCCGCGCCTCCCGCCTCAGGGTTGCGCGGATCGCGCCAGTTGAGCACGAGCAGCTTCACAGCGGCTTCCTCGCGAACACGCCGATCACCGAGCCCAGGGAGGTGCCGACAGGGGTGTGCTCGATCCTGGTCCTGACGGCGCGCCGAAGATTCGAAACCGGCGGCACCAGCACGGGGTACATCGGAAGGCGCAGCCCGACTCCGAGGAACACTTCGCGGGCGATCCTGTAGAGGAGGGATGGGCTGAAGAACCGTCCGTAGGACGAGAACGGCTCCGTGCCGGCATCCGAAAGCAGCCGGGAGAGCGAGCGGGTGGTGAACTGGGTCTCCCACCCCGCGAACCACGAGCCGAGGGCGATCATGGTCTTCTTGA
>JGI20214J51650_10001016_pt1 | contig 17784 bp, 15 predicted proteins | sample WetSurMetagenome_FD_51650 | JGI IMG/M metagenome (IMG submission 51650) | reverse complement strand
TATCGTTATTTTGGAGGTCTCCAACACCGCTTCCTTCTTCTTGCCCTGCCCTGCCGCTCCTGCAAGCGACGGGATTATGAACACTATAGCCATTATCCCTGTCAGCAGCCCCTTTAAAAGCCTGTGTCTCCTCATCTTATTTCTCCTTTCAGATTGATGTCCTTCCAGATTTATCCTGAACATATTTATATTATAAATAACGTTGGACTCACTCTCCGTAAATGACAAATGCGGCCCAGAAATAGGGATGGCGGTAGCGCGTCTTGAGCAACTCCTGCTTGGCCCGGCGGAGGGAATCCGCCTTGCTGTTTCCATCAAGGATCATGCCCTTGTAAAACCGGGTCATCAGTTCCCTTGTTGCGGTATCGTCAACATTCCACAAACTGACTGCCGTTGCAGAGCTGCCTGCATACATCACGGCCCTGGTAAGCCCGGTGATCCCCTCACCGCGCTCCGTTCTGCCAAGACCGGTCCGGCATGCTGAAAGCACAACGAGTCTGGCATTGTAGCGAAGGTTCATGATCTCATTCGCTGTAAGCAGACCGTCATAATCAGAGCCCGGTATCCGGCTGAAGGCTATCGCCTGCAGCTTTGGCGTGACTATGCCGTGCATCGAGAAGTGTATATAGCCGTACCGGTCCATCTCTGATTCCTTGGCATAGTCCTTCCTGGCTTCTTCCCTGAGATGCGTCTTCGCCTGGATCTTTTTTTCCAGGAAGAGCCGGTTGATTGCCCTGATCTCGTCGCCACTCGCTTCAAGCCGGCCCAGCTTGCCGCCGATCCCGGCATAACGCGTTTTCGCAGCAGTCGGGTCGCCTCGTCCGGATAGACTGACAGGGTTCTCGGGTTTACCTTTTTTAAAACTGTTGTAGTCGTAGACCGGATCGCCAAAGCCTATAAACCGCTCGCTCGCCTGTGCGGGATTGACGTGCGCCTTCAGCAGGGCAAAGACGGTAGCGGACTGTATGTATTTCACAACATTTTTTTCGATCAGATAGGACTTTTTACCATCTTTTATGGTGACAAGAGCTTCAAATGGAAGTCCTGCAAGTATGCCGTCGGGCACAATGACCAGGGTCCTGCCCTCTATGGTCTTCTCAAAGGGTTTTATCAACAGGTCATAAAGCTCACCTGCAGAAATCCTGTCATACCCCTCTCCCCTGCCGGGACCTGTCCGGATATTATAGAGAAGCTCGCCCACCTTGTTGTGGAGATCCGCCTCGCTGACGGCAAGCTTAAAGACCTCAAAGCTGTTGGTGGTGACAACAAAGCAAAATACGCCCTGCGATGTCATGAAATACTCCAGAAGGACTTCATCTGCGGAGAGGGCCTTGCCCTGAAGCTCGGCCAGGGTAACAGGGACAGGATACCTTACCGACGCATACTGTGGATTCTGCAGGCGGATCTGCTTTATCAACCGGTCCAGTTCCATTGACAGCTGTTCCGCCCTGCCTCTATACACGGCAAGGGCTTTGTCATCCGGCGAGGATTTCCTCAACTCTTCGGAGATATTATCTCTCCCGGCAGAGAGCGCTTTCTCAAGTCTGTCCCGCCCGGCTTTCAGATCAGGGTCGATTCCCTTTTCCACCTCGACGCGCCCCTCCGCCAGCCGGTCAAGAAAGGTCCTGGCCTTCATGCTCTCGACATACATCAGCGCGCGTTCGTTGAAACCCTGTCCAAGCGCAAACAGGGCGGCTTCTTCATAGCGGTCGTAGATCTTTCCCATGAAGGCCTTCCTGAATTCAGGGAAACCCGCCTTTGTCCTCACCGTCTCGAGTTTTGAGATGCCCTGTTCATATAGTTTTGCCGCGTTTTCCTTGTGTCCCAGCAACGCCTGGACCCGCGCCTTGTCCAGCATGGTAAAGCCCTGCGATTCGACATCTCCAATCTTTTCAAAGGCAAGTATTGCTCGGTCGTAAGATGCGTCGGCCTCAGCCGGCCTTCCCTTGGCCTCGTGGCATCGACGCGCCATAAACTGGTGCGCATACCCGGCTGACTGGATGTCCCCTATCTGCTCCCACAATTCGAGCGCCTGCTGAAAGGTCTTGAGACTATCCTGCTCCCGGTCCAGCAATAATAGGGCCAGGGCCTTGTCATGCAGGGCCAGGCCCTGCCACTCCTTTTCCTTCATGGCAATCCCGAGTTCGAGGGCTTCGTCCGCCCTGCTAAGTGAAAACTGAAACTCCCTGAGCGCCTCCTGTCCCTTGAAAAAGGAGCCGCGTTCGCGATGCATGAGCGACAGCGCCCGCAGCGCATAACCCTGACGCCACCGGTCCGAGGCGCTTACTGCGAGCCCCAGGGCCTCCTTTTCGTAATCGATGGCAACACTATATCTTTCGGCAGCCTGCGCCTGGTTGCCGTCAGCAGCGTCTTCCTCGGCAAGTTTCGAGGCGCAGAGGCCCAGATGGTTCAGCGACCTTGCCCGGGCACGCAACCGGACATCATCCGATACAATCCTGTCGGCGCTCTCAAGGGCTTTCCGGTGATACTTCATGGCCATTATGTAGTCGCCGAGTCTCCGGTGACAAAAACCGATATAATCATTGAATTCCGCCACATGCTGCATGTCTTTTGCCTTTTCGGCATACTGAAGGGCCTTGTTGTATGCGCTATAGGCGCTCTCGAACCTCCCTGTCGCCACATGCACGTCTCCCATCTGTCGCAGCGCACGGCCCGCCTCCTGCCAGTCCGCAGGGGATTTAAGCGCCTGAAGCGCCTCAGTGTAGAATTTTATTGCGTTTTCAGGTTCCTTTTTCCTCTCATGAACATCACCTATATCAATGAGCGCCTGACCGCGAAGTAAACGGTCCGACGACCGGGTTGCCGAAACAAGGGCCTGATTGTGCAATGACAGGGCTTCAGGATAATTTGCAAGTCTCCGCTGGGCCTGCCCCATATAATGAAGAGTCTTCCCCTGCCCCACCGCATCATTGAGGGCGGTGTAGATCTCAAGGGCAGAGCGCCCCGGGGCGAGCACGTCTCCAAAGCGACCTTCGTCAAAGGCCGCCAAGGTCTCTTTCAAAAAAACATCGGCGCGGAGCTTCATCAGATGGTCGTTCCGGCTCCATGATCTGTAAAGCCCGACCTGATTTGCAGGGGCCGGGTCATCGAATATTTCCCGGGAGAGCCCGGCCGCGGCAGTTGCAAGATTATACGCCTTCTCCGCATCCGGTGTGCGGCCCTCAGCCGAGGCCCTGGAAGATTCGGTCAAAACATCCTCAATCAGGAGACGCAGCCTTTCCGGGCGTTCTTCGGCCAATTTCTTCATGGCGGGAAGATCTTTTTTTGCATACGCGCTCTCGAAACCCGACCTGAAGTCCTGTATGGTCATGGGCGCCTGTTCGCCTCCCCATGACTGACCGGCAAAAAGAACACAAATCAGTAACAGACCGAAAAGCCGGCGTCTGTTACAGTTTCCCATGCTGAATTGTTTGTGTGTTCCTTCCCTCACACCCATGTCCCCGGTCCCGACCTGCTCCGCAGAATGCCTTCTCAAATCCCTTCTCCCTGAGTCTATTTTATTTGACCATAACAATAAGACAACCGCCTTAAATAAAAAGTTCCGGGAGATAAAAGCTGTTCGCCGGGGCAAAGAAAAACCGCTCTTAATAATCGGCATAACAGGCAATTCCGTTAATGATATATGGTAACGCATTAATAATAAACCGACCGATCAACTCATATCATTAGCATACCATGCCTATTGTCAATTATTGCGCAGCTCGCATAACTTCGTCCACCCGGCGCAATTTGCATACGGGAAGTATAAATTTGACGGGCTGCGAAAGATGCTTTTCACCGGAAAGATCCTCTTATATCCCGGGAAGCTTACGCGTGGCTTTCAATTCAGAGGGGCAGCTCCCGCAGAGCGGCATTCAGCCCGGGATCAATATCTCCGGACGACACCAGTTTAGCAACCTCTTCAGTAGCCGGGATGCCGAACACCTCGGAAGGTGGGCCGGACTGAACCACCCGTCCGCTGCTATAAAATATCAGCGTGTCCGGCATCGTATACGCTTCATAAACATCATGCGTTACGAGCACAACTGGGATATTGAAATCCGCGCGCACCTGCATGAGAAAAGCGCGCATCTCCGCCCTGAGCGGACTATCAAGAGCAGAGAAGGGCTCATCCAGCAGCAGCGCGTCGGGCCTTCGTATGAGAGCCCGCGCAAAAGCCACGCGCTGCTTTTGACCACCTGATATTTCGGACGGCATTTTATTTTCAACGCCTCTGATGCGGAAACTGTCGCTCAGCTCCGACAACCTGTCCATCCTCTCTTTCTGCTCCACTCCCTTTGCCCCGTAAAGAATATTCTCCCTGACGGTCATATGAGGAAAGAGCGCAAGGTCCTGAAACACATATCCGAAAGACCTTTGATGCGGCGGTATTTCGATATTTCTCGCCCGACTGTAATATTCAGCCCTGCCGGATTTTATGAAACCGCTGTCGGGCTTAATGAGCCCGGCGATGATCTGCAGGGTTAGAGACTTGCCGGCGCCCGACCGCCCGAAAAGAACGGCAAGTTCATTGCCGATGCGCCACGAAACATCGAGATAAAAACCGTTCACCCTCTTGGTTATATCAATCGACAGTCCCATCACACAACCTTTCCGCTGTAGCGGTTGGCCAGATATAAAAACAGGGCCGCCATAACTGTAAGCATCAGGACCATGCCCGACGCCTGCTCCCAGTCTCCGCCTGCCGCAAGAGAATAGATTGCGATCGGCATGGTGTCGGTCTTGCCCGGAAGATTTCCGGCAAGCATAAGTGTTGCGCCGAATTCACCAAGAGCCCTCGCAAAAGAGAGAACTGCCCCGGCGATTATCCCTTTTTTTGCCAGAGGCAGGATGACCCTGACCGCTGTTTCAAATTCAGAATGTCCGAGAGTGTATGATGCGTTAATCAGATTCCTGTCCACCGATTCTATGGCCGCGCGCGTCGTCTTGATCATCAGCGGCAACGCGACTACGAATGACGCGAGGACAGCCGCATACCATGTAAACATTACGCTCCAGCCGGTCAGATCATATATATATTTTCCGATGAACCCATTCCTGCCAAAGGCTATTATAAGATAATATCCCGTGACCGTCGGGGGCAGGACAAGCGGAAGAGTGAAAAGCACATCCAGGGCCTCTTTTCCACGAAAATTCTTTCGCGCCAGAAAATAGGCCACAGCTATTCCGACGATGATTATAAATATCGTCGCCGTTGCCGCCACCTGCAGCGAAAGCCTCATCGAAAAAAAGGCCGAACTCTCCATTGCATTACCTCATATCAGTCCTGAAGCCGTACTTCTCCAATATCTTTTTACCCTGTTTCGAAGTCACTATGGAAACAAACTCCATCGCCGCCGCCTGCTTTCCAGTTCCCTTTACTATTGCAATCGGATAAACAACCGGACTGTGGCTCTCCTTTGACGCCTTTACGGCAATTCGGACATCCCTTGCCTTTATCGCCGCGTCCGTCGAATATACAACGCCCGCCTCGACCTCACCGCGCGACACATAGTCCAGGGCCTGCCGCACATTTTCGGTAAAGACCAATTTATCTTTCAAGTCGTTCCATAAAGCGTAATGGCCGAATACTTCTTTAGCGTATCTTCCTGCAGGCACGGTATTAGGATTGCCGACAGCTATCCTGCCGACTGCAGCCTTCTTCAGATCCTGAAAAGACGCAATCTTCAGTCCGCCTTTTGCAGGAACAATCAGGACTATGCTGTTGACCGCAAAATTACGACGGGTCTCCGGGATAATAAGCCCTTTCTTTTCAGCATCGTCCATATCCTTCTTGGCAGCTGAAGCAAAGACATCCACAGGCGCGCCTCCGTCAATCTGGCGCATGAGGTCTCCCGACGCCCCAAAATTGAACAAAATTTTTGATCCGTTCTTTTTTTCGTACAGCCTGCCTATTTCCTGAAACGCATTTTTCAGACTGATCGCTGCGCTGACGGTTATCTCTGTCTTGTCAGCAGCATGCCCTGCAAACGGATACGCAAAAACAGCGACAAGCATTGCAACTGCGACTATAAGCGTTCTTGTTCTCATCTCATATCCTCCCTGATTTTCAGTTTTGACAAATTAAATGGGTTGTCACATTTTTCTATCTGCCGTTCGCCGGCCGCATATTACGCAGCTCTCATCCCTGCTGATAACAGATTTTCTGAAGTTCATGGTTGCAGTGTCAACATGCAACATTGTCGATACAAGAGGACTGCCGTAACCCGTCAGCAATTTTATAGCCTCTATCGCCGCCAGGCACCCAAGCGTTCCGGAAACCGCTCCGAGGACCGGAAATCCCCTCTCCTCCCATGACGGATCGTCATCTGGAAAGACACAATTGAGGCAGGCTGTTTCGCCGGGGATGATATTGAACAGATACCCTGCCATGCCGCTCATCGCCGCCTCTATCATGGGGGTGCCGCTCTCCACGCATCCCTTGTTCAGCGCCCGCCTTTCATGAAAATTCGGCCTTGCCGAAATTGCGATGTCGATACCCTTCAACAGCTCAAACACATTTTCTTCAGTCGTTCTGGCATCAACAGTCTCTATTTCCACATCCGGGTTTATTCCTTCGATGGTCCTCTTGCCTTCGATAACCCGGCTTGAGCCTATGGCCTCATGCCTCATAATGATCTGCCTGTTCATATTCGTAAGGGTGAGATCGCCATAATGCGCAAATACCATCCTGCCGATACCGGCAACCGCGAGATATACGGCCGCCGTGCCGCCCAGTCCGCCTATCCCCGCAATAAGGGCCGACGAATTCTTCAGCTTCCCCTGGTGTTTCTCGGAAAAACCGGGGAGCATTATCTGCCTGCGATAGCGTTCGCATTCCTGCGGGCTCAGCGTTTTCATGCAAGGGACCTCATGCCGTTTAAACAGTTATTAACCGAACAACATTTTCAGACCGGCATAAGCCGCCGTCGCTGCGCCGCAGGCCATATTGCCCTTTTCTGTATGGAACGCCCTGAATAAAAGAGCATCCGCAGCGCAACCAATATAAGCAATCAATTTTTCTCTCATGATTTTCCTTCAATTCAGCGTCTCGCAATACTCTTCCCCCATCCTCGACGCAAGCAGCTCATACTCCATGTCTCCGTCTTCATTGAGCGTCCCGCAGGCGTCCGCCCTGCATTGCCTGCAATGGCTCATCTGCTTCAGGTATTTGCCGCATTCAAGCCGCACGGCATGCAGCGCCCCCGGTGAAGGTTTTTCAATATGCGCAAAATCCGCCTGCGGAATCAGCGGCATGATATTCATGACATCCGCCCCCTTGCGTCCGGCCGACCAGGCGATATATGGTATATCAGCTTCGTTGATACCGGGGACAAGGACGGTGTTGACCTTGACTGTCATGCCTGCGTCTATGGCATTGAGCAGGCCTCTCCATTGATTGGCGCAGAGTATCTCCGCCGCTTCAAGTCCTTCATATACCTTGCCCCTGTAATTTATCCATGAGCATATCTTTAACGCGGTTTCAGGGAAAACCGCATTTATGGTGACTGTTAATCCCCTCACACCCGCCCTCACAAGATCTTCGAGCCTGTCCGGCAGATTAAGCCCGTTTGTCGAGACACAGAGCAAAAGATCGGGATAAATCCTGTTGAGCTGTCTGAAGGTCCTGAAAGTCTCCTCGTTGGCAAGCGGATCGCCGGGGCCTGCCACTCCGACTACCGTCAGGCGTTCGTTGCGCTCTACAAGTTCTCCTACACGCGCAACCGCCTCGTCGGGGTCGAGCAGCACGCTTGACACGCCCGGTCTCGACTCATTTACACAATCGAACCTGCGGTCGCAATACCCGCAACGGATATTGCAGGCAGGAGCAACCGGAAGATGTATCCTTCCGAACTTGTCGTGGGCCTCTTCCGAAAAACATGGATGGTTTTTCATCCTGTCTCTTTTTTTGCTGCGCTTCACATGCTCTTTCATCCCTGTCTCCTCTCGTCAGGCAGTCTTGTCCATAAGTTAGCAATCTCCGTGCCATTGAGTTAACTTTCTGATATTATGGATTTTTATGCATAACGACATTATTGAAAACATTCATTAATGTATGCGGTGTGACAATTTTGACTGTTTTTGCGGGGTCGTTTACGGATTAACCGTCAATATGGCTGCCGCAATGCCGGGATGCCCGGCGACAAATCTTATTTCATCATCCGTAAGCGGCTTCTGCGTGTGCAGATTGGCATACTGGGCCAGATTGAGGACCCTGCGCGCCTCTTCGTCGTCGCTGAACTGAATGCCGAGTTTCCCGCACACATGCCTGAAGCCCTTCAGTCCGCCATACGCGCCGGTAGTGATTATCCTGCCGGTTTCTACGCTGAGCGGTTCGCCCCTGCCGACATCTGCGGGATCGTACGTTTCATAGCTGTGACTGTCCTTGAGCATGCCGTCGACATGGATGCCTGACTCATGCGCAAAGACATTTGCCCCGACTCCGGGCTGGTTGATCGGGATAGGGGTGTTGAAGGCATATGACGCATAGGTGGCAAGTCCCCATGCCTTTGAAAGATCTATTGCCGGATCAAGCGTCAGACTTTCAGTTAATGCGGAGGCATACCTTATTGCCAGGATCGTGGAAACAAGATCGCAGTTGCCGGACCGCTCTCCGTAACCATTGATCACGGTATTTATATATGCGTCGACCCCACCGTCTATTACACCCCTCGCGCCTGCGATTGACGAGGCGGTCGCCATGCCGAGGTCATTGTGGCAATGCAGCTCTATGGGCATGTTGATCTCCCTTGCAAGATCTTTCATCTTCTGATAAATGGAGAGAGGATCATCAAGTCCCACAGTGTCGCTGTACCTGAAGCGGTCTGCGCCCGCCTCTTTACCTGCAAGGGCGAATTCAGCGAGCCTCCCGGTCTCCGTCCTCGAAGCGTCCTCAGCCCCTATACTGATTGTAATCGCCCCCTGGGCCTTTGCCCTGGCGACCGAAGAGACCAGAGATTCGATTATGTTCTTCCATGTCTTCCCGCCCCGGAATTTCGCCCTGATCATATTCTTCGAGGTCGGGAGGCAAATATTAAGATGTTTTATTCCAGGGCAGTTGCCGAAGGCCAGGTCTATATCCTCAGGCGTTGCCCTGAGCCAGCCTGAAAGGCGCAGTCTCCTTATGGCGCCCTCCTCTGCAAGTTCGAGGTTTGCGTTTATAAAATTCGTCTCATGACGCAAAGTCGGGAATCCGATCTCGCTCTGCCTGATGCCCATTTCATCAAGATAGAGATTCAGCATTGTCTTCGAAAGCTTGGGGATCGGCGTCCTTGATGCCTGGACGCCGTCCCTGTTTGTCGAATCGATTATATATACCTTTTCACCCATATCGTCCGCCCCAAACTTTCCGTTTCAGATCTCAACAAACCTCAAGCTTTTTTTCGAGCATGCGCGGGAACACGCCCCGCAACCGATGCAATTGTAGGGAGTGGCCACCGACATTACCTTTCCGCCCTCCTCGTCGCCGTCTTCGCCCCTGGGGATGAGTTCAAGCACACCCCTCCCGCAGATTTTGAAACAGCGTCCGCACGCTATGCACTTTTCACCGTCTACAGCATCAAGGAATTCGGGTGTCCAGACGGTCCCTCCCCTTGTCAGTCCTGTAATCACAGCCATATATATCACCTCCTACACAATTGCGTCGCAGCCCGTTTCTCCGGTCCTCAGCCTGAAGGCGTTCTCCAACGGAGAAATGAATATCTTGCCGTCGCCGACCTTACCTGTCATGTTGACCCTTATAATCTCTTTTACAAGTTTCATCGCCACTTCGTCCGGCGCAACTATTGTCAGCATTCTCTTCGGCACATAGAGCGCAACCTTGGGCAGTGTATGCTCAATGGCATAGGAAGAAGGGGTCGGTGTAAGCTTCACATTTGAGCAATAGCTCATGGGGATTTCTGAATCCATTTCGGCGCATATGGCTCCGCTCTGCTTTCCCCGTCCTTCGACACTCTGTATGCTCATAGAAGAGTAGCCGATTTCATCAAGGGCTTTCTTTGTGTCAGGGAGTTTGTCTCTCCTGATGATCGCCGTGATCTCTTTCATGCCGTAACATCTCCTTTCAGCAGCTCTTTATTGCGTAATTGTTTACCGGGCAAAAATATAACGCGGATCATAAGCCCTCCTCACCGGTCCTGATGGTGTAGGAATGCAGGACATGAGTCACAAATATCTTCCCATCTCCGATAAAGCCGGTGGCGGCTTTGTCCCGGATTACCTTTACTATCCGCTCGATATCGGCATCCTCTACAACTATCATAATAAGTATCTTCGGCAATTCATCGTAATGCACAGGTCCCACCTGGAGTCCTTTCTGCTTGCCCCTCCCGAATACAGGCATCTTGGTAAGCGACGGCAATCCGATGCCCTCAAGCGCCAGGACTACCTCCTGCTCTTTTTCAGGCCTTATAAACGCCCTTATCATCTTCATATGCTCTCCTCTCTCAATGTTTTTATTTGCTCAGGTCCGGTAATTTTCCCCGGAAGTTCATTTGGCAAACTCTTTTTTAAGCCAGGGAGGAGGGGAATTCCTTGCCGTACTGAGCAGCTTGTTCACCGACGCCTCTATGCTCACCGGCTCTTTTACCTTTACCGGCATCACTCCCCTTCTTACCAGCTTCGCCGCCGCAGGCCCTCCTATCTCGGTCATATAAACGATCTTGCAGTCTGCCAGCTTGTCCACCTTGTCGGTTATCCTGTCGTCGTGGAGCCGTCCCATGCCGTTTGTTTCCGGAATTTCCGTGTCGGGTCCGTCGGCAAATTTCCTTGTTTCGAGAAATTTGTACCCGTCCGGCTCAAGATCGTATATTGAGAACTTTCCTGCCCGCCCGAAATGCTCGTCTATATTGATACCATCGGTTGTCGCAAAAGCCACTCTCATAAAATACCTCCTAAGCGCCGTCAATGCGCCGTCATCAGCAAGTTGCCGATCTCACTAATTGTATTAAGCGTTCCCCTGTATCCGACCGTTACCCTTGATGTCGCTCCCAGTAGCCTGTTCACCGGGAATCCTGTTTGATACAGCGGGACTTCCAGTTTACCGGCAGTTTCTGCGGCATGGGAATTCGAGATAAGGATGTCGAAGCCTCTGCCGACGGAATTCAGGTCCCCGACAATCGTTTCACAGGCCCTTATGCTTGAAGCAGACGCCGCATACTGCGGTATCACCGCCCTGATTACCGTTGTCCCCATTTCGTCCAGCAAGCCCGACATGACAACAGCATGGTCCGGTTCCAGCGCAATACATGCCTTTTTGCCGCCGGTGTAAAAATGCGCGTCCCCAAGTGCGTCCGCCAATATCATGCGCTGCCTGTCAAACCGTTTTGGTGTCGGCATGCCGCTTATCATCGAGAGAGTTTCGAGAAATATCTTCGGGTTTTCCAGGCCGCAAAGGCTGTCGAAAAGTTTGTACTCAATACCGAAGCTCTCTTTAATCTTCCGGGCGGGAAGCTCCATGCCCGCTCCGATCGCAATAGTGAATTCAGTGTTAGCCGCATCTTCGAGTTCCGCCGCTGTAACTCCGCCGAGCGCCAGGGTGGAAACCCCTTTCCTGCTTCCATCAAGGGCAGCAAGATCCGGGATCATGATTGCGCGCAGGCCGAAGGCTTCGATAGTCTCTCTCAGCTCCATGAAGTCCGCGGGAGTAAAACAGGAGCCTGTCAGCACATTGATCTGTCCTCTTTTAACGGAAGGCCCGCTATGTCCGTTTTTGGTCGCTATCGCGTCGATAACGGCCTCCAGGGCCTTAGCATATCCGGTTTCGAGCCCGCCCTCGTAATCGGGCGTAGATACGGGTATGATCCATGCGGAGCTTCCGGCGATACGCGACTTCAGGTCGCTGCGGATGTCGTCGCCTCTTACTTCGGAGAGTCCGGTTGTCAGCACGCCTATAACCTCCGGCGAGTTTTTTGCGATCAGCCCGTCTATCGTCCTTGTCAGTATCTCTTCGCTGCCCATGACCACATCTTCAACAAACATCTTTGAACTGACCAGTGATATCGGCTCCCTGAAATGACTCGTCAGTAGAACCTTGCCGAGGAAATTGCAGCCCTGCGCGCCATGTAAGATTGGAACCGCGCGATGAATTCCCTGAAAGGCTATTGCTGCGCCGAGCGCCTGCGAATGTTTCAGTGGATTGATAACAAGGTCCTGCCCGGGCCTGAAAACATGTTCCCCCGTCAGCCGCATACCCGAAGGCCGCGTCGAAGACCGCCTTTCATAAAACCGGATGCCTGAGCTCAAATCCCTTGCGATATTTATCAACCCCTCATACCCTGCGTATGGACTCTCCCTCTCCTGATTGACATCTATGAAAGGATATCCCTCCTTTACCGCGAGATATTTGTTACGACCGCCCGCAACCAGCATGTCCGCGCCTCTCTCTTTCAGCAATCGCAGAAGATTGCCGGGGGTCACATCCTCAACTATGGGCGCGTCCCGGCCCATGATCTTTTTCATCTTCTCCTCGTCTTCAGCGCTGCTTTTTTTAGCGCCCACAGCCACAACTTCTATACCCAGGTCCATAAGGGCCGATATGAATGACCAGCTCTTGACCCCTCCGGAATACAACACCGCTTTTTTGCCTTGCAGCAGGCTGTACGCGCCAAGCCTGTTTTGAAGCCTTTGTCTTTCGGAGGCTATAACCTCCTCAATTCTTTCGGGAAATGAGCTGTCCGCGCCCGACCTTACCATCTGTTCACCAACGGCCCTCAGGGCTTTGGTCATCTCAGTCTCCCCGAAAAAAGACACTTCGACATAAGGGATGCCGTATCTCCTTTCCATTTCCCTCGCAACGTTAATAAGCGCCCGGCTGCATACAACCATATTCAATTGCGCATGGTGCGCGTTACGTATCTCTTCCATGGTGGAATTCCCTGTGATCCCGGCCTGGATCTTTATCCCTGCCCTGTTCAGGACCGGCTCCACAAGCCGGAGGTCTCCGGCGATATTGTATTCGCCTATCAGATTTACATAGAAAAAGGAAGAGCGGTCCTGTCCGGCAGGGGCGGACCCGGTCCCTATAACCCTTTCGAGAAGAACCTCTCCTGCTATCCTGTTGCCCAGATTTTTGGGGCCGATAAAGCCCGGCGCATTCACGGGAATTACGCTGACTCCGGCCTCCATTTCGGCCTTTCTGCAGACCGCTTCCATATCTTCTCCAATGAGTCCGCTCACACAGGTTGCGTGAACGAAGATAGCCTTCGCCCCGGTCTCCATGACGGCCTTCAAAATAGCCCTGTATAGCTTGTCTTCGGATCCGTAAACAATATCCATTTCGTTCAGGTCGGTGGTGAATCCCTGCCTGTGGAGATCGCCCTTTGAGGAGAGCGAGCCCCTTCCCTCCCATGAATTGCCGCAGCATGCGATGGGGCCGTGGACAACATGCGCGGCATCGGCTATCGGCTGGAGAACAATCATCGCGCCGTCAAAGGCGCAGGACTCTCCTCCCCTCGCCCGGCAGAGCTTTTCGCTCTTTTCCTTTTGGCAGCCTTCCTGCATTAATCTGTCTACGGTCATCGACATATTATTTACCTCTTCAACGCTTGCCTTTTAGTTGCGTTCTCAGGACATTGCGCTGTTTTTCGCCCCATTCACCTTATCAGATCAAAACTCGTCGTATCGATCGTGCGTCTGTCAAGCTCATCTATTATCGCGTTTACAATAGTCGTCAGAAGGTTGAGCGCGCCCTCATACCCGATAATCGGCCGGCGGTGCAGATGATGCCTGTCAAAAAGTGGAAACCCTACCCTGATAAGCGGTGTTCCGGTGTCGCGCCAGAGATATTTGCAGTAGGAGCTGCCTATAAGGAAGTCGACCGGGTCGGTGAACAGCAGCGATCTCAAATGCCACATATCCTTGTTGATATAGACTTTGCCCCCGGCCCCATAAGGACTTGACGCCAGCAGGGCATTCGCCTCTTCCTCAAACGCCTTGTCATTGCTGCCGCATATTATATGGACGGGTTCGCCGCCCATCTCCATGATGAAGCTGATGAGTCCGAGCAGGACGTCCGGGTCTCCCACAAGCGCAAATCGTTTGCCGTGAACGTATGGATGGGAATCAACCATGGCGTCCACAACGCGCCCCCGTTCATCCTCCAGTTCCTGAGGTATCGGCTTTTCGGTCAGCCGGCTAAGCTCTTCAAGCAGGTGATCGGTATTGGTTATTCCGATCGGGTTGACCGCAATCGCCTCCCGGCTCCATTCCTTCCGGATATAGTCCATGGTCTTCAGCGTGGAGTATTTCTGGAGGGCCACTGTGGCGTGTGAATTTACGGAGTCCATGGTCGCCGCCAATGGAGTCCCGCCGTTATACATCCTGGCCGTACCGGTATTGGGCGAATCAAACTGGCCGCAGACATCGGCAAGCACGGTATGCTTTATCCCCATAACGGCAAGTATCCGTTTTATCTCGCGTATATTTCCCGTGTAGGCGTCAAAACCGGGTATTATATTTATCCCGTTGTTCGGCTCGCCCTTTTGCCCTGAAGTCAGGGTCTTCAAAATGCCTCTCAGCATGTTGTCATAGCCATTTATGTGTGTGCCCACAAAACTCGGGGTGTTCGCGAAAGGCGTAAGCAGTTCCTCCGGTATGACCTTTTTTTCGCGTGCGCTCTTAAGAAACGAATTCAGATCGTCTCCTATTACCTCGGCCATGCATGTGGTAAAGATCGCCATCATCTTTGGCTTATAGAGCGAGTAGGCGTTTTCGAGGCCTTCAATCATATTGTTAAGCCCCCCGAACACGGCCGCATCCTCCGTCATGGAGGTCGAAACCGCTTGCACCGGCTCCTTGAAATGGCGGTTGAGGTGACTCCGGAAATAGGCTGCGCAGCCCTGGGACCCCTGGATAAACGGGAGCGTATTTTCAAAACCGGAGGCGCAATAGAGCGCCCCGAGCGGCTGGCACGTTTTGGCCGGGTTGATCTTGATGTGCTCACGCTTAAAATTCAGTTCCCTGTATTCTTCAGTCTTTGTCCAGTCCGACACCCTCTTCAAATCTTCCGCAGTGGTCGCCAGCTCGAACTCCTTCTTGCATTCGCGCTGCTCGGCATATTCGCTTTCGCGGAAAAGTTCGCTGTGGTCTTTTATCCTTAGCTTTGACATAGAATTCTCCTTTCAATCCTGCTAATCGCGCTATTTTTTCCGCCTGATCAGGTTCCATGTCGGGCTGTTCACGGTCGCGTCCATGTCCCGCGCAAAAACAGGGAACCCGTCAAAGCCGTGATAAGGACCGGAATAATCCCATGAATGCATCTGCCTGAACGGCACACCCATCTTGTGATAGGTGTATTTTTCCTTTATCCCGGCCCCGACCAGGTCCGGCCTCATCCTGTGGGTAAACTCCTCAAGTTCAAACTCGGATGCGTCGTCCATGACCAAAGCCCCTTCCTTCACCATTGGATAAGTGCGGTTATAATCGTCGTCATGCGCAAATTCATATCCGGTGGCCAGGACCTCCATGCCGAGGTCTTCATACGCGCCTATAGTGTGGCGGGGCCTCAGGCCTCCCACATAGAGCATTACCTTCTTGCCTTCCAGCCGCGGCCGGTATTTCCCGATTACCGCGTCCATCATGGGCTTATATTTTTCAATGACCGCTTCGGCCCTGTCTTTAATGCCGTCGTCAAAATGAGAGGCTATCTTCCTGATGCTAGCATAAATCTTGGAAGGGCCGAAAAAGTTGAACTCCAGCCACGGCAAACCGTACACCTCTTCCATATGCCGGCAGATATAGTTCATCGAACGATAGCAATGTATAAGATTCAGCTTGGCCTTGTGCGCAATCCCTATTTCGTTCACCGATCCGTCGCCGGTCCACTGGGCGATCACGCGAAGGCCCATCTCTTCGAGGATTTTTCTTGAACACCAGGCGTCGCCTCCGATGTTGTAATCTCCGATCAGCGCCACATCATAGGGAGTCGATTTTTCGAGTGACCCCTTGCCGAGCATGAAGTCCCTGATGGCGTCATTGGCTATATGATGACCGAGAGACTGGCTTACACCCCTGAACCCTTCACATCTGACCGGCACAATATTCAGGCCGAGTTCCTTCGCCTTCTTTTTCGACACTGACTCGATATCGTCCCCGATAAGACCGACGGGACATTCGGACAGAACGCCAATGCTCTTGGCAAGAGGGAAAAGGCCCTTCACCTCGCTTATCGCATCGGCCAATCCCTTGTCTCCGCCATATACAATGTCTTTCTCCTGGAAATCGGTGCTGAAACACATGGTCCCGAAGGCATCAACTCCAGTTTCACCATTATAGTAATTCCGGCGTGACGCCCAGCTGTAAGAGCCACAGCCGATAGGCCCATGACTGATACATATCTGGTCCTTTACAGGGCCGAAGACGACCCCTTTTGCCCCGGCATATGCGCAGCCGCGCACGGTCATCACGCCCGGCCTCGACTTGATATTCGATTTCTGCACCCTGCAACCGGCGCATTCTCCGCTGGGATCATTGGCCGCAAGATGTCTGGCCCGCTCTTTGTTCACCTTTTCAGGATATGCCTCCAGTACGTCTTCAATCATGTTTTGCGTATCTTTTATCGATGTGCCCATCGTCCGTCCCCCCTGTTAATTGCGGATTTATGATTGCTGATTGATGACCCGATGGATCTGCAATCGCTAAGCCGACTCTCCGTCCAGTATCCCGAAATCCATCATGAGCTTTTCGAGTTCATCCATACTTATGGGAGTTGGTATGACAAAGTTCTTATTGTCCGCAATTTTCTTCGCAAGCGCCCGGTACTCGTCGGCCTGCTTATGCTCAGGCGCATATTCGATCACCGTCATCCTGCGCATCTCGGCCCGCTGCACTTCATTGTCCCTCGGCACGAAGTGTATCATCTGGGTATTGAGTTTTCTCGCAAGTTCCGAGATTAGTTCAAACTCCTTGTCCGTCTTCCTGCTGTTGCAGATAAGACCTCCCAGCCGCACACCGCCGCTTTGCGCATACTTGAGGACACCGCGCGATATATTGTTCGCCGCATACATGGCCATCATCTCGCCGGACGTAACAATATATATCTCCTTGGCCTTGCCTTCCCTTATGGGCATTGCGAACCCGCCGCAGACGACATCCCCGAGCACATCATAAAAAATGAAATCCGTGTCCGTGCCGTATGCGCCGTTCTCTTCAAGAAAATTGATGGCGGTTATGACACCGCGGCCCGCGCAGCCGACTCCCGGTTCAGGGCCGCCGGACTCGGCGCACCTTATGCCCTTGTACCCGGTGAGCAGCACCTCTTCGAGCTGCAGGTCTTCCACTGTGCCGCGCTCTCGCGCGAGGTCCATGACGGTCGACTGTGCCTTCCTGTTCAAAATGAGCCGGGTCGAGTCGGCCTTTGGATCGCACCCGATGATCATGCATTTATATCCGGCCTCGGCGAGGCCTGCGACCGTATTCTGTGTGGTGGTGGATTTTCCGATTCCGCCCTTTCCGTATACCGCTATCTGTCTCATATATTCCTCCATGCTGCAAATTTACCGTCTGACGTTATAATGCATCAGGCATGCCAACCCGGAGAAATGGCGTATTTAAAGGATTTAGATCGCTACAACTGAAATGGGCCGCCTTCCAATACTCCAATAATGTTGCTTATATTACATTTTTGTATTGTTTTGATTACAACCTGAGCGTATGTCCGGCATGAATATATATTGGTTTTGCGTCTTCCGTTGTTGAAAGTATGGGAGGGATGCGGGAGGAGTTGGACCTCCTCCCGGAATGATATTGATTGAAGGACCGATTAAAGGGCGGAGTCGCCGGTTTCCG
>JGI20214J51650_10001015_pt1 | contig 17788 bp, 14 predicted proteins | sample WetSurMetagenome_FD_51650 | JGI IMG/M metagenome (IMG submission 51650) | reverse complement strand
TCAATATTCTCTTTTATGATCTTGTTCGACAGACCCTCCTTTTTAAAGAAACCCTGCATATGTTTCACTTTCTGAAGTGTCGTTTTTGGATTTTCCTTTCCATCCATATCATTCCGGTCATTCAATCCTCTGAGTTCTGTAACTTCCCCCAGACTTTCAAGATCAAAGTCGAGCTGACCCTGTTTCTCTTCTTCTAAATCAGATATCAAAGTCTTTGATGATCTCTGGTGAACTGAAAAAGAATCATCATTTTTATCCTGTAAGACATGTGAGGGTACCGGGTTTTCGCTTGTAAGCAATTCAACCTTTTTAGGCTTTGGTTTCCTGTATGGAGTCAGGATGCTGTTTGAAGGAAATCCGGTTGCAATGACTGTTACACTTATATTTTCCCCGAGGTTTGTATCCTGGGATAAACCTCTGATTATAAGAGCGTCTTCCGACGATTTTTCGTACATGTAATCAGTTATCTGACCCAGTTCATCCATTGTAAGTTCGTTTGCCCCGGCACCTGAGGAGATGTTTACAAGAATACTTTTTGCTCCGGTGATATCATTTGAATTCAGAAGCGGCGATGAAAGTGCATTTTCAATCGCTTTCAGAGCCCTCTCTTCTCCCGAAGCCGATCCCATACCCATGATAGCCACTCCCGAATCTTTCATCACAGTCTCAACATCAGCAAAATCAACATTAATATACCCGGTTACAGTAATAATTTCAGCAATTCCCTTTACAGCAGTAGTGAGAATATCATCAGCTTTTGCAAATGCAGTTGAGACGCCCTGATCGCCATGGATCTCCCTTAGCTTTTCATTATTTATTACAAGAAGTGAATCAACAAATTCGCTCAGCCGGGTAATTCCTTCAATAGCATAACTGATCCTGACTTTACCTTCCGACTTGAACGGAATCGTCACTACGGCAATAGTAAGCAACCCTGCATCCTTGCACGCTTTTGCTATCACTGGAATTGCGCCTGTGCCTGTACCGCCTCCCATTCCGGTAGTCAGGAATACCATCTTTGTGTTGCCTGAAATGGCATCCATCACTTCCTTTATATTCTCGATGGCAGCCTGTCGCCCAACCTCCGGCTTGCTTCCGGCACCCCGTCCTTCTGTAATCGATGCTCCCAGCTGCACCTTTACAGGTACAGGGCTCCGGGTGAGGGCCTGATGATCGGTATTGCAGACCACAAAGTTCACATCCTTTATGCCCTTTTCATACATATGATTCACAGCATTGTTGCCGCCCCCGCCAATTCCGACAACTTTTATAATTGATGATCTTTCGACCGGCAGGTCAAAACTCATTATATCATCTGTCATTGTATTATTATTTAATTGTTTTTGAACAGTATTTTTCATGCAGATACCATATTTGCAACTAGTTTATTTTCTGTTCCTCCACTTCAAACATTTTTGAGATCATAAGTTTGATTTTCTCTGTTATTGGCACTTTGTCATTGGGCAGGTTATCCGGTTCAACTTCCTGTTCCTCGGCGACAGGGTTTTCAACCTTCTGGACTACAGGTTTCTTTACTTTGATATAATCTTCTTTCGTTCCGGCCTCAAATGATTTTTTATAAGTTTCAAGATGTTCAAACCCCCGGATTATAAGACCAACAGCAGTAGCATACATAGGCTGTTTTATCTCATCCCTCCCGTTGCCTGCCAGGTGCTCGTTCGGATAACCGATCCTTACGTCCATTGCAGTTTTGAAATTCATAAGCTGGGTTAAGTGTTTCAGCATTGCTCCTCCACCTGTAATCACCATGCCTGCTGCAAGTTTGTCGGCGTATCCTGAATTCTGAATCTCAAAATTCACTATATCTATTATCTCCTCCATTCTCCACTGGATGATGCCTGCCAGACTTCTGAAAGAGATCTCCTTGGGATTCCGGCCGCTGATGCCTGGAATAGCAACAACCTTATCTTCAGGAGCTATATCCCGGAGAGCCGAACCATACTGGATCTTAAGCTGCTCTGCATGACGTTCGAGTATCGCGCAACCTTCCTTTATATCTTTTGTGATCACATTCCCTCCGAAAGGGATTACTGCAGTGTGTCTGATAATATTGTCGTAATATACAGCCAGGTCGGTTGTTCCCCCTCCAATATCGACGAGCACCACACCTGCCTCTTTTTCATCTTCGGTGAGAACAGCATCAGATGATGCAAGAGGTTCGAGGACCAGATCCTTGAGATTCAGGTCGGCGCGCTGAATGCACCTTTCAATATTCTTTGCCGCAGCAACACGACCGATAACAATGTGAAAGTTTGCTTCAAGCTGATGTCCGCATATTCCGATCGGGTTCTTGATCCCCGGCTCATTGTCGATGATAAATACCTGCGGGATAACATGGATTATCTCCTCGCCCATTTCAACATGTATCTTGTACATATCCTCAATAAGCCGGAAGACCTCATCCTTTTTTATTTCATCATCAAAATTGTCGCGCATCTTTGATCCTCGGGTCTTGATGCTTCTGATGTGCTGACCCGCAATACCAACAAAGACATCAGAAAACACAATGCCTGAAAGTTTCTGGACATCATCAACTGTTGCCTGAATTGCATTTACTGTTTCCTCAATGTTCTGAACAACTCCTCTTCTGACACCTGTTGAAGGAGCCTTGCTGATCCCGAGAATTTCAATTTTACCATTCTCGTTTTTTTTGCCGACAATAGCCACAATTTTTGTGGTTCCAATGTCGATTGCTGCTACATACTGTTCCTTTTTGCTCATAGTCTGAAATATGGTTTTTTCTTTTATCTCCGCCTGCAAACGATCTGGCCTTTGAAAGCCAGATTTATGTTTGAATATTTATTCCACCCCACCTCGGGAAGAACTCTGTCGTAGAATACTTCAAGGTTCTTTAACTTATTTTCAAAATCTCCGGTACTTCCAAGATGAATTGTGTGGTTTCCGACTCTGGGGATAAGGTCAATTTCATCATTGCCGTCAACAAAGATCTGGTCAATCTGGGCCGACCAGAATTCATCTCTGTTAATATACTTCACCAGCGGAAAAATATCCTTCAGGATTGAGTATTTAATGCTTGTGTCCAGAACACTGATTCCGTTCAGCATAGCCTGGCTGATATTTATATTACCACCGATAATATGCAGCCTCGGGGTATAGAGATTTCTTCTCCTGATAACAACTCCATCCTCATCAACATAATAATCACCGCCGCCGTTAGGGATCACTCTCATTATCGGAGTACGCTGATCACCAATAATGTGAAGAGTGCCATCGATCGACATAAAGACTTCGGCAGTTTTCAACTCCTTGTAAGCACTCATGGTGTTTTCTATCTCATCCATACGGATATCCCTTACCGGTTTGCCGATTAAATTTCCGTTGCTTCTTAAAATTGTGTTCAGAATATCTCTTTTTGTCACAAAATGATAGTCCGATGAATCTTTAATAGTGATCTCAATCTTCCTGCACAATTTTGAATTATACCATTTTGAATAATAAACAGGCATTATCACAAGGTATAAAGCCGGTATAAGTAATAGTATCCTAAGTATTCTGCTCATAATCCCCTGCTGCTTTTAAGCTTTTCCTCAATCGGAGCTGCCAACTTGTCTATATCACCGGCTCCGATTGTAAGAAGAACATCAATTTTTTCAGCATCAATGTATTCAGTTACCCGGGCAGCATCCATTATCTTCTTTTTCGTCGATTTCATCCTGTTCAGAATCATTTCAGAATTTACACCGGGTATCGGTTTTTCACGTGCCGGATAGACTGGAAGCAGCACAATCTCATCAAGTTCATCCAGAATTGCTGCGAAACCATCAGCATGATCACGCGTTCTTGAAAAAAGATGAGGCTGGAATATTCCCGTAATTTTCCTGCCAGTAAAAAACTCCCTGACTGACGTTATGCATGCCCTTATCTCTTCAGGATGATGTGCATAGTCATCGATGTATGCAAGTCCGGGCAGATTGACCCTGATATCAAACCTCCTCCTGACGCCCTGGAAAAGCATAACAGCTTTGCGGATTTCCTGTTCTGTCACACCGCAATTCAGTGCAACCGCAATTGCAGCCGTAAGGTTTTCAATGTTTATTACCCCCGGAAACGGAAAATGAAGGTCGCGGATCAACCCCTCAGGAGTCTGAAGATTGAAACTGTAGTAATCAGAGTAATTCTTCACTTCAAAGTAGCGGTAATCAGAACCAGGAACTGACCCGTATGTAAATCCTGTAATTCCTGCGGGTACGGAGATCTTCTCCCTGATGTTGAAATTAATAAACAGCTTGCCGTCCGCCCTGATCCTGGAGCAGAATTCATTGTAAGCCCTAATCATAGTCTCATGATCACCATAAATATCAAGATGATCGGCATCGACAGAGGTAACCACTGCCATTAATGGTTTAAGCCTGTGGAACGACCTGTCGAATTCATCGGCCTCCATAACAATATAAGGGCCTTCCCCTGTCAGAAGGTTTGTATTATAATTCTTCGATATACCACCTAAAAATGCAGAACAATCAACATGCGACTGCTTAAGCAGATGTGCTGTCATTGTTGATACAGTTGTCTTCCCGTGAGTACCGGCGACAGCAAGTGTGTCGGCTGCCGATGAAATTTCACCAAGAATCTCTGATCTTTTGTATATCCGGTATCCGTTCTTTCTGAAAAATGAAATTATATGATTTTCAGGTGGAATTGCCGGAGTAAAGACAACTATAACTTTCTCCTTTTTGGATAGCTCGCCAAACAACGGGGGAATACTTTTTAACGTATCCTCATAAGAAATAATACAGCCCTTTTCTGCCAGTGACCTTGTGATTTCTGATTCTGACCTGTCATAGCCGGCAATAAGATATCCTCCCTGTTCAAAATAAAGGGCAAGGGCGCTCATTCCGATACCTCCTATACCGACAAAATATATCCCGTCAATATTTTTAAGGTCGATCATTCTTTAATCAGTTTAAGCACTTCTCTGGCAATTCTCATATCAGCATCCCTTTCGGCCATCCCTGCAATGTTCTCCGACAATGTTTTTTTCTTTTGATTATCCGAAACAAGATTAATTGCTTCATTAACAAGAGATTTCTCAGCCATTCCATCAGGTATAACAATGGCAGCATTCTTCCTGGCAAGTGCCATGGCATTCCTTGTCTGGTGATCCTCCGCAACATTTGGTGACGGAACAAGAATTACCGGTTTCCCAACAAGACACAATTCGGAAATGGTACCGGCTCCGGCTCTTGAAATAATTATTCCTGCTGCAGCAAAAGCAAAGTCCATCCTGTCGATAAATGAATGAACTGAGATATTGCCTGCAGCTTTGACCGGAAAAAGTTTCATGACGTCATCATAATAATATTTCCCTGTCTGCCACAGCCACTGGCAATCTGAATTCCTCAAAGCTTCCAGATTGTTTGACAGACATTTGTTTATAGTCTTGGCACCTAGTGATCCTCCAAGAATCAGAATAACCGGCAAGGAATCGTTAAGGCCAAAAAACCTGAAAGCATCCTCCTTCAGACTTCCCAGATTATCAAAGTTCTGACGTACCGGATTACCCGTTTTTATTATTTTTTCTGCAGGAAAATATTTTTCCATTCCGTCGTAGGCAACGCATATAGCTGATGCTTTTTTTGCAAGCAGCTTGTTGGTTACCCCGGCATAGCCGTTCTGTTCCTGAATAAGAACCGGTATCCCCATTTTCCCGGCCTGGTTCAATACCGGTCCGCTTGCATACCCCCCTACTCCAACAGCAACATCAGGTTTAAATTCCCTAAGTGTTTTTTTTGCCAGGCTCAGGCTTTTCAAGAGCTTTATCAATACCGAAAAATTCTTAAGAATATTTTTCCGGCTGATCCCTGCCACCGGAAGTCCCACTATTCTGTAACCTGCTGCCGGGACCTTTTCCATCTCCATCTTTCCTTCAGCACCCACAAAGAGAATTTCAATATCCTTATCGATCTTCCTCAGAGCATTGGCAATGGAGATAGCAGGGAAAACATGTCCCCCTGTACCTCCTCCGGTTATAATGACCCGCTTATGCCTTTGCTGGTTCATAAATTTTTTCTCCCTCATCCGTTTTTTCCTCTTCAGGAAGTTCTTCCTTCATAATCCTGGCATTGACAACCCTGCTTACACTCAGAATCGCTCCTATCGAAACGCTCATGACAAGTGCAGAGGTTCTTCCCCAGCTTACCATTGGCAGGGTCTGTCCCGTTACCGGGAAAAGCCCGACTGCCACAAGCATATTGATCATGGCTTGCATTGTTATCATAACAATAAGGCCCATAACCATATAGGCAGGGAAAGCAGCGTCGCACTTTTTCACTATGGTTATGCCCCTGAACAGCAGGACCATGTAGGCAAGAATAAGAGGTAATGCGCCGAATAGCAGTCCGTATTCTTCAATTATTATTGCGAAAATAAAATCGGAATTCGACTGAGGAAGCATGTTTCTCTGTGTGCTCTTCCCCGGTGCCTTTCCGAAAAGGCCACCAGTGGAGATGGCTATTTTTGCCTGGTTCGACTGGTAATTTGAATCGTCATCTACCTTGCTTGAAAAATGGGCTTTGATCCTCCTTTCCCATGTTGCAACCCTGTTGTCATCTGAAACCATCACAAGTACAGATGCAAATATAAGTATGCCGACTACAGCAATTCCGACATAAGCCAGCAGGAACTTCATAGGAACCCGTCCGATAAACATTATCGTCATACTTATGCCGAAAACCATAACCGCCGTTGAAAGATTTTCAGGCATTATTAGTCCGCAGACAATTACAACAGGGACCATCATGAATTTTGTCACCACCATGAAGTCGTTCAACTTATCCTTAAACTGACCCAGTACCCTTGCCAGATAAATAACCAGCGCCAGCTTGGCTACATCGGACGATTGAAGCCTCCCTACCCCGGGAATGTTAATTGCTCTTACAGCATCATTTACCCTGACTCCAAAAACAAATGTCAGGGCCAGCAATCCTATTGAAAATAAAAGAATCAGCCCCGCAAGCCTGTAGTATATCCTGTAGGGCAGGTAGTGGACAAGTACTATTATAATGAGACTTAGCGCAAGTATTATAAGCTGACTTCTGAGGAAGAAGGTCGTATTGCCTCCGTGCTTGAGGTAGGCAACACTCACCGATGAACTGTAAACGGCAAGCAGGGAGTATATCATGAAGACTACTACCAGCGCCCATATTACCCTGTCGCCCTTGAAGGTTTTTGTAAGCCAGCCCTGCTGCATTTTTTAATAAGTTACAGATTTCTGACAGATTGCTTAAACTGACGACCCCTGTCCTCATAGTTGTTGAAAAGGTCAAAGCTTGCACATGCAGGCGATAAGAGAACTGTCTGTCCCTTTTTTGCAAGGTAATAGGATGATTTGACAGCTTCATCCATCGATGATGTCTCAACAATTGTGGGAACAATATCCTTAAATGAATCGACAATTTTCTTGTTATCTTTGCCAAGACAAACGATCGCTTTTACTTTTTGTCTCACAACNGGAAAAAGCTCGGAATAATCATTTCCTTTGTCCACGCCTCCTGCTATCCATACAACATCGGTTTCCATGCATTCAAGGGCATACCAGGTCGAATTTACATTGGTCCCCTTCGAATCATTTATGAAGTTTATTCCACAGACCGTGATTACCGGTTCCAACCGGTGTTCCACTCCCTGAAAATCAGAAAGACTCTCCCTGATAATATCTTTCCTTATTGTCAGTACTTTGCCTGCAATCGCTGCTGCCATCGAATTGAAAATGTTGTGACGGCCTTTTAATGCCAGATCATGAATGGTCATAAGGTTGGTTTTAGTATGATAATCAATTACTATTTCATTGTTTTCGATATAGGCAGCCATACCTTCCTTTGAGTCGGCAGAAAAAGGAAGAATTGTCATCCCGTATTCCTTCTTTGCCAGCTCGCTTTTGATTATCGGATCGTCAGCCCAGTATATCAGAAACTCCGATTTTGAAAGGTTTTGGGTTATCCTGAATTTTGAGTCTATATANTTCTGAAGGTTATGGTCATATCTGTCGAGATGATCTGGTGTAATATTCATCAGAACAGCGATATCNGCCCTGAAAGAGAACATCCCGTCGAGCTGGAAACTGCTCAGCTCAATTACATAATAATCATATCCTCCCTCAGCAACTGCCATGGCGAAACTGTTACCGACATTACCGGTCATTGCCGCATTTTTTCCTGCTTTTTTAAGGATATGATAGATGAGATTTGTCACAGTTGTTTTTCCATTGCTTCCTGTTACACAAATCTTTGTGCCTGTTGCGTACCTGCCTGCAAATTCAATTTCAGATATCACGGGAATACCCCTTTCATGAAGCTTTGTTACAATTGGAACATCTTCACGGACTCCTGGGCTCTTAATTACTTCGTCGGCAGATAAAACCTCCTCCTCAGTATGCTTTCCTTCCTCCCACCTGATTTTGTTTTTATCAAGAATATCCCTGTATTTCTGCTTTACCTCACCTTTGTCAGATACAAAAACCTCAAATCCCTTCTTCTTTGCAAGTATTGCTGAACCTGCACCGCTCTCACCCGCTCCGAGTATGACAATCTTCTTCATCCTGTTATCTGATCTTTAAAGTCACAATGCTTATTACAGCAAGTATTATAGCCACTATCCAAAACCTTGTGACAATTTTAGGTTCCGGAAATCCCTTTTTCTGAAAATGATGGTGCAGAGGGGCCATCAGGAAAATCCTTCGCCCGACGCCATATTTTCTTTTTGTTCTTTTAAAATTCGACACCTGAAGGACAACCGAGAGGTTCTCGACCAGGAAAATTCCGCACAGTATGGGGATAAGAAGCTCCTTTCGTATAATTATAGCGAATACTGCAATGATCCCGCCAAGGGCAAGACTTCCGGTATCGCCCATGAAAACCTGAGCAGGATAGGAATTGTACCACAGAAAACCGATTGTGGCACCGATCATGGCACTTGCATATATAACAAGCTCACCGCTGTTCGGAATGTACATTATGTTCAGGTAACTGGCATAAATTACGTTGCTGGAAACATATGCCAGTATTGCGAGCGCGGTACCTATAATAGCAGAGGTACCTGTCGCCAGGCCATCGAGCCCGTCGGTCAGATTTGCACCATTTGAGACTGAAATGACGATGAAGATAACAATCAGCACAAAGACCATCCATGTGAACATTGGCCGGATCTTTTCAGGAATAAATGACACAAGCCATGAGTAGTTAAACTCATTATTCTTTACAAAGGGGATCGTGGTTTTAAGAGATTTGCGCTCCATCGACACCTGACCTTCAGGGAAGTAAGGTTTCTGAGGATCAAGAAGCTCAGTCCTCTCTCGGGCCGTAAGGTCGGAGACTGAAACTTTCTCCATAATAATGACATCCTTGCTGAAGTACAGTGTCAGTCCCACAATGATTCCCAGAATGATCTGGCCTGCTACCTTTGACCTTGCCGCCAGGCCCTCCTTGTTCTTCTTAAAAACCTTGATATAATCATCCATAAATCCTATGAAGCCCAGCCAGAGAGTTGTCAGAAGCATGAGAATTACATAAATATTACCGAGCTTCGCAAAAAGCAGAACGGGTATCACTATTGAAGCCAGGATTATTATTCCACCCATTGACGGGGTCCCCTTTTTTTGATACTGGCCTTCAAGACCGAGATCCCTGACAACTTCGCCAACCTGTTTTACCTGAAGGAATGTTATAATACGCTTACCTATAATCATTGATATTATAAGCGAAGTGATCACAGCCATTGCCGATCTGAATGTTATATAGGTGAACATCCCGGCCCCGGGGACATTAAGTTCATTGAGATATTGAAAAAGATAATAAAGCATCTCCTATTTGTTATTTTTCAGCTGCAGGGCAGCCTTAAGTTCCTCCCTGTCGTCGAAATGGTGTTTTATACCGTTTATCTCCTGATAGTTTTCATGTCCTTTGCCAGCGACAAGTATCACATCACCCTGACCGGCTAGCATGACCGCGGTCTTTATTGCCTCTCTCCTGTCGCATATTCTGAGAACCCTCCGTTTCAGATCGGCCGTTATCCCTGCTTCCATATCATCAAGAATCTTTTCCGGATCCTCGGTCCTTGGATTGTCGGAGGTAAGAATTGCCTTTGAGCTGCCTTCTGCAGTTATAGCGGCCATTTTAGGACGCTTTGTGCGGTCCCGGTCCCCACCTGCACCCACAACCGTGATAAGCTGATGGTTCCCTTCCCTGATCTTATTGATAGTCGATATTACATTAAGCAGTGCATCGGGTGTGTGAGCATAATCGACAAGACCAGTTATTCCGCCCGTACCCTCAACCGATTCAAGCCGGCCGGGAACTGACCGGAGATCGCTGAGAATTGCAAGAATCTCTTTCCGGTTTCCTCCAAGAAGTTCTGATGCTGCAAAAACTGCCAGCAGGTTTGAAGCATTGTAATCACCGATGAACCTTGTCCATAATTCCTCTCCCTGAATCCTCAGATCCATCCCCCTAAAGTCCTGCTCAATGACATTGCAACGGAAATCTGCAATGCCTTTGGCCGAAAATGTGTATTTTTTCGCTCCGCAATTCTGGAGCATAATTTTTCCATTTTTGTCATCGATATTCGCAAGAGCAAATGCATCGGAAGGGAGTGAATCAAAGAAACTCTTCTTGGCATTCAGGTAATTGCTGAATGTTAGATGGTAGTCAAGATGGTCGTGTGTGAGATTTGTAAAGATCCCTCCAGCAAATTTCAATCCTGCAATCCTTTTCTGGTCAATAGCGTGCGAACTTACCTCCATAAAAGCATAATCGCAGCCTTCCCTCACCATGTCGGCAAGGAGCCTGTTTAGTTCAATCGGATCGGGAGTTGTATGAGTAGCCGGAAGCTCTGTAATTACAATGTAATTACATACTGTCGAAAATAGTCCGCACTTGTATCCAAGTCTGGTGAACATCCTGTAAAGCAGTGTGGCAATAGTTGTTTTACCGTTTGTGCCTGTGACTCCTGTAAGCTTCAGCGAAGAAGATGGATTCCCGAAAAACTCTGAAGCTGCAATCCCGAGTGCTTTAGCTGAATCATTTGTTTTTATCCAGCAGATTTTCTTATCAGCTTTTTCAGGAAGAATTTCACATATAACAGCAGTTGCGCCCGATTCAACTGCTTTCACGATAAAATCATGCCCGTCAGTTTTTGTTCCCTTCAACGCAACGAACAAAGTACCGGGAGTCACCTTTCGTGAATCAAATTCTATACTGTCAATCACCGGATTTTCTTCTCCCGTAACTGAGANCACATCTATGTTCTTAATCAGATTTCTTATCCCTGCCTTCATAAATCACATATTCATATCAAGTGAAACTANACTCCCTTCATAAACCCTTGCGCCATGTTCGGGTGATTGCCTTAAAACCCTTCCCTTTCCGCTGTATCTTACCCTGAGGCCGGAATTTTCAAGCAGGTAAACGGCATCTCTCAGGCTCATNCCCCTTACATCCGGTACCAGGCCTTCTTTCAGGCTGACACCCACAAGCCGTATAGTATCTCCGCTTTCGCGGGTAGCAACCCACTCCTCTTTAGAGGTTTTTTTGTACCTGACATCAAGCTCGCCAAGCACTTCGTTTATATCGGATCTTAAACCGTTTCCCGCTTCGGGTGCAGTTGGTTTCATATCCTTATCCTCTTTGCTTTCAGCCCTGTAATCCCTGAAGAACCTGGTCGCATAGACCTTGTCGGATATCTCCTTGAAAACAGAACCTGCAACTATATTTCCGTAGTACACTCCGTTTGAAGGTGCGTTTACGACGACTATGCATGAATAAAGAGGATTCTCCGCAGGGAAGTAACCCACGAACGAAGCCTGGTAGGAGACTCTCTGNCGATAACCCTTATTATTGAGAGCTATCTGGGCAGTTCCGGTCTTCCCGGCAATTTTGTAATTTGAGTTTTTCAGATTTGTTGCGGTGCCATGTTCCACAACGCCTTCCATCATAGCTTTTGCCTTTCGTATTGTATTTCTTGATGCAATTGAATTTATAATGACTTCTGTTCCAAAGTTCTTAACCACCGATCCGTTTCTGAGAATTGAGGTAACAAATCTCGGACGTATCATTTTTCCGTCGTTTGCAACAGCATTATAGAAGGTAAGTATCTGCAGGGGAGTCATCTGAACCTCATAGCCATGCGACATCATCGGAAGAGATAGTCCTGACCAGTATTTATCGCCTGGGTATCTTATAAGCGGCACTCCTTCACCCTTTATCTGAATATCGAGCTGCTGGTTAAGCTTCATTGCATAGAGTCTGTTTACAAAATCCTTTGGATTATCCTTGTAATATTTGTTTATGATTATTGATGTGCCGACGTTTGAAGATTTTTCAAATACCTGCTTTACAGAGATTTTGCCATAACCTTCTTCCTTCGTATCGCGGATTATCTTGTCATAGAACTTTACTTTGCCGTTGCCGGTGTCAACAATATCGCCGGTATCTATCACCCCGTCTTCAATAGCCGCCATGAGTGATGCAAGTTTAAAAGTTGAGCCGGGTTCTGTGCTTTCAGCAATCGCATAGTTATATGTCTCATGAAAACTCCCGTCACCCCTGCTCTCAAGGTTGGCAATAGCTCTTATGTCGCCGGTCTCGACTTCCATAAGCACGGCACAGCCATGATGGGCATTATGTTTTCTCAGCTGGGTTTCGAGTGCACTCGATGCCACATCCTGAAGTTCAACATCGATTGTCGTCACTATATCATTTCCGTCTTTCGATTCAACACTTTCACCATCGTTGACTATAATCCAGTCTCCTCCTGTAAGCCGCTGCTTGACAACCAGTCCGTTCTTTCCTGCAAGCTCTTTATTGAAAGAACCCTCAAGTCCGACCTGGGTGCCTTCAGTGCTCTGGTTCAGATAGCCGATAGTCCTGGCTGCTAACTCATTATGGGGAAGGATCCTTTTGCTTTCAGGTTGTGCGACGAGACCTCCCTTAAATTGTCCTTCCCTGAAAATGGGGAGCTCCCTGAGTTTTTTCAGAGTAGCGTAATCTACTTTCTTACTAATCAGAAAATAGCGGTCCCCTCTTTTTCTTGCTTCGGTTATGACTGATCTCCAGCCAGCGGCAGATCTTACTCCAATAAGCCTCGAGAGACCTTCGGATAACCCGCTGATTCCTGACGACCATGTTTCGGCGGTCATGCCGCTGCTCCTTGTATCCATATAAATAGAATAGTATGGAACTGAGCTGGCAAGCAGCCGGCCGTCCCAGGAAAGTATATCTCCCCTGTTTGCAGGCATTTCTGCGGTCTTGAAGACATACTTCTCGCTCATTGCCGACCATTTGCCCCTCTGTACATATTGCAGGATAAGTATCTGGACAATCAGAGCAATGGCAAGAACTGTCAATACAAAGTATACGACCGCGCTCCTCCATACTATTTCTTCCCTTACTGCCATACTTTTTTACTATTTATCCACAATGAGCCTGTAAGGTGGTGTTTTGAGCTCCTCAAGCCCTAGACCTTTCTCACGGACCATCCTGTACACTTCCGACTGCTTGCTTACATCCATCAGGTTTGCAGAGGTTGAAAGTGATTCAGCTTTCAGGTCCTTCACTTCCCTTGTAAGCCTTGCGCTTTCACGGGTGATTTTTTCTGCATGAAACCTGTTGCCTATATAGAATGCCCCAAGAATAGTAAGGAAAATAATGTACCACAGGTTCTTGAGGACTATCACATCGGAAAATATGATACCACTCATCAGCTCCTTCATGAAACTGCCGGGTTTCCCCTGTTTTGGTTTTGTTTCCTTCTGTTCTGCCATTTTCAGATCTTTTCTGCAATTCTCAGCCTTGCGCTTCTGGCTCTTTTATTATCCTCAATTTCAACGTCATCAGGCACTGTACCCTTTTTGTTTATGATCCTGAAAGGGGTGATCAGGTTCCCATAGAAATCTTTCTTTTCCTCCCCTTCGAAGTTTCCCGTTCTCATGAAGTTCTTAACAACCCTGTCCTCGAGCGAATGATAGGTTATGACAACCAGCCTGCCATCCTTTTTCAGAAGCTCCAGCGACTGCTCAAGCATCTCTTTCAGGTAATCTATCTCATGGTTAACCGCAATCCGGAGCGCCTGAAATACGCGGGCATAGAATTTATGTTCCTGGCGGGGAGGTGCCAGCTTTCCGATTGCGTTGATCATATCACTTACTGTTGCCAGAGGTCTGACAATCCTTGCCGAAGCAATCTCTTTAGCAATTCGTCTGGAATTGACAAGCTCGCCAAAATCATAGAAGATTTTTGCGAGTGAAGCCTCGTCAAGAGTCTTAAGGAGGCTAGCGGCAGTGACTGAACCCTTTTTATTCATCCTCATATCAAGCTGCACATCCTGGCGAAAAGTAAATCCTCTTTCCGGCTCATCAAACTGGTGGAATGATACCCCCAGATCGGCAATAAGCCCGTCGATTGAATCTATCCCATTGAATTTCAGATTGTTTTTAAGGAATCTGAAATTCTGATTCAAAAAAATGAGCCTTTTGTCATCCGGAACATTAAGCATTGCATCCTCATCCTGGTCAAAGGCAATAAGCTTTCCTTTCCTGAGCCTTTTAAGAATCTCCATCGAGTGTCCACCACCACCAAAAGTGACGTCAACATAGATTCCGTCAGGCCGGATATTAAGACCCCTGACACTCTCATCAAGCAATGCAGGCACATGGTAAAACATTATTCCTGAGGCTCATTTATGCTGCCACCCATTAGCTTTTCAGCCAGGTTTGCAAAATCTTCAGAAGGCATTCCGATTGTCTCATAAACCGATGCCGGCCAAATCTCTATTCTTCCATCCTGTCCGGCAAGAACGACATCCCTTTCAGCTCCGATAAGCTCCATCAGTCTTTTCGGTACAAGCATCCGGTTATTATTGTCGAGAGTGAGCTCTGCAGTTCCCTTGAAGAAGTTCCGCAGGAACATGTTATGCTCACGGTTGTAAGGATTTATTTTCTTCCTGATCTTTTCAATCTGTCTGTTCCAGTCGTCGATAGCATAAAGCACAAGGCAGTTTTCGAAAATATCCTTCCTGACCACAAAATGATCCTGTGCAGCAGACGGCATCTGCTTTTTGAATGCCACCGGAAGGATGATCCTCCCCTTGGCATCCACTTTGCACGGGTAATCGCCTATGAATGTGGCCATACTTTGATTCTGACAATTAAAACGCTAAAATATGAAAAAAATATCCACTTTCCCCCACTTTACTCCACAATATTTTTTAGGGTTGTTAATAACTTTTACTTCCAACCCTCATGATAAGGCCATCTGATCGATGGTTACGTAAATAAAAAAAAAATGGTATTTTTACACCGGTATAAAAAATAACATTGCCGGTATGACTGAATCTCCTGAAAAGAACGATATCCTCCAGATCGATGTCGGGCAGATACTCTATTCCAAAAATCCGGCTCTGAGAAAGATTGTTCCGGGATTCATTGTCAGATATTTAAAGAGGATTGTGCATCAGGATGAACTGAATGAATTCCTGAAAAGTGCAGGACACCTGAAGGATGCTGAATTCATAAAAGCCGGACTTGATTTTTTCAACATCACCTACAGGGTTTACGGCAGTGAAAACATCCCCGGGTCGGGAAGATATATTTTTGTTTCGAATCATCCGCTGGGTGGCCTTGACGGACTGGTCTTCATAAATGAGTTGTCGATGTATTACAGGGATCTGAAATTCCCTGTAAATGATATTCTTATGAATATCAGAAACCTCTCAGGTATCTTTCTGCCGATAAATAAGCATGGATCGCAGGAGAGGGAATCTGTAAGGAAGATAGAAGAAGCTTATGCTTCTGGGAACCAGATCCTCTATTACCCTGCCGGACTATGTTCAAGGAAGAAGAAAGGGGTGATAAGTGATCTGCGATGGCATAAAAGTTTCATCTCCAAATCAGTACAGTACAAGAGAGATATCATCCCCGCATTTTTTTCGGGCCGGAACTCGGATTTCTTCTATAACCTCTCCAACATAAGAAATTTTCTTGGCATAAAAGCAAACCTCGAAATGCTGTATCTTGTTGATGAACTTTTCAAACAGAGAGGAAAGGCAATAGATATTGTTTTCGGAAAGAGTATACCCTGGCAGACCTTTGACAAATCAAAAACTGCACCTGAATGGGCGGATTGGGTCAGAGACAGGTCTTATGAACTTAAATCGTCGTTACCAATACAGAAATTATGAAACCAGTAGCTGAACAGCTTCCAAAGGATCAGATCATTGCAGAACTTACACCGGAGAAACTCCTTCGCAAGACGAACAACGGCAATAATGAAGTTTACCTTTTTGATCACAGGAGCTCACCTGCACTGATGCATGAGATTGGAAGGATCAGGGAGATTACTTTCCGGCACGCCGGAGGNGGGACTGGCAAGGACATTGATCTCGATGAATTTGACACTGATCCTGAAGATCCNCAGAAGCAGCTTATCGTCTGGGATCCGGAAAACAGGGAAATAATAGGCGGTTACCGGTTATATTTTCCTCCGAAGGGATGCATCACATGCGATGTCACAAAGCTTGCTTCTTCGTCATATTTCAAATTCTCTGAAAAATTCCTGAAAAAATATTATCCTCACATGATGGAGCTTGGCCGCTCGTTCGTGCATCCCGACTATCAATCACGTGCCATGGGCCGCAAAAGCCTTTTTGCTCTTGATAATCTCTGGGACGGACTTGGAGCGATAATCCTGGATAACCACCATCTGAAATTCCTCTTTGGTAAGGTAACAATGTACCCCCATTTCAACCGGAAGGCAAGGAATATGATACTCTATTTTCTGAAAAGGCACTTTGATGATCCTGATAATCTTGTAATGCCTCTCGATCCTGCCCGGATTGATATTAACCAGGAAGAGATGCGCAAAATTTTCAGAGGATGGAGATACAAGGATAATTATAAAATCCTTTCAAGGGAGGTCAGGAACCTTGGTGAGAATATTCCGCCTCTTATAAACGCTTACATGGGTCTGTCGCCGACAATGAGGACATTCGGGACCTTTATAAACCACAAGTTCGGAGATGTTGAGGAGACNGGGATAATGATCACCCTGAGGGATATTTATGTTGAGAAGATCAACAGGCATCTGGCATCATACAAAAAGGATTTTCTCATCACATGGTTTTCACACGGAAATCAGTAAGCCCTTTCATTCCGGCCCTCAATGTAATTTATGAATGACTGGTTCGACACTTTGTTCCCGCCAGGCGTAGGGTAATTTCCTGTAAAATACCAGTCTCCCGTATGTCCCGGACAAGCTTCGTGCAAACCTTCAATTGACTGAAAAACTATCTCAACCTCTGCCCTGATATCCTCCGATTTGAGAAGCGATGAAATCTTTTGTGAAATCAAATCAGTACANAAAGGTTTATAAATCTCCTTTACAAGGTTTCTGATTTGATCAACGGGTTTCAGTATTTCCGATTTTGCCTCATCATACAATTCCCGCAGAAACTTTTCTTTCCCGTTATCTTTCAGCAGTTCAACTGCCGCCTTAAACGCTATCAGATCGCCAAGTTTTGCCATATCAATCCCATAGCAGTCGGGATATCTCAGCTGGGGAGATGATGAGACTATAACTATTTTTTTTGGATCGAGCCTGTCAAGTATTCTAATTATACTTTTCTTCAGAGTGGTNCCCCTTACAATTGAGTCATCGATNATAACAAGGTTGTCGACTCCTCTTTTGATTACACCGTATGTTACATCATAAACATGACCGACCAGGTCGTCCCTGCTGATATCTTCAGTTATGAAGGTCCT
>JGI20214J51650_10001013_pt1 | contig 17825 bp, 15 predicted proteins | sample WetSurMetagenome_FD_51650 | JGI IMG/M metagenome (IMG submission 51650) | reverse complement strand
TATTATATTATCTCAACTCTAAGTTCTTCAAACTTAAGTTCACTCCAATCTTCTTCCTGACTTTAGGCACTCCGAACTTTAGCGCACTCCAAACTTTTTTCCTATCTTTCAACCTGAATTTTAATATGCCTTTCAAAATTTTCAATAATGACTTACATATGAAAAGAACAATCATTTGCTTTCTCGTGATCTCATTCCTTCTAATTCTTACAGCGAAAACAGCAATTTCACAGATTGCTGATGAGTTTAGTCCGGCATCCTCAAATGTGCCCGGATCAGAATATCCAAAAATCTCTAAAGACCTGCGTGTAAGTGTCCGGTTGAAAGCCCCTCTGGCTACCAGGGTACAGGTTATGGGAGGAGAAGGATTATGCCCCAAACCATTAGATCTTAACAAAGATACATCGGGAAACTGGAATGGGATCATCCCGTCTGCAGGGCCTGGTTTCCATTATTACTGGTTCATGGTGGATGGAGTCCAGGTCAATGATCCGGGTAGTGATTCATACTTCGGATATGGAAAACCAACCAGCGGTATTGAAATCCCTTCGGAAGGCGAGGATTTTTACCTCATTAAGAACATACATCATGGTGAAATAAGGGAACACTGGTATTACTCGGAGATAACCGGCAAATGGCGAAGGGCTTTTGTATATACCCCGCCTGATTATGATGAAAATCCCGGAAAACGATATCCCGTTTTGTATTTGCTTCATGGTATGGGTGAAAATGAAAGAGGATGGTCCCTGCAGGGACATATGAATTTTATTATGGATAACCTTATAAATGAAGGCAAAACAGCTCCTATGATAGTTGTAATGGACAACGGAACAGCCATTGACAAAAATGCTCCTGTCGTAAAAGAAAAAACACCAGCTACAAGAAACTTCATGGAAGAGATATATAAAAGTACTGCTATCCTTGAGAATGTCTATATCTCCGAGATAATCCCAGCTATGGAATCGTATTACAGGGTTCTCCCCGGAAGTCAGAATCGTGCGATGGCAGGCTTATCGATGGGTGGACTTCAGACAATGCTGATTGGTCTGGCTCATCATGAGATGTTTTCATATTATGGATTTTTCAGTGCTGCAATTATCGGGAATGTTATGTCAGATCCCAAAACTGCATTTAACGGAGCTTTTGCAGATGCAAAATCATTCAACAGTAAAGTAAAAGTGATGTGGTTTGGCAATGGAGCCGGAGAGACGCAGTTTCATACTATGGTAGCAGATACCCGAAAGAAACTTACTGAACTTGGGATCAGTTCGACATCATATGAATCAGCAGGGACTTTTCATGAATGGCATACCTGGAGAAGATGCCTGAAGGAATTTGCACCTCTCCTTTTTAAATAGTGATCTGATTGAAGCTCTTCGCAGCAAGAATTTGGCGAGTTCAGTCGAGTCGCAACAGAGATTCGATCCGCCAGCTGGCAGAGAGTCCGGAGAAGCCAATGTACTGGCGGGGATTCAACAGAATATATTCAGGGGCGTTCCCCGGGAAAATCAATAAGTCTGTTTATAATCAAAATTCCTGACAAAAGTGATCGATTTGGCGATTTCGCTATACATTACTTTGTCATCCTTAATAAAAGGAATACTCTTCCGGTATAATTTTACTATTTCTTCAATATAATCGGATGATCTGAGAGGTCTTCTGAATTCCAGAGCCTGAACAGCTGTGAATAACTCAATTGCAATTATCGTTTCAAGGTTCTCTGCTACTCGTAATAATCTTGTCGCTCCGTTTGCTCCCATGCTAACATGATCTTCCTGCTCATTTGAAGAAGGAATTGAGTCAACCGAAGAAGGCGTACAAAGCTGCTTATTCTGACTTACTATTGAAGCGGCAGTATACTGCGGTATCATGAATCCGCTGTTTAATCCGGGGTTTGCAACAAGAAATTCAGGGAGATCCCGTTGTCCTGCAATCAATCTGTAAACCCTTCTTTCCGAGATACTTCCCATTTCAGCAAGAGCAATTGCCAGATAATCAAAGATCAGAGCCAGGGGCTGGCCATGAAAATTACCTCCTGAAATAATAAGGTCCTCATCGGGAAATATTGTCGGATTATCTGTTACTGAATTAATCTCAGTAAGGATAACTGAACGGGCATAACTTATTGCATCCTTACTTGCACCATGAACCTGTGGAATACAACGAAAAGAATAGGGATCCTGAACATGAGCTTTCGGACGTTCAATAATCTGGCTTCCCTTTAATATATTTCTGAAGGCCTTTGCTGTATTGATCTGCCCCGGGTGTGGTCTTATGATATGTATGATTTCATAAAACGGATCAAGTCTTCCGTCGTATGCCTCGAGCGATATTGCCGATGCAATGTCAGCAACCACCGACAACCTCTCGGCCATAGAAATAATATATACCCCGAAAGAGCTCATGAATTGAGTGCCATTCAGAAGAGCAAGTCCCTCTTTTGATTTTAATTCTACGGGAGCCCAGCCAAATTTCTTAAGGATTGTGCTGGCATCATATTTCTTTCCTTCAAACATCACCTCTCCCATTCCAAGAAGCGGAAGCACCAGGTGTGCCAGGGGAGCCAGATCGCCGGAAGCCCCGAGCGAACCCTGTTCATAAACTACCGGACAGATTCCCATGTTAAAGAAATCAATCAGCCGCTGCACAGTTTCAACCTGCACTCCCGATTTGCCAAGGCTTAAAGCGTGTATTTTAAGCAAAAGCATGAGTCTGACTATATCTTCCCTTACAACNGGTCCGGTACCACACGCATGTGACATCACCAGGTTTTCCTGTAGCTTATTGAGCTGATCATTACTTATTATTTTGTTATGAAGTGAGCCGAAGCCGGTTGTTATCCCGTAAATAGGAGTGGTATTACTTTCCAGTTTTTGGTCGAGATAACTCCTGCAATGCTTAATAAGAGTCACAGACTCCTCTGAAAGAGAGAGCTTAATACCTTTCTTAAGAATTTCCTCTATTTTTTCAATCTTAAGATTTTCAGGTGAAATATTATAATTCATCATTTACCAGTATATCATTCTACGACATTAATTCCTATCCTTTAGTCTGTCTTATCACTTCCCGAACGAACTCATCTATCTCCTTGAGTCCGATTTTCATTTGTTCACCTGATGACATTATTTTAATAGTGATGCTATTATTTTTGATTTCATCCTCGCCTGCAATAATAATATAAGGAATCTTTTTTGAATCGGCATATGACATCTGTTTCTTAAGTTTTACAGCATCGGGAAATAGTTCCGACCTCACTTTAAGACTGCGTAATTTATCAAGAATTTTTAGTGCATAAGAAGTTTCATTCTGTCCGAAGTTTACAATCAGCACTTCGGTTGAGGATACTTTTATTTCATCAAAGAGATTCAGATGACTGAGAACATCATAGATCCTGTCTGCTCCGAAGGAGATACCAACTCCTGAAACACCTTCCATCCCGAATACTCCTGTAAGATTATCATAACGGCCACCACCGCAAATACTACCGATACTCACATCTTTTGACTTAACCTCGATAATAGCTCCGGTATAATAATTCAGTCCTCTGGCAAGTGTAAGATCCATTTCTATATCGCAGGCCAAAGGAGAGTTCTCAATGAGTACAAAAAGTGACTTTAACTCTTCGATACCTTTCATTCCTGTAGCTGAGAGAGAGAGCAGTCTGCTTAATTTATCAAGTTTGGTGTTTGTATCCCCGCTTAGCATCAGTACGGGCTGAAGATCAGATATTGCCTTCTGCGACAAACCCTTGCCTTCAAGCTCTGTGTTAACAGCATCTATACCGATCTTATCAAGCTTATCTATTGCAATAGTTATGTCGGTTATTTTGTCTGCTTCACCAATAAAGCCTGCAATTCCTGAAAGAACTTTCCTGTTATTGATCTTAATTGTAACCGAGATTTTAAGTCGTTTGAAAATTTCATCAACAATCTTAATCAGTTCATATTCATTTAATAATGAGTCGCTCCCTATCACATCAACATCACACTGAAAGAATTCGCGGTATCTTCCCTTCTGGGGTCTGTCTGCTCTCCAGACAGGTTGTATCTGGTATCTTTTAAATGGGAAAACTATTTCATCCCTATGCTGAACCACGTAACGGGCAAATGGAACTGTAAGATCATATCTCAGACCTTTTTCGCAAATCTTTAAAGATAATTTAGAAGTCTCCCGTCTGAGGAGTTCTTCATCTGTTGTGGATGACAGGAAATCTCCCGAGTTAAGTATTCTGAATAAAAGTTTGTCTCCCTCCTCTCCATACTTGCCAAGCAATGTTGTAAGATTTTCCATTGCAGGTGTCTCAATCGGTTGATATCCAAATAATCTGAATACCTCTTTAATGGTTTCAAAAATATATTCACGTTTCAGCATCTCTTCTGCAGAGAAGTCCCTGGTTCCTTTGGGGATGGATGGCTTGGAGGACATAGTTTAAAGATAAAAGACAAAAGTATAAAGATAAAAGGAGAAAGGAGAAAGGAGAAAGGAGAAAGTTGAGGAATGAAGTAACGAAATCCCGTCAAAGCGGAAACAATAGTAAAAAAAAGGCGATAGAGGCAATAAAAGCTGTAAAGGCTTTAGAGATTCCAGTAGTAATGCCCCGTGCTTGCATGGATTTGTAATCCAGGCTTAGATGAACATTTAGTGGCACGGATTGCAAATCCGCGCCAGCTTAAGGGTGCCAGGTTGTACCATTCTTGCCCTGAGCTCTTTGCTCTGAGCCCTGAGCTTTTAGTACTTTTCAGGAACGAAGGTCTGGTCAGTTACAGGTGGTCTTACATACGCCACATCATGTTTAAGCGGAGGTAGTTTAAATGGTTTGGCAGTAAGATCCTCGTAAGGTATTATTGAAAGGAGATGTTCGATTGTATTAAGTCTTGCTCTTTTTTTATCATCAGCATGGACAACATACCAGGGAGCCTGTTTTGTATCGGTAAATGAGAACATTTTGTCCTTAGCCATCGAATATTCAACCCATTTATCGCGCGACTCAACGTCCATCGGACTTATCTTCCACCGTTTCGTCGGGTCTTTGATCCTGTCCTGGAACCGTTTTTCCTGTTCATGGTCACTCACTGAGAACCAGTATTTTATAAGAATTGTACCTGATCTGATCAGCATTCTTTCAAATTCGGGACAAGAACGGAGAAATTCCTCATACTCATCATTGGTACAATAACCCATTACCTTTTCAACACCTGCCCTGTTATACCAGCTTCTGTCGAAAAGAACTATTTCACCTCCTGCAGGTAACTGGGAAACATATCTTTGAAAATACCATTGTGTTTTTTCTCTTTCGGTGGGAATTCCAAGAGCAACTATTCTGCAAATCCTGGGATTCAGGCTCCCGGCAATAGTTTTTATAACTCCTCCTTTGCCGGCAGCATCTCGGCCTTCAAAAACAACAACAACTTTCAGTTTTTTTGCCTTGACCCATTCCTGAAGCTTAACGAGCTCAATTTCAAGTTTTAAGAGAGACTCTTCGAAATCTTTTCGTCCAAGCTTGTCCTTCTTTTCCTGTTCAATATCATGATATAAATCGGCTTTTTCAGCAATTTTAATTTTGCTTTTTTTCTTGTCTTTATTATGTGCCATGACCTGAGGGTTTAAATGAAAAAGAAATGTAACAAAAATTTCCGGAATTGAGAAATAATTAGGCAAATAAAAGAGGGAGAGTACTATATGAACACAAAGTGCCTGAAGTTATGTCCGGTCAAGCTTTAAGAACTTTTGGCACTTAAAACTATTTATTATTGTATAAAAGGTATTGCCATCGGGTATCTGAACAGTTCACCTTTGGCAGCTTTGACGCTGGCAATTATTATACATACTACTTTAAGGGTTCCAAGGACTATTATAATAGGTATCCCTAAAATAATGAAGCACAGGGGGATTGCAAGTACAATATAAAGAAGCATTGACAACTGAAAGTTAAGTGAATTTCTTCCGTTGATGTTAACCCATGCCGAATCGTCTCTCCTCGACAACCAGCAGATAAGCGGGCCTATAATACCTCCAAATGGGAAAAAGAAACCCGCAAAAGCCGACAGATGACAAAACATTGCCCAGTTTCTTTCTGATTCTGATAATACTTTATTCTCTTCCATGACATTCAGTATTTATTAAAAAGACGGATCACTTTCCCCAACGCTGCATTGCAACTACTTTGCAAGCCTCTTCAGATCAGCAGGCAATAAACCATTCGGGCTGGATTTGTCAATCATGTGCTGATTATAATAATACATGTCGGAATCATCGGCACCAATAAGCATTTTGAAACAATAACCCGCGTTTCTGTNTCCCACTGGTCCTACCTTATGAAGGATCAGAGTATTAGGAGTTTTATTTACTATAGCTTTTACAATATCATCCTCTGAGACTATTTCAATCTTTCCGTCATATATTGCCTTGATTCTTTCAATTGAGGCAATTTCCGGTACAAGGTCTTCCTGTTTTACCAATATTGTTTTACTTTGTACCAACGGAATATTTTTATTATAGTACTTAAGATATTTTCTTCCTGTAAGAGAGGGGTCATCAGAAATCATTTGTGCATGTTTTTGCATAAATGACAGAATTGCTCCTAATTTGTAACTGTATTCAAGGTCATCCTCCCCCGCAAAAGAGAGCGGAACAGCACAAATCTCAGGCATTTCACCCAGCTTGTTTACATTTTTCCCCTGGAGAAGATTTACAAAATTGTAAAGTCCGGCTGTTTTATCCTTTTCAAAACTTGTCTGTGTAAGAACAATGAAGGAATAAGCTGGATTTAACCTCCTGACATTAAAGTCTTTTACCGCTATAAACTCAAATGGAGTAATTTTCCAGAAATCAGTTACTGCTTTTTTGATAAAGGAATTATAGGAAGAAAACTGATCTTCTTCGAGGACGACGCATGTTTTTGTTGATGTAAATTGTTTTATTTCATCTTTACTAGGGAAGGGAGCCTGCCCTGAAAGTGCAATTGCGGAGAAGAGCACTATAGTGCAAATAATAGTTTTTTTCATTTGATTTTTATTTTTCTGCAGGTATATACAATGGATTGTTCTCGTTAAATTTACGTATATAAACAAACATTAGTTCTTTCTTTTTCTTTTTTGAAAGCTGTACATACTCCTCATAAAGTACATGGTCCTTCATCAGAAGGAGTTCGGTATTAGTAACATCAAATTCCAGGACCTTTCCGCTTTCAAAATCAATTAAATATTGTTTTAATTCAGTCCGTGACATATTTGATTGCCTGTATGGAGAATAGTAAGGGCTATAGTAAGGTGAGTAATAGCTGTTATAACCATAAGGTGAATAATATGGATCATAATATCCATATGGAGAACTATAGTTGCGCGAATCATAAGTTGTTATATCGGCCACAAAATGACAAATACTTCCAACAAATGTTATCCTGTTAAAACTCTCCTGAATCTGAACATACAATACACCATTGCGGGAATAACCCCAGATTGTGTTTTTTGGGATCTCCTGCCTTATTCCCATGTTATCATAGAAATAGAGCTTATCATTTTCAAAGAGTTTTTTAAAGAATTCTCTGTCGTTGTAATCAATGGAGGTAAGAAGTTTCGCCTTTGGAATCGGGCTGTTCAGTTTCACCTGTTCAAAATCGAGATAGATACCATCTTTAAACCTGAAATCCGGTGAATACTTTACCATTCCGGAATTGTCCTGTCCTGACAAATGCAAAACAGAACCTACTGATGCAAATAAATTCATTAAAAATATCAGCCTGTATACTCTGGTCATGTTAAGTCATGTTTTCCTGTTAGGTTCAAAAATCGTACCTGAATGACAAATTTAACTTTTTCCTCTTAAGGTTGTTAATTGAGTTAATGTATATTTATTATATATTTTGTTTAAATTTACCAAACCACTAAATAATGGTTTATGATCAGTGAAACTGAAAAGAACCCCACAGGTCGAATAAATAATCCCTCCGAGGAACTTTTTGATAAAATCAGAAAGAGTATTGAGATCAATTCAATACTTGTGTTGTTCTGTCTTATTGCTGCAGTACTTCTTATCACATTTAGTCAAAATCTCCTTGCAGGATGTTTTATTATTGCAGCTGCGAGTATTGGTTTGATAGTTGTAAAAAAAGCTTTTTCACTGAATAAGATTGCCAGAGAATCGCTCAATATTTATTCTTCGTTAAATGAGAAGAAAGATGATGTCATCATTGACTTCTCGCACAGAATCAGAGAACCACTGAATAACCTGGTTATCATTTCCGATATGTTAATGGAATCGGGTCTTGAGAAAAAACAAAAAGAGCTGCTTGAAACATTTATTGCATCGACAAAGAATATGGTTACTACTGTCAATGAATTGACGATGCAATCAGCAGGGAACCTGAGCTATGAAACAAGAAAACATATACGGTTTAATCTGCTGTCTACAATTCAGAACACTATCGAACTTTATAATCTGAAAGACAAGGCTAACCTTGATTTTATCCTGAACAAAGGGGAGCTTAATGAATATGAATGTTTCGGGGATCCAATCATTCTTAAACAGATTTTTCTTGACATCTTCAATACGATTGAAAATCAGATCTCTGATAAAGCCACAAAAGTCACAATAAATCTGAGAAAAGAGAAAGAGACCGGTGCTGAAATCTTAATAGGGCTCAGGATTCAGACCGATAATAGTATTGTAATAATTGATGAAAATAATATTGATAGGAGTCTGGCTGCAAGACTGATATCATCAAGCAAGGGAACTTTTACCCAGAATGTAGAATCAAATCATACGGTACTGAATATTCTTCTCCCATTTAATTGCCCGGCTTCTGAACCAAAACATAAAAAAATTCCTACAAAGATTGAAGAGCTTATTCAGAAAGACAAAATTCATAAAGATCTTAAGGACCTTAAGATTCTTCTTGTTGAAGATAATCTGATAAATCAGAAGATCACCCTTTTGACTCTTAAGCCTCTGGTAAACAGCATTGATACAGCTTCCAATGGAAAAGAGGCACTCGATAAATTTGGTACTGCAAATTATGATCTGATCCTTATGGATATTCAGATGCCTGTAATGAGTGGGCTGGTTGCTGCAGAGAAAATCAGGGCACTTGAATCAACAACCAATTCACATGTACCTATAATTGCAATTACTGCAAACGCAATGATCGGTGACAAGGAAAAATGCCTTTCAGCAGGTATTGATGATTATATAAGCAAACCATTCCAGCCGGCAGCGCTAATAGAAAAAATAAAGAATATAATTTAGGTTTAGTTCTGAAGAGGTCTGAAACCGATCACCAGCATATCATCAACCTGTACATTCCGCCCCATCCAGGTACGAATATTCTCCTCAAGAATGGATTTCTGGTCACAAACCGGGAAGCGGTGAATCGTCAGTAAAAGGTATCGGAATCTTCTGTACATGAATTTTCTGTTTTCAGATCCTCCAAACTGGTCAGCATATCCATCAGAGAAAACATAGAAAATATCTTCTTTCCTGAGATCAATTTCATGGTCAGTATAAGGCAGACACTCATCATTCATTCCAATTATAATTTTATCACCTTTAAATTCTGTAAGTGCGTTATCACGGATCAGGTACAGAGGGAAATAGGCTCCTGCGAACCTCATCTTCTTATGTTTCTTGTCAATCACACAGAGCCCTATATCCATACCATCCCTGATTATTGTTCCGATATTCTTTTCGCTCTTAAAAGTTTTTTCAAGCCCCTTATTCAGGATATTGAGAATCATTGATGGCGTGCCTATATTATCTTCATTAATTGTTTTTTCGATGATCTCAAGACCAATCATCGACATCAGAGCTCCTGGTACCCCATGACCTGTACAATCTGCTGCCACCACAAAAATTTTATCATCTTTTTCTCCTATCCAGAAGAAATCTCCACTGACAATATCTTTAGGCCTAAAGAAAATAAACGAATCTTCAAAATGCTTCCGAAAATAGACTTCTGAGGGTAAAAGGGCTTCCTGAATCCTCTGAGCATATATCAGGCTATCGGTTAAATTCTTCTCCCTGAATTCAAGTTCTGCTTTTTGTTCTTCGAGAAGATTAAGAGCACGCTCCTTATCCTTTAATAGCTTACGTATCTTAATAAGACTTATTGTTTGTGACTTAACTAAAAGAAAGACAAATGCAATAACAAGGACAGAATAAAGTATCAGCTTGTAAAGAGAAACGTGGGAATTAATTACACCTGCCAGTAACAAGCCTGAGATTTGTAATCCATTAATAATAAACTCGTAGCAATATGTAATGTAAATGATTCCCATCAGAGAATACAAAAATAGATTAATTAATGTACTTATTATTAGCAGACGTTTAAAATTATCTGTGGTTGTCGTTTATGGTTATCTCCTCTGCTCCGTCGCGACATAAACCAATATTAATTAATGACGGAGAAGAAATCACAGGTCCTAAATTCAGCGACTCCCACTTGTGATCTATTGAAGATATTGTTTCAATATCAGAACATACAACATTGGGCCATTTCCTTGGAAATCCGCCCTTTCTGTATGCTTTTATTGTTCCATCAATCAGAAGTGAATTTTCAGATATATAATAATGATCGCGCTGAGGATCTGAATTTCCCAGAACCTGCCAGGCAACTTTGAAATAATCAGATGGATCTACAGTATGGTCTGCCATGACAATCAGTCTGAATATACCCGAGGGATCCTTTTCCCGGAATAGACTGATAACTTTTTGAATTATAACTTGATCCTGCAACCTGTTAACAGTGATAATCAAAACCGGGATATCCTTTCTGAAAAGATTCAGATTATAATTCGCGATGATATTCCTGTCAAAGAAGTTCGTAAGGCCATTCAATGCAGATGGTCTGTCAATCATCTCTTCCTCGATACTGTTGGTAATTTCTTCAGGAAGCTTGATTGTAGCATCGACTCCTGATTTCCCTCCTAATGAGAATATGTCGGAAGAGTGATCGAGAACATCCAATGGGCCCCTGATGAACTGAATATCTCCTGAGACATCAGTATTTGCGAAAATATGTATAAGCAGATCAGTGTAATTCCTTATATCGACATCCCCGCTTACTACGACAAGGCATTTTGTAAACATCATCTGGCCGGCACCAAGCAGAGAACTTAATACCTTAAGTCCCTGGCCGGGATAAGTCTTTTTGATTTTCACTATCACCAGGTTATGAGCAATACCGGCATCAGGCATATGGAAATCAACCAGTTCAGGCTGAATAGTCATTTTTACCGCCGAAAGAAATATCTTTTCAGTAGCCCTGGCCAGCCAGGCATCTTCCATCGGAGGAACACCAACAACAGTGGCCGGGTAAACCGCATTTTTTGAATGAGTTATACAGGTTACATGAAACTTCGGGTACCAGTCGGCAAGAGAATAGAATCCGGTATGATCACCAAAGGGACCTTCCCAGAAAAGTNCTTCGGAAGGATCAACAAATCCCTCAATAATTATGTCAGCATCACAAGGGACAAAAAGCTCATTGGTAATACACTTCACCATTTTCACTCTTTTCTTTCTGAGGAAGCCGGCCAGAATGTACTCATCAATATTTTCAGGCAGCGGAGCAGTTGCTGAATAGGTATAAACAGGATCACCTCCCAGAGCAACTGATACAGGCATCCGCTTATTTAATTTCTTCCAGGCTTCAAAATGGTTTGCTCCGGTTTTATGACGTTGCCAATGCATGGCAGTAGTATTCTTATCTAGCACCTGCATCCTGTACATTCCGACATTTGTCTTTCCTGTTTCGGGATGTATTGTATGAACCATTGGAAGTGTTATAAAACGCCCTCCGTCGTACGGCCAGCATTTCAGAACCGGAAGAATACCAAGATCGGGAGTTCTCCGTATAACCTGCTGACAAATAGCTTTACCATAAATCCGGGAAGGAAGATAACCTGCCAGTTTAATCAGAGAAGGCAGGGAAGATATTTTTTTAAACATCGATCCCCTGTTTTCCAAAATACTACTAAATATATTTTCAATTTCATTTCCGGCTTCATCAAGACTTTCCCTTCCGATTGCCATTGACATCCTGCCTTCAGAACCAAAAGCATTAATAAGAACAGGAAAACCCGTCCCTGTATTTTCAAATAATAAAGCTTTTCCTGCTGACTTGGATATACGATCGGTTATTTCTGTGATCTCGAGAACCGGGTCAACAAATGGTTTTATTCTGACCAATTCGCTTTTTTTCTCCAGAGCATTGATAAAATCTGATAAACCTGAGTAAGCCATTGTTAAATATTGAATTGAATGGCAAAGATATTCAATATGCCAATATGAGTTGCAAAAACCGGTCTTCTAATTCAGGGGTTCGGGAATCAGTGTAGGGACGTTGCATGCAACGTTCCTNCACCCATGCATGCAACATTCCTGCACCCATGCATGCAACGTTCCTGCACCCATGCATGCAACGTTCCAACAGATATAAAACAATAATGGGAACTAGTCGCTAGGATTAGTTCCCATCCATCGTTAACAACCGAGGCTGTTTACGATGTCAGATTACTGTTATTCTGACCGGCTGCTTCCGTGAATACTAGACTCATTTCTGCAACCCATGGCTTTCCGGTTTTGCCTGTTACAGCAGAACCTTCCGGCTGTCCTTTTCTCCGCCGAAGCGGGATTCCGGGACGAAGTGTCTTTCAGGCGCTGCTGTCATTTCCCGAAGGATATGGCATCAGTTTCAGATAACCCGGGACCGAAGTCCTTCATTTCTGAAGCCCTGTGACTCAATCGCTGAAAGAACGTTTCCGGTTTTCGTTGACTTACTGAACATCGGGGACGCGAAGTCCTTTAAGTTCAGGCTTCGGCTCTCCTGGTGTGCAGACCCGGAGGTCTGACCGGAACAGATCGTGTTTCATTTAAGTAACCATTTCCGTTCCCACATCTTTCGAGCAGTCTTTTATCGCTCACCTGATAAAATCAAATTTACATCAGGAAACCAGAAAAACAATGAAAACATGTTGGTTGTTTTAAACCCGATATAAACAGAAGTTATCAACAATTGTTAATAACGTCGGGAAGTGGCAATGGATGGTTGTCTTACTTGCGATTAATGCCCCTCCGGCACTTCGTGCCACCTCCCCTGAAGGGTAGGCAATTTTCAGATATTTAGAGAATTAGTCCCGCCTAAGCGGGGTTGGGGGGCGATAAAGAAAAAAGGCCATCCGCCAGACTTCGACGTGAGCTCAGTCGAACGTTGGCGGACAGCCTTCAATCTATTTCTGGTAATTTCTATTTATTTCTTGTATCCATATACAGCCAAAGCACCCAGAGTCTCTTCGATTCTGAGAAGCTGATTGTATTTGCATATCCTGTCTGTTCTGCTTGCTGACCCGGTTTTTATCTGGCCAGAATTTGTAGCAACAGCAATATCAGCGATTGTAGTATCTTCCGTTTCACCCGAACGATGCGATGTAACAGTTGTATAACCTGCTCTGTGNGCCATTTCAATAGCATTTAGTGTTTCAGTAAGAGTCCCAATCTGATTTACTTTAATAAGAATTGAGTTAGCACAACCCAAATCAATACCTTTTTTCAGATAGTCAACATTAGTTACAAAGACATCATCACCAACTATCTGACATTTTTTCCCGATCCTGTCGGTAAGCATCTTCCAGCCGTCCCAATCACCTTCAGCCATACCATCTTCAACTGAATCAATTGGATATTTATTTACCAGTTGTTCAATAAAGTCAACCTGTTCCTTTGAGGTTTTTCTTGCGCCTTTAGGACCTTCAAATTTTGAGTAGTTATACAAGCCTTCATTATAGAATTCAGAAGCCGCGCAGTCGAGACCGATAGTAACATCACTACCGGCCTTATAACCGGCGGCGGTTATAGCTTTGATGATTGTCTCAAGAGCATCTTCTGTTCCATCAAGTTTAGGTGCAAAACCACCTTCGTCACCAACAGCAGTGCTTAATCCGCGCTCTTTAAGGACCTTCTTGAGTGAATGGAATACTTCAGTACCCATACGGAGACCTTCTCTGAAAGAAGTTGCACCAACGGGTCTGATCATAAATTCCTGGAAAGCTATAGGGGCATCAGAATGCGACCCTCCGTTAATAATATTCATCATTGGTACCGGAAGTGTAACAGCATTTGCACCACCGATATAACGGAACAATGGTAGTCCATGATAAGATGCCGCTGCTTTTGCTACTGCCAGCGAGACACCAAGGATTGCATTGGCTCCCAGACTACTTTTTGTTTTAGTCCCGTCCAGATCGATCATTCTTTTATCAATCCCTGCCTGATCGGTAACATCCATTCCGATTACTTCTTCAGCAATAACGTTATTCACATTATGTACTGCTTTTAGAACACCTTTTCCCAGGTAGCGTGTTTTATCACCATCCCTGAGTTCAAGTGCTTCGTTTTCTCCGGTTGATGCTCCTGATGGTACGGCGGCTCTTCCAAAGTAGCCACTTGCCGTCATTACGTCGACTTCAATTGTTGGATTGCCGCGGGAATCAAGAATCTCACGTGCATGTACACTAACTATCTGACCCATAGATTTTTATTTTAATATTAAACAATAATGCAATATACAAAAAAAGGGATTAAGTCTTTATTACCTATCCCTTTCATTCAAAATATTTCTTCAAACATTTTTTCTATTCTTCCGGAACCGATTCTCCTTTGGTTTCTTCACCTTTTTTTTCAGGTTTTTCAGCTTTTACTTTAGCTGCTTTTGGTGCTTTTGCTTCAACTACTGCTTCATCCTTTTTCTTAGGAGATCTTCTTCTTCTTGTTGTTTTAGTTTTTACAGCTTCGCCTCCGAGCATACTTTCGTTGTAATCAACAAGTTCAAGAATACACATATCAGCATTATCACCTATCCTGTGACCTGTTTTCAGAATTCTTGTATATCCACCCGGTCGCTCAGCGATCTTGGGTGATACTTCTCTGAACAGTTCAGCTACAGCTTCTTTATCTTTCAGGTACCCGAATACCACTCTTCTTGAGTGTGTTGAATCTTCCTTCGATTTAGTAATGAGAGGTTCAACAAAGGTACGAAGAGCTTTTGCTTTGGCTGTTGTTGTAGCAATCCTTTTATGAAGGATAAGTGATGTAGCCATATTCGCTAGCATCGCNTTCCTGTGTGAACTTGTTCGTCCTAAATGGTTAATAACTTTATTGTGTCGCATTTCTCTTTTTGCTAAACCAGTTTATATTAATCTTTCTCTAACTTATATTTACTTACATCCATTCCAAATGAAAGACTCATATTTTCGAGCAGTTCATCAAGCTCGGTAAGTGATTTCTTTCCAAAATTTCTGAATTTAAGAAGGTCATTCTTATTAAACCTGACGAGATCACCAAGTGTATCAACTTCGGCAGCTTTAAGACAGTTAAGTGCCCTGACAGAAAGGTCAAGGTCAACAAGTTTTGTCTTAAGCAACTGTCTCATATGCAATACTTCTTCATCAAATTCTTCGTTTGCCATTTTATCATCCGAATCGAGTGTTATTTTCTCATCGGAGAATAGCATGAAGTGATAGATCAGGATTTTTGCAGCTTCTTTCAGAGCGTCTTTCGGATGAATAGATCCATCGGTTTCTATCTCAAAAAGAAGTTTTTCGTAGTCAGTTTTCTGCTCAACACGGTAATTTTCAACCGTATATTTTACATTGCGTATCGGTGTAAAGATGGCATCAATAGCAATCAGTCCGAACTCACTGTCAACGGGTTCATTTTCTTCAGCAGGAACATATCCTCTGCCTTTATTGATTGTCAGTTCGATCTGCATTTTAACATCAGATTCCATTCTGAATATGACCAGTTCGGGATTCAGTACCTCGAAGCTACTTAATGCATTATTCAGGTTACCAGCTTTAAAAACATCATGACCACTGATTTTGATTGAGACCTTCTCATGATCAACATCATCAACTGTTCTTTTAAATCGTACCTGTTTCAGGTTCAATATAATCTCGGTCACGTCCTCCATTACACCTGTTATGGTAGAGAACTCATGGTCTATACCCTCGATCTTAACAGTTGTGATAGCAAAACCCTCAAGGGAAGAGAGAAGTATCCTTCTCAACGCATTGCCTACAGTAATACCATAGCCAGGTTCAAGCGGACGGAATTCGAATTTTCCGTGTTTGTCGTCCGCTTCCAGCATTATTACTTTATCAGGCTTCTGGAATGATAAAATGGCCATAGAGTTTATCTTAGATTATTATTTAGAATACAATTCAACTATAAGCTGTTCCTTGATGTTTTCAGGAATATCAGTACGTTCAGGCATGGTCATAAATTTACCTGCCATTTGTGTGTCATCCCACTCAAGCCAGGGAAGTTTTGAATATTTCTTGGTTGTGAGTGAATCAATTATTGTCTCAAGAGATTTTGATTTTTCGCGAACACCGATTATATCACCTGGTTTCAGCTGGAAAGAAGGAATGTTTACAACAGTACCATTAACTGTAATGTGTCTGTGTGAAACCAGCTGACGTGCGCTTGCTCTTGTAGGAGCAACGCCAAGGCGATAAACTACATTATCGAGACGGGCTTCGAGTAACTGAAGAAGCACTTCACCTGTTACGCCTTTGCTTTTTGAAGCTTTTTCAAAAGTATTGCGGAACTGACGCTCAAGCATACCATAAGTATATTTTGCTTTCTGTTTTTCTCTAAGCTGAACACCATATTCTGAAGTCTTCTTTCTCTTCTTATTCATTCCATGCTGTCCGGGAGGGAAATTTTTCCTTTCCAGATGCTTGTCGGGACCAAATATTGGTTCTCCGAATTTTCTTGCTATTCTTGTCTTTGGGCCAGTATATCTTGCCATTGTGCTATAAATTTATAACTTACAAATAATCAATATTATAACTTCTTATACTCTTCTTCTTCCGGGAGCACGGCAACCGTTGTGAGGCATTGGTGTAACGTCAACGATTTCAGTAACCTCAATACCGGTATTACTTATCGACCTGATTGCTGATTCACGACCTGCACCGGGACCTTTAACGAATACCTTTACTTTTCTCAGTCCAAGGTCATAAGCAACTTTACCACATTCTTCAGATGCCATTTGAGCAGCATAAGGGGTATTTTTTTTGGAACCTTTGAATCCCATCTTTCCTGCTGATGCCCATGAAATCACCTGACCTGAATTATTTGTCAGTGTAACAATGATATTATTGAATGATGAATGCACATGTGCCTGGCCTGAAGGTTCAACCTTAACGACCCTCTTTTTTAATGCTCCAGTCTTCTTTGCCATAGTCTAATTATTTAGTAGCTTTTTTCTTGTTTGCAACAGTTTTCTTTCTCCCTTTTCTGGTTCTGGCGTTATTCTTGGTGCTTTGTCCTCTGACAGGAAGACCAATTCTGTGACGCACACCACGGTAACAGCCAATATCCATAAGTCGCTTGATATTCATCTGAGTCTCCGACCGGAGCTCACCTTCAAGCTTATAGTTATCGTTCAGAATTCTTCTGATGTTATTTATCTGATCATCAGTCCATTCTTCGACTTTTGCGTTTCTGTCAACACCAGCCTCATCGAGTACTTTCTGAGCAATGCTTCTGCCTACTCCGTAGATGTAAGTCAGTCCAACTTCGCCTCTTTTATTTCTTGGTAAATCTACACCAACAATACGTGCCATATAAAACTTTTCTTAAATGATGTGCAAAATTAGTTAAAATTATCCCTGTCTCTGTTTGAACTTGGGATTTTTCTTGTTAATAACGTAAATGCGGCCTTTCCGTTTGACTATCTTACAGTCAGCGCTGCGCTTTTTTACAGATGCTCTTACTTTCATTACCTTAATATTTCTTATTTATACCTGAATGTTATTCTTCCTTTT
>JGI20214J51650_10001012_pt1 | contig 17831 bp, 8 predicted proteins | sample WetSurMetagenome_FD_51650 | JGI IMG/M metagenome (IMG submission 51650) | reverse complement strand
TGGAGCGGCTGCGATTCCTTCACCGGCAACAACTGCAACGTAACGATGGATGATGATCGTGGAGTAACTGCCAACTTTGCGGTCCCCACCTATCTTCTGACCGTCAACAGGCTCGGCCAGGGCGGCGGTACGGTGACCAGCAGTCCTTTTGGTATCGACTGTGGTGCCGACTGTTCGGAATCCTACACGGGAGCGGCTGAGGTGACACTCACCGCCGCTGCAGACAATGGCTCTGAATTCCTCCAATGGTCGGGCTGTGACAATGCTGCCGGGAATACCTGTACCGTAGCCATGACCTCCAACAAGGTGGTGGGCGCCACCTTCGTCCCCCTCCACACGCTGACCGCAACCAAGTCCGGGGACGGCGCCGGTACCGTGACATCGGCTCCCGGCGGTATCACCTGCGGCTCCGATTGCGGGGAACCCTATCCCGATGGAACCGTGGTCACGCTCACAGCCTCTCCGGATCAGGGCTCCGTGTTCACCGGCTGGTCAGGGGGGGGATGCAGTGGCACCGGCACGTGCACCGTCACCTTGAACGGGGATGCCACGGTCACCGCCGCCTTCACTCCCGGCTATAGCCTTACCGTCACCAGGCAGGGAGGAGGCTCGGGCACGGTTGCCGGCGATCCTCCCGGCATCAACTGCGGGACAGAGTGTTCCTTCTCCTATATCTCCGGTGTCCAGGTCACCCTCACTGCCACTTCGAACCATAAATCTGTCTTTGCCGGCTGGACCGGCTGTGATACGACATCTGAAAACACCTGTACCGTCACCATGGTGACCAACAAGTTCGTCTACGCTTCGTTTAATCCCGCCTCCAACCTCCGAACCCTGACTCTCACCAAATCCGGCACCGGTAAAGGAAAGGTTGCCTCCTCTCCCACCGGCATTAACTGTGGGAGCGACTGCGGTGAAAAGTACATCCAGGGGATGTCGGTGACCCTTACGGCAACCCCAAATCAGGGGTCCACCTTCACGGGTTGGTCCGGGGGAGGCTGCAGCGGTGCCGACCCCTGTGTGGTGACCATGAATGGCAATACCACGGTCGAAGCCATTTTTGCTGCTCAGCGCACCCTCACCGTCACCCAATCCGGTTCTGGTGAAGGAAAGGTTGCCTCCTCTCCTGCCGGCATCGACTGCGGGAGTGACTGCAGCGAAAAATATGTCCAGGGAACGCAGGTGACCCTTACGGCAACGCCAACCCAGGGCTCCACCTTCACGGGTTGGTCGGGGGGAGGCTGCAGCGGTGCCGGCACCTGTGTGGCAACCATGAATAGCAATACCACGGTCGACGCCGCTTTTACCAAGCAGGGGACCGATCCCCTCGACACCTGGCATTTCCGGGACGCAAAGACAGAGGAGAACGTCTGGGCCGCAGCCTACGGGAAGGGCACCTTTGTATTAGTAGGCGAAGGAGGTACCATCCGCAGTTCCCCGGACGGCAATATTTGGACTCCCCGGTACGCCGGTGTCTATGGCGATATTCTGAATGTCACCTACGCCAACGGCCTCTTTGTTGCGGTGGGACAGCACGATCTCATCTTCACTTCACCGGATGGCATCAGCTGGACCTCCCACACCGGTTCCACTTTGCCTCCCGGTACCTATGATACTGAACTGTACAGCGTTGACTACGGGAATGATACCTATGTAGGTGTGGGCAAGGGGAGTGTCATCGCCATCTCCTCAGCCGGCAAGGATTGGAGCCTCACCAAACTCTCGGATACGGTGGATCTCTACGGAATCGCTTATGCGAAGAATACCTTCGTTGCGGTAGGGGCGAACGGTCTCATCATGACCACTGCCAACGGCACCTCATGGCAAGCGCAAGACTCAAAGACAGACGAGAACCTGTGGTTTGTAACCTACGGCAAAGGGCGCTTCGTTGCGGTAGGTGATGCGGGGACTATCCTCACCTCTTCCGATGGTATTTCGTGGAAGGCAAGGTCTTCCGGGCTCTCCACGCCCCTGTGGGGGGTCTCCTATGGCAATAATACCTTTGTCGTCGTGGGACCTTACGGTACACTCCTCACTTCTCTCGATGGTATTGCCTGGCAGAATAGGGATCTCGGGGTCAGTACCAGCTTCTACAACGCCGCTTACGGTAAACAGACTTTCCTTCTTTTGGGGACAGACGGCACTGTCCTCCAGTCCGAGCCCCTCCCTCTTTCTTCTCAGTACTCCCTTATCTTCAACGACCATTAGTTCCCGTTGCCGTCAACAAACCCGGTCTGGGCAAGGTAAGNATTACCATCACCTTAACACTCGTTCCCTGGTCACAGCACTCGCTCAATGTTCGACCGATACAACACGAGCGATAACGAAGACCTTCACAATGCTGGGTGTCAGGCGGACTCGAACTTGCAGGGACTTAGCAGAACCATTAGACAGGCGCCCGTAACTAATTGATTTAATTGCCAGGCACAATGGATTTCCACTCGACGCGACAGTCGGAACACTTAATCGTGTCATACGCATTATAGAAACTGGTGTAACCGGTGCTGGTATCCGATTTGGTGAGCGTCAGTTCATCATGAATGTGGGCGTGCCCATGGCAAAGGCCGCGGCCGCAGACCGCACAGGTTCCTCTTGCTTCCTCTTCACAAAACCAACACTTCATAATGCCGTCCTCCCTTCATTCTATTCCTTGATGTAGTTATAAATATTCAGGTAATGTCTCGCCGGATGATTCCACGAGAAATCGTAGCGCATCCCGTTGATCATGAGTTCACGAAAGTATTGCGGGTAAAGGTACCAGAGCCCGACTGCTCTCTTGAGCGCCGATTCCAGACCTTGATGATCAAAGTGATCGAACACATAACCATTGCGTTCGTGATAGGGTTTGGGGGCGTAATCGGCATCGAAGACGGTGTCGGCGAGGCCGCCGGTGTTTCGGACCACGGGTACGGTGCCGTATTTCATGGCAATCATCTGGGTAAGCCCGCACGGTTCAAAGGCGCTGGGAATCAGGATCATATCAGCGCCGGCGTAAATGAGATGAGCCAGTTCCTCGTTGTAGGATATTTCCAGATGACAATCCGGGTTGTCGTTGAATTGGCGTTTCAGCTCCCAGAACTCATGGCTGATTTTGGGATCGGGGCTCGATCCCAGGAGGACAAACTGGCAGCCATTGGCCAAGCAGTAAAAGATGGCATGGCGCATCAGTTCGACGCCTTTTTGCCGGTCCAGGCGGCTCACCACCGCCACAATGGGTTTATGGTCCTGCCGCAGCCACAGGCGATTGCGAAGTGCCTCTTTATTTCGGTACTTGTCCTCGATAGTGTCAATACCATAGCGATGGGCAATGAGGGGGTCGATTTCCGGGTTCCAGAAATTGTAGTCGATGCCGTTGAGCACTCCCCCGAATTTCATGCTGTGCACCCAGAGGGTGTGCTGCAAACCGCAGCCTAGGTCGGAATATTTTATTTCCTCCGAATAGCGGGGGGAAACCGTGGTAACGAAGTTGGAATAGACGATGCCCCCTTTCATCAGGTTGAACCCCCCGTGATTGAAATCATCCTGCAGGCGATCTCGACTGCGATAAGCGGCAGGGTCAAGACCGACTTGACGGAGTAAGGAGTCCCCGGTCACACATTGATGCATAACATTATGGAGGGTGTAGCAGACCCTGGGATGGGTCATGCCCAGATGCTTATACAAGTCGAACAGCAGCAGCGGCATCAACCCGGTCTGCCAGTCATGACAGTGGATGATATCCGGGTGTTTGGTGGTCTTGAGCATGAATTCCAGGGCGGCCCGACAAAAGAAAGCGAATCGCTCCGGGTCGTCGTGATGCCCGTAAAAAACCCCGCGATTGAAAAAATTCTTGTGAGAGTGGGGTTCGATAAAAAAACACTTCAGTCCATGAACAAAGCCAAAGAAGACATCGCAGTGAACGTGCTGATCGAAGTATGGAACCCAAAGATCACTGTAAGTTTTTTGAAGCCCCCAAATGTGATCATAACGCATGCAATCGTATTTGGGCAGAATGATTTCGACAGAATTGCCTCTGATCTGAAGTTCGTTCGAAAGACCCTGGACCACGTCTCCCAGTCCCCCCACTTTGGCGGCGGGCGCACATTCCGGGGTAACCATCACAATGTACATTTATTGAACCTCCGTTTCCGGCAGTGTTGCAGAGCCGGCGCTATTAGCCTCCAATCGCCTGCTCCCGCTCCTTAAGGTCAAACAACCGCTACCGGAGCCAGCCTGCGAAACTCTCTGTCCGGCAAGCTTTTATCCTGACAAAGGCGCGGTCTAAATGTATACACGCTCCTTGTCGCAATGGATCGCTCGAAAGGCATTAAAACCTGGTAATCGTTCAAAACCTGAGCACAACCTTTTATGAGCCCCTACTATAATACCCTGACCAAAAATCCGCCACCCTCGGTGAGGGAATAGACCATGATAATATGCGATACTTGGCTCGACACGGAAGGTTAACCGGTAAATATCATGTAAACTGCTGCTTACCATCGTTCACGGTATTCAGCCAGTGGGTCAAGGCCCTGTTGAGGATTCTCTCGGCGCGGCGTATGTCCAGGCGATACTTTTCAGGAATAAAAGCAAGGTCCACGACGGTGATTCCATCCAGTCGGGCCAGGAAGGGACAGGCGGTGATTGCGGTCGGTCCCAGCCGTGCCATGATCGAACAGACCTGGTTGAGAAGCTGCTTGCAGCGTTTTATCTTGATCCCCTGTAAGGCATAGTTGTTGGCGAAAAAACTTATTTCTTCTATACCGACGCCGGGGAGAAGTGATTCAGCGCTGATGCCGTCCCTTTTGAGAAGGAAGTAAGGGGCGACCAGGGCGAGGGAAACCGGCGAAGATGACTCTCCAATAAACGACTTTGCGATTTTTGGAAGCAGGTCGGTGAGCCTCTCCTGTTTCGGATCGAAGTCGGTAATTGATAAGCGCTCCGGCATTCCTCCCCATTTTGCCGTGACGGCATCGCGAATTTCCGGAAGGACAAGCAGATGCACGCGGTCTAACGTTTCTCGCAGGTTGTTTTCCAGGAATCCCGGGTCGAGTTCCTCCGGGTTCTTCACCTGAATAATGGGCAGGCTGTGAGCGAGGCGAAAAGGCTTCTCGGCAAGCAATCGAGACACTTCCCGGGCATGGGGTTCGAAACCGACGGCGAGAGACTCCAGTTCGGAATCGTCGAGAAAGGCGACTCCGGCGGCCTGGACGATATGGTCCACGGCAACCACCTCCAGAATATGCCGTGAATAGTCAAAAGGGGGGTGCACACTCTTCCACCCCTCGTAAGTCAAAACGTGCAGTTCTTCCTTGAGGGCTTCCGGCAGGCGCTCGATACCGCCTTCACCGGATAGGTTGTCTTGCGGGATGATTACGGTTCTACAGCCGGCATTGTGGGCCGTCTCAATTTTAAGTGATAGCGCTCCCACGCTGGTAATGCGGCCCTTGGTGTCGATCTCTCCGGTCATGGCCACATCTCTGCGAATCTTTCTTCCGGAAAGAAGCGAAGCCAGGGCCAGGGCAATTGAGCCTCCGGCCGATGGCCCGTCCTTTCGCGTCGACCCACCCATGAAGTGGAGGTGAATGGGCTCGGTTGCGGTCTTCAAGGCAATCCCCAGTTCCTCTGCACAACTGAAAATTCCGGTGGTAGCGACTTTGCGGCTCTCGTCCATGATCCGTTCAAGGTTTCCCGTGGCATGGATAACGCTCAAGGAACTCTGCTTGGAATCGCCGCCGCCGGCACCCTCTCCCATCCGGGTGGCCTGGATCGGGATAATCGAGCCGACCCCCCGCTCGACATCGACTCCCAGGGCCAGCATCTCCCCGATGGCGTCATCGGGATTGATTTGTCGGGGACGGGTCGGCTCCCTGAGGTACTCCTTGATTTGCTCGCGGGTAATCCGTACTGACTTGAGACCTTTGCCAAAGATCTCCTTGCGTTGGATACGAAGAAAGAGCGTACGGATAATGCGCTCCAGTTCCCTGACGCCCGGCTCATATGTATAGGTGCGGATGAGATAGCGAAGCAGGTCTGGTTCCTCTTCCGGATTAAAAAAGACGGCGTCCTCAGTGATCTGGTATTGGCTTCTCAGACGTTTGACCAGATGTTCCCGGGCAATGACCACTTTTTCTTCGACGCTGTATTGACTCAGAAAAATCACTTCACAGCGGTTTACCACCACCGGGGGCACCCCGTCAAGGGTGTTCGCCGTGAGGAAGAAATGGCAGTCGGAGAGATTGATGTCGACGCTTGTCTCCGTGTACTTGTCGTGAAACAGGTGGTTCTGTTCCGGATCGAGGATTTCAAGCAATGTCGCAATCGCGAATTTCTCGGTCTTGTCGGCTTCGTCCAGAATGAACATGCCGTTCATCGTCTGCATCTTGATGAGTCCCTGGACGATGGCTCCCGGCTTGGACCCTTCGTAGGTGAAGCTGTGACCGCGCATGTCCGCTTCGTCGCGCATGCCGCCAAGGGAGATCTTGTGATGGGGAATGCCCAGGTTCTGGGCAATGGAGATGGCCAGGGAGGTCTTGCCGACGCCCGGAGGACCGACCAGCAGAAAGGAACTGCCGGTTCGCTGCCAGGTTGCGGCCTGGTCCTGGCTAAAACGGCGGTAACGCCAGATGAGGTTGGAATAGAAGTCGCAAAGGATCTCCTTGGGGGTCTGGAGGCCGTAGTGAGAACGATTCAGCCCTGCTTCAAAGGCTTCCGGAGAAACCTGTATTTGGCGGATTTTGCCCCACGGAATGGCGAGCAGGGTTTCGATCAGTTCGCTGTACTTGGAACCACTGTGACCAACGGCGTTCTGCTTGTTCTTATCGATGACCTCCAGCACCTGCCGGGGGATGGCAGGATTGGCGCGGGCTTCCTCAATACGCTCCATCAGGCCTTTGCCCGTCATGCCGCCGGTCCTCCACGGTTCTGCTTGAACCGCGGATGGAGGGCGAATGAAGCTCTCCGTTGAGGTCTCTTCCAGATGGGAATAGAGGGCCGCAGCGAAGCGCTGGAGAAACTCCTCCTGGGTCTCCGCATCGACTGTCGTTTCCGGAAGATCAAGTTCCCGGAGAAGGTCCACCAGCCCCCAGCGATCCATGAAAGCGCGAAAAACGTCAGCGGCTTCCGGTTCGCTTTTTTTGAGGAGCAGAGCGAAAAGCTTGAGGGCCAGCCGCAGATCGTGCGTGCGGTGAAGCAGGGAGTGGGAAGGGTCTCGACTTTTGCGGTAGATCTCGCCCAGGGTCCTGCTCTTGAGCTCAGTGTCGAGAGTGGGGAAGACTTCCTGGATCAAGCTGTCGGGGAAGTCTCCCAGGGCCGTCACCAGAGTGTTGAGAATGTTCGAGAGGAGCGGTTCCAGGGGAGTTCCGGCCTCGGCTCCATCAAGGAGAGCGAGATACTGAGCGCCTCTCAATCCGTTCATCTCATCGTCCATGGCATAACGGAGCATTCGATAAAACGTCGGGTCGCTGCGGCGCCGATCCTGGGCGAAATCGACGTCGGTTTGAATGACGTCGCGCTCCTTGCGTCCCGGATAGAGCTCGTGTTCGATTTCATGGCGCAGGAAGAACTCGACGAAGGCGAGCATCTTCTGTTCTTCGCGAGTCCCGTCGCCGAGTCTTGCTTCGGGGTGGGTGGGGATTACAAAAGAGAGAAAGTCAAAGATCCGTTCGTGGATCTTTATGGTCCAGCCGGTTTCGGTGCGCGCGACCACGCTCACCGTCCGGATGCGGTTGGTCTCATCCTCCAGGCGGGCGATGGCAAGTTGATCCGGGACATGGCTGAGGCGAAAAGCATCGGTTCCCCTTTTGGTCCTGAAATAGGGGAGGATGTGCCGGTTGACAATGGCCTGCAGCATTTCGGTGATGGTCTTTATCCTTTCGTTGTTGGGAAGCGGCAGGGTGGCCAGGATGCGATAGTCAAATTCCATGGGAAACATGGTGTTCTCCTCAAAGGCCGTTGAAGCGGATCATGAGCATGGTAATATCATCAGACTGGGGGGCGTTGCCGGAAAAAGCGCGGAGATCATTCAAGACTGCCGCAACGGTCTCCTCGGGTGAGAGTCCTCGCAGAGAGGAAAGAACCTCTTGCAGTCTCGCTGTGGAATAAAAATTGTCATTTTCGTCGAACGCCTCCGTGACTCCGTCGGTGTAGAGAAAAAGACTGTCGCCGGGCTTGAGCAAGAGCCGCTCGGTTTGGTATTCAGCTTCTTCAAAAACCCCCAGCATCATGGTTCGCTGAGGTCGCAGGAAGATCGCTTCCTCAGCTTCCCGGAGCAGCAGGGGGGGATTATGTCCGGCATTGCTGAACCGGATTTCCCCCGTGGAACTGTTCAGGACGCCGCAAAAAAAGGTCACGAACATGCACGTCTCGTTGCCCTGGTTGAGCTCGGTGTTCATGTCGAGAAGGATCTTGTGCGGCTCGTAATCTTCGTCGCGGGCGAAGCTCTTCAGCAGGGTCATGGTTTTGGCCATCAAGAGAGCTGCCGGCACCCCTTTGCCGGAGACATCACCGATGGCAAAGAACAGGTTGGCGTTGTCGACGAAGAAGAGGTCGTAGAGGTCCCCCCCCACTTCGCGGGCGGGTTGAATCGTCGCGAAAACCGTGAATTCGGTCCCATGAGGTGGTTTCGGCAACTCCATGGGCAGGAAACTCATCTGAATGTCGCGAGCAATTCTCAGTTCGCTCTCCATGCGTTCCCTTGAGGTCGTAGCCCGGGTGAGGTCATCGATGTACTTCCGCAAGTCACTTTTCATCGCGGCCACCGAACGTGTCAGATCGCCCACCTCGTCTTTTGAAGTGACTGTCGGGACTTGCACGTTGAGATTTCCCGCGGCGATCTCTTTGGTGGCTTTTGCCAGGGCGTGCAGGGGGTTCGCGATGGAGCGCGATCCCAAGTAGGAGAAGGCAACGACGGCCACTATGGCCAAAATGATGATGGTGCAGAAAAAAGCCAGTTCACGGTGCTGCTGGTTCAGGACAAAATCTTCCATCTCTTTGGCTTTTGCTACGATGTTTTCCATGGGGACGATGAAGATCAGAGCGGTGTAGTCATTATCGATCAGTCCGAAAGCCCACAACGAGTCGCGACCCTCAAAAGGCATCTTGATAGTGCCGGACTTGCCCTGTTGAATCTCACCGATCATCCGGCAATATTTTTCTTGATCGCCGGCTTCGAGCCACACCTCTTCAAGGGGTTTGGTCCAGTCTTTGATTTCTTTGTGGTAGTCCCCGACGCCAACCATGCGCAATCCCGTCTCGTTCGTTTCCGGGCGCTTATCCACAAGGGTGAGGAAGACCTGAAGGTTGCTCGCCCAATGGGCTTTGGGGAGAGTCGAAGGAAGTTCCTGAATACTGGTTACGTCTACCGCCGTGACTCCGGCAAGAGTGCCGTCGGGCCAGTGGATTGGCACCCCGATACTGATCAGAATGCCCATGCCCGTCGCATCGACGTAAGGAGCATTCCAGACCAGCCCGGAGGCCTTCCTGGTTTTCTTGTACCAGGCGGTTTCGCGCGGGTCATACTTTTCAGGAAATCGGCCCATACCGGGATAAGACGAGATCACACCGCTTTCCAGGGCTGTGTAAAGCGCCACCACGATGTTGGAGTGCCTACTGTAAATGATCTTGTAGACCGTCGCCATTGCAGCAAGACGAGCGATATCCGCGGCCACCGTGTCACGGTCCACTCCTGGAGCCAGCTTGAAATCCACGTTGGTGAGAGAGATGCGGCTCGGGATAAGACTGCCGTCACTGCCCAACCGGTCATATCTAGGAGAGGCTTCCACCATGCCCGGCACGACATTTCGATCGAAATCTTCCGAAAAATAGACCTTGGGCATGACCTGTGGTTCACGTGCCAGGATTTCTTCCATTTCCCTGGCCTGGATTTCGGCGATCAATTCCAGTGTTTGGGCCTGCTCTCGAACCAGCCTGGCGTAGGCGCAAACCGCCTGGTCAAGCATTCCGGCCGCTTCCTCGATGAGCAGAGATCCTGCGTGGTAGGAAATTTCGGTGCTGAGGAGCCGGTGTACGGTCCAGTCGTAGAAAATGATCCCGAACAAGGGGATGAGGGCAATGCTGGTGAGCAACATCAAGAGTTTCGGAAAGAAGCGCACGGTTTCACTTCCCCTTTAACAAGACAAAGACCACGGGGTGCACGAGGACTGAAGAATGGCTACTCTTTAAGCCTCCAGCTTTACTGTGTGCTCTCCGTGGTCTCTTTATATCATGGGGTAGAAATAGCTATAGCGGCTAATTTTTGAAACGAAACATGCTTTCCTTACCAAGCATAGTGTTGCCGGGCCTCGGTCTCAGTTTCCGCCCCCATTCCCCAGCCCCGCCTCGTCGACGATATCGGACACGAGCTCCTCGCGGCCGATGGCCATGATGTGTACTCCATCACAGATCGCCTCATCTTTGATTTGGCGGATCATGCGCGCAGCAATCTCGATTCCTCGTTTGATGACCCCACCCTTGGGGGCGGCCTTCATTTCTTCAATCAGCGGTTGGGGCACAAAGACGCCCGGAACGTTCTTGTTCATGAATTCCGCCATCCGCCATGAAGTCAAAAGGATGATTCCCGCCAGGATTTTCACCCCGAAAGGTCGCGCATAATCCATGAAGCGCTTGAAGTTATCCAGGTCATAAATCGCCTGGGTCTGGATGAATTCCGCGCCGGCTTTAATCTTTTTCTCGAACTTGATGAGCTGGGGTTCGATGGGGTTGGCTTCGGGGGTGACAATTGCCCCGGCGCAGAACTGCAGCGGCCCATCCAGGTCGCTTCCCCCCAGGTCCTTTCCCTTCTCGAGGGTCCGGATGGTGGCTAGAAGCTGGCAGGAATCGAGGTCGAAGACCTCCTTGGCATCCTTGTGATCGCCGACTACCGCGGAATCGCCGGTGAGGCAGAGAACATTGTGGATGCCTCGGTAATGGGCAAAGAGGAGGTCCGCCTGCAGAGCCAGGCGGTTGCGGTCGCGGCAAGTCATCTGCAGAATCGGTTCCCCCCCGTGTTCCTTGACGAGCAGCGCTGCACCAAGGGAGGGAAAGCGCATGACGGAACTCTGATGGTCGGTGAGGTTAAGCGCATCCACCTTGTCTTTCAAAAGTTCTATGTGGTGGATCATCTTCTCCAGATTCGTCCCCTTGGGTGGGCCGATCTCGCTGGTGATCACGAATTTATTGGAATCGAGGACTTCTTTGAAGCTTCTGCCCATGCTCCATACTCCTTTTCTTCGTTCAAGGGCGATCAAGCCTTTCCAGGCGTTGCTTCCGCATCGGCGGGTGGGAAAACCCCGCCCTCCTTAGGGATCGAGGCTGAAAAACCTGCCTTCCGTCGGGGTTCGGAGAATCCCGTCAGGATTCAAAGGGTATCCAGACCTTGCCGGGCATGGGTTCGACGTTGTGATTGCGGGGAGCTAGAAAATTCCTCATCAGGTCCAATCTTCCCTGTTCTGCCAGGCGACCGTAAATGAGTGTCCAGGCGCAGTCCTTGTCGGGATGGATTTCGCATTTGCCGTTGTTGGTCCCGCCACAGGGGCCGTTGAGGAGTCCCTTGTGGCAGGCGGTAACCGGGCAGATCCCCCCCGTCAACCCGAGGACGCAGGAACCGCACTGAGTGCAGATCTGGTCGAACCTCCCCAGTCCCGTCTCCTTGCCCACAAAGAGGGTATCCAGGGCCGGGATGGCCGGTATCTGAGTCTGCCGTGCCAAAGTCTGTACGCCGAAGGCGCAGGTCATGATCAGGAGGACCTCGGATTCGCTTATGGCCTCTTTTTGCTCCTCGATCGCCTCATGGGAGAGCTCATCGCAGGCCACTGGAATCACCATGTGGCCGGTAATGACCTTATCATGACCCTGGAGCTTCGTCGCCATCTCGAGGACTTCCGGCATGCCTCCGGTGCGGCACAGGGTGGTGCAAGTCCCGCAGCCCATGAGGAAAATCCGGCTGAACCCGTTGAGCAGCTCCAGAACCTCGTCTAAAGACTTTTGTTTGGTGATGGATCGTATCATGGTGAAGCCTCCTATCGTTCGAGGTCACACCTCAGGCAGCGTCTGGCTTCTTCCCTGGCCTGCTCTTCGGTGTAACCGATCTCGATCTCCTCAAATCCCGTGATCCTGTCTTCCAGGGGAAGGAGTTGCACCGGGAACCTCGGTTTCAATTCCACAGCCTCTTCTCTATCCGCCATTTTCGGCGTCTGGTCGGCATCGCGCTTTTCATCCCGCACCTCCACCGTGGAGTGGATCATAATCCGCGGCCCGCGTTCGACCCTGAAGACGACCTCAAGCCGCTCATCGGGTATCTCCACCCTCGAGGTGTCTTTGCGGAGATACTTGTCGATGGCGATAGCCCCCCTGCGCCCGGCGGCAATGGCATCGATCACGGTCGTGGGGCCGGTGACAAAGTCTCCTCCGGCGAAGATCCATGGAATATTGGTGCACAGGGTGTTGCGATCCACCTTCAAGGCGCCCCACCGGGCGAGTTCGAGCTTCATGTCGGCAGGCAGAAAAGAGAGGTCCGGGGCCTGGCCGATGGACGGGATGACCGCATCGGCAGCGGCAAAAAATTCCGAGCCCTCGATGGGAACCGGGCGGCGTCTTCCCGACTCATCCGCATCCCCGAGCCTCATCCGGATGCACTCCAATCCCTTGACCTTCCAGTTCTCGCTGACGATTCGTGTCGGGCTCACCAGAAAATGAAAACGGACCCCTTCCTCGGCGGCCTCCCGGTACTCGATGTCGGATACCGGCATTTCTTCACGGGTCCTCCGGTAATAGACGTCCACTTCCTTGGCGCCGAGGCGCAGGGCAGTCCTGGCGGAATCCATGGCGGCATTGCCGCCGCCGATGATGGCGACTTTTTCTCCCAGGGTGGCCCTCTTGCCCACCTTGATGTCTCGGAGAAAGCTCAGACCGAAGTGGATGCCTTCAATCCCGTCGACTTCCCCGGGAATGCCCAGCTTGTGGCTCATGTTCGCGCCGGCGCCAAGAAAAAAGGCGCTATAGCCCTCCTTCCTCAGGTCCTCGATGGTCCGGTTGACGTTAATCGGGCTATTGTAGCAGATCTCCACGCCACAGGCCTCGATGTGGCGGATCTCCCTCTCGATGACATGCTTGGGAAGGCGAAAGTCCGGTATTGCCACACCCATCATGCCGCCACCCACGGGCAGGGCCTCAAAGACTGTGACCCGATAGCCCATCTTTCTGGCAAAATAGGCGCAGGTCAGTCCAGCCGGACCCGCACCCACCACGGCAACTTTCTCTTCCTTTGTGACCGGGAAGGGTTCGGGAAGCGTCTCGACGTAGTTGAAATACCAGTCCGCTGCAAAGCGCTTCAGGAGGCGGATGGAAACCGAGTCATCCAACTCTCCCCGCCGACATTTCCGCTCGCATGGGTGATGGCAAATCCTCCCGCAGATGGAAGGGAAGGGGTTTCTCTCACGGATCACCTGTGTGGCTTCGATATACTTTCTTTCAGCAATATAGGACACATAGGTCGGGACGTCGATTCCAGCCGGGCACGTGTGCTGGCAGGCGGATATGACCATGGCCTCGCATACGGCGGCAGGACACCGCTTGTCCTCGATATGCGCCTCATATTCATGCCGGAATTGCTGAATCGTGGAAATGACCGGATTGGGGCAGGTCTGGCCCAACCCGCACAGGGAAGACCGTTTCACGGCGCGGGCAATCTCGAGCAGGCGATCGATATCCCCCTTCACCCCGCGGCCCTGGGTAATCCTCGTGAGGATTTCCAGCATCTGCTTTGTGCCCAGACGGCAGGGCGTGCATTTTCCGCAGGATTCATCCTGGGTGAAGCTCAAGAAGAACCGGGCGATATCGACCATGCAGGTATTTTCGTCCATGACGATCATGCCGCCCGAACCCATCATCGACCCTGCTGAAGCGAGGGATTCGTAATCGATGGGAAGGTCGAGGAAACGAGGCGGCAGGCAACCACCCGACGGGCCGCCCATCTGCGCCGCCTTGAAGCGCCTCTCTCGAGGAATGCCGCCGCCGATGTCGAAGATCACCTGTCTCAGCGTGGTCCCCATGGGGACCTCCACCAGGCCCGTGTTGTTGATGCGGCCGGTCAGGGAGAAGATCTTGGTTCCCTTGCTCTTTTCGGTCCCGATGGCGGCATACCATTCCGCTCCGTTCAGAATGATGGCACGGAGGTTCGCAAAGGTCTCCACGTTATTGATGCAAGTGGGTTTCCCCCACAGACCGGCCTGGGCGGGGAAGGGCGGTCTGGCCCGGGGCATCCCCCTCTTTCCCTCGATGGATGCAATCAGGGCCGTCTCCTCGCCGCAGACAAAAGCGCCGGCCCCTTCCTTGATATGGATATGGAGTGAAAGCCCTTTTCCCAGGATGTTCTCACCCAGAAGTCCTTTCTCCAAGGCCTGAGCGATGGCCACCTTCAGGTTGGAAATGGCGAGAGGATACTCGGCGCGCACATAAACATAGCCGTCTGTCGACCCGATGGCATAAGCGGCAATGATCATTCCTTCCAGGACCAGATGGGGATTGCCCTCAAGCACACTGCGGTCCATGAAAGCGCCCGGGTCGCCTTCATCCGCATTGCAGATGATGTATTTCTCATCACCCGGGGCCTTTCTGGCAAAGCGCCACTTGGTGCCGGTCGGAAAGCCGGCGCCCCCTCGGCCCCGCAACCCCGCTCGCTCCACTTGGTCAATGACCTCATCCGGTGCCAGGTCGGCAAGAACCTTGCTCAAGGCCGAGTAGCCTCCCCGGGCGATGTAGTCATCGATTTCCGTCGGATCGATCTTGCCGTTATCGGCGAAAACGATCCGCTTCTGCTTGCTGTAAAAGGGTACTTCGTGTTCGTAGATGCTTTTCTTTTGGGTTACGGGATCGGTGTACAGGAGGTGGCCGATGATGTTGGAGCGGAGGACGGTTTCGCGAACCACCTCCGGAACATCCTCCACGGTCAGCTTTTGATAGAAGATTTCCTGAGGGAGGATCACCGTGATCGGTCCTCTTTCACAGAACCCATGGCAGCCTGTCTTCTTGACCTCCACTTGCGAGGCCAGTCCTTGCTTCTCTATCTCCTCGACAAAGGCTTGGCGCACGGCCTCTCCGCCCCATGCACTACAGCCGGTTCCCCCGCACACGGTCACCACCGTCCGGTTAGGGTCAATTCTCTGAAGGAGTTCCCCGCGATAGGACTCGAGGTCTTCAAGCGACCGGAAACGATTCATGGAAAGCACTTTATCCCCCTTTATTGGGCAAAAGCCTCGCAGTCTTGATCCTCTTCCTGCAAATCAGAGGGCATCAAGGACTGTCTCGATTCGGTTCGGATTCATCTGACCATAGTAGGTTTTGTTCACCACCATGACCGGTGAGAGGGCGCATGCCCCCAGGCACGCCACCGTCTCCAGGGTGAATTTCAGATCCTCGGTAGTCTCGCCGTCCTCAAGGCCCAGGGTCCTGCTCACCAGGCGGAGCACGCCCCGACCTCCCCGCACGTGACAGGCGGTCCCGCGACAGACTCTCACAATATTTCGGCCCCTGGGCGTCATGGCGAACTGAGCGTAGAAGGTCATAACGCCCTGAACCTGGCTCGGAAAGACGTGAAGAGCGTCTGCGAGGGGTTTCACGAATTCCCTGGGAATGTATCCATACTGTTCCTGGACGGCCTGGAGTGCAGGGATCAGCTCTGACGGTTTGCCATGGAATTGCTCGAGGATGTCATCAAGGTCTTCCCTTCTGATCTGGGTGTCCAATCCTTCCATGTTAGCTCTCCTTCTCTATTCGAACCCGGCAGGTATTGACCCCGGTATGCTCGGGGAAAAGGGAAAACAGTGCCGAAAAGTTCTGATCGAAGTATGGGCAAAAGAGCATTCCTCTCGGCAAGGCTTCACTGAAGGTGAGGGCCGCCGCGACCTCGGCTGTTTCACTGGAAAGCTTGACGGCATCGCCTTCGTTCAGGCCAAGCTCCCGGGCATCGACGGGGTTCATCTCAACAGATCCTTCGCTCTTGACCATCCTCAGGCGCGTGGATCGCATCGAACGGGCGCCGCTGAGGAAATGGTAGAGCGTCGATCCCCTGAGGAGCAGAAAGGCATCATCCTTCTCCGTCCGATGAGAAAGAACCGGGGTCGGGGTGAACGGTGCCTGCTCTTCTTTCCAACCGGCGGCAGAAAGTCGGGGCTCGCCTGTCGATCTGCCCTCCGGACATGGCCAGAAGACCCCGCCCCGTTCGAGACTCGGCTGTGTAATTCCGCTATAGAAAGGCACAAGGGATGCGATCTCTTCCATGATGGCTTCGGTCGAGCGATACTCCATGGGGTATCCCAGGCGCTTCGAGAGGCGACAGAGGATCTCCCAGTCCGGTCGGCTTTGTTGGAAAGGATCGACGGCGTTGCGGATCCGCTGGACCCTCCTCTCGATATTGGTAAAAGTTCCGTCCTTTTCGGCAAAACTGCAGGCCGGAAGGACGGCATGGGCGAGATTTGCGGTTTCGGTTAAAAAGAGGTCCTGGACCACCAGAAAATCGAGGCCGGATAAGGCCTTTTTAATCCTTGGAGACTCCGGAAAGGCGCGGACAGGGTTTTCGCCCATGATATGCATGGCCCTGATGCTTCCGGTCTCCGCCGCCCTGATCATTTCCATGGCCCTGAGCCCCGGCTTTGTGGGGATCGGCCGCTGCCAGTTCCTTTCGAATCGCCGGATTCCCTCGNCCTCTTGGAAGGGCTGAAATCCGGGGAGTCGGTCCGGCATGCTTCCCATATCCCAGGCTCCCTGCCCATTGTTTTCCTTGTCGAGAGGATAGATCCCTCCGCCTCTTTTCCCGAGGCTGCCCTTGAGCAGGGCCAGATTGCGGAGCGCCCGGATGGTGTCCTGTGCTCCGGCCTGGCGGGTCACCCCGTGACCGAAGACAATGGCCGGCAACTTTGCAGCCAGGAGGAGATTCAGGATCGCATCGAAAAGGGAGGAAGGGCATCCGGTCCATTTCTGGACGTCTTGCCGTTCAAACGCAGCCAGGGACTCCCGAAGCGCTCCCAAACCCTCGGCCGATTCCTTCAGCAAACCCCTCTCCCCGGCCGGGGAGTCGAGAAGGGCCTTGACCAGTCCGTTGAGCAGGATCGCGTCCATTCCGACCCCGATGGGAAACCATGCGGCCGCAAACGATACGAGATCGATCTTGCGCGGGTCGATCACGATCAGTTTGGCGTCGTTCAGATGGGCCGCTCTCTTTATCCGGTATCCGGCCACGGGATGAGAGGCGGAAGGGTTGGACCCGACCACCAGAATCACATCGGAGTCCTCAAGGTCTTGAAGGGGGTTGGTCATGGCCCCGAAAGGCAGGACATCCAGGGAAGGACCGGAAGAAAGGCGGGCACCATTGTCAATGTTATTGGTTCCGAAGATCGCGCGGGCGAACTTTTGAAAAAGGTAGTTTTCTTCGTTCGTGCACTTGGACGACCCCAAAAAAGCCATCCCTTCCGAACCGTGCTTGGCATGGCAGCTTCTCAGACCATCCGCCACAAAATCGAGGGCCTCATCCCATGGCACTTCCTGGAGGGCTCCGTTTTTCCGGATCATCGGCCTTCGCAGGCGATCCGGATGGTGAATATAATCGCTGCCGTAGCGTCCCTTGACGCATAGGGTCTTCCCGTTAAGATCGTTCTTGGGATTGGGCGCTACCGAAACGACTTGCCCGGCGTGGGCTTCAAGAAAGATATTGCAGCCGCAGCCGCAGTAGGAACAGACAGTGGCGGTGCGCGTTCCAATGGTCCCGAGATGAGCCTTTCCTCTTTCGAAAAGGGCCCCGGTGGGACACATGGCCACGCAGGTGCCGCAGAAGGTACACTCGGAGCTTTCCAGGGGTCCGT
>JGI20214J51650_10001009_pt1 | contig 17838 bp, 19 predicted proteins | sample WetSurMetagenome_FD_51650 | JGI IMG/M metagenome (IMG submission 51650) | reverse complement strand
TCGGCATAATCGTGATCCTCGGCCAGCATAAAGGAGGTTGGTTTTTCAATGAAAGCCATTCCCTTCTCAGTAAGTTTTAGCAATCCGTAATTTTCTATCTCCTTGACGAGCAATTTAGCGATAAGTGCCTGCCTTATCACCATGTTCCAGTATTTCTCATCCTTATCTTCCCCTATTCCGAAAAATTCCAGTTTGTGATGCTTGTAAGACTTAATGGCGGATGTTACTTTACCGGCAAGAATATTTGCAATATGGTCGGCTTTGAATTTTTCCTTTACGGCAAGTATTGTTTCAAGAACATTTACAACAGCCTCGCTTCCTTCAAACTGGGCTTTAGGGTGCAGGCAGTTGTCGCAGGCCTCACAATTTTCGTTAGGATATTCTTCACCAAAATAATGAAGCAGCAGTCTCCGCCGGCACACGGATGATTCGGCATATGAAACTGTTTCCAGGAGAAGCTGCTTCCCGATCTCCTGTTCTGCAATCGGCTTGCCCTGCATAAATTTCTCAAGCTTCATTATGTCGTTGTAGCTGTAATAGGCAATGCAATTCCCTTCACCTCCATCGCGGCCTGCCCGGCCTGTCTCCTGATAATAACCCTCAAGGCTTTTGGGAATATCGTAATGAATAACAAACCTGACATCGGGTTTATCAATTCCCATCCCGAAGGCAATTGTAGCTACAATAATATCAGCCTCTTCCATTAGGAACTTATCCTGGTTTGCCGTACGCGTAGCCGAATCCATACCTGCATGGTATGGCAATGCCTTTATCCCATTAACCTTAAGGGCTTCAGCAAGCTCTTCAACCTTTTTGCGGCTCAGACAGTAGATTATTCCGGATTTGCCGGTATTATTTTTTATATACTTTATGATCTCCTTTGTGACATCCTGCTTTGATTTTACCTCATAATAAAGGTTNGGCCGGTTAAAGGATGATTTAAAAACATCTGCTTCCAGTATGTTGAGATTTTTCTGGATATCGTGCTGGACTTTCGGCGTCGCAGTTGCGGTCAGTGCAATTATGGGCGATCGTCCGATTACGTCGATAATTGGTCTTATCCTCCTGTATTCAGGCCGGAAATCGTGGCCCCATTCTGAAATGCAATGAGCTTCATCGATAGCATAAAATGAGATCTGAATGTTCTTCAGGAATTCAATATTTTCCTCCTTTGTAAGTGATTCCGGAGCGACATAAAGGAGTTTCGCTTTACCAGTAAGGACGTCTTTTTTTACTCTGGTGCTTTCGCTTTTGGTAAGTGATGAATTCAGAAAATGTGCAACATCATCATCGGTGCTGAAATTGCGCATTGCGTCAACCTGATTTTTCATAAGAGCTATAAGTGGAGAAATTACAATGGCCGTCCCCTGTTTCATTACAGCCGGCAGCTGGTAGCACAGTGATTTCCCTCCTCCCGTAGGCATTAGCACAAAAGTGTCGCGGCCCTCCAGAACATTTTTTATTATATATTCCTGATTACCCTTAAACGTATCGAATCCAAAATACTTCTTTAAATAATCATGTGTTGTTGCATCATTCGTCATATTCTTCCCTAATGATTATCCAGGCTTTTTAAAAGTGATGTATTAAGTAGTGTATATAAAGTTAATTAAAATATTTATCAAAGAGAATATTTATAATATTATTAACAAAAATCGAGAAATAAATATCAACTGACAGGTTTTGCAAGGGATAGAGAATGGTATTGTTTTGCAAAATAAGATTTATCATCTTTACAGGCTGAATTTTTAGTCAACCTGTAATTATGGCCTTTACAAGTAAAAAGGGAAAGAGCAAAGAGGGAGAGATGTCATTTCTTGAACATCTGGAGGAACTCCGATGGCATATAATTAGGTCATTGATTGCCATAGTGGCAATGATGATCATTGCTTTTATTTTTAAAAATATACTTTTTGATAAGATCGTTCTGGCTCCGAAAGAGCCGACTTTTATTTCCAACAGGATGTTTTGTGAGTTCGGGCATTTTCTGGCCAGTAAATTTAGTTTTATTAAGAATCCTGAAATATTGTGCATCAATACAAAACCACCTAACCTTATAAGCATTAAAATGTCAGGGCAGATTACTACTCATATAACAGTGGCGCTGGTGGCTGGGCTGATCCTTGCTTTTCCATTTGTTATACGTGAATTCTGGCTGTTTTTCAAACCGGCCCTCCATTCAAATGAAGCAAAACATGCAAGAGGTGCCGTTCTTGCTTCATCTCTTCTCTTTTTCATTGGTGTACTGTTCGGGTATTTCCTGCTTGCACCACTTTCAATACATTTCCTGAACACTTATCAGATAAGTGAAAGCGTTGTTAACCAGATAAATGTCAGGTCATTTATTGGTACAATGACATCAATCTGCCTNGCGACTGGAGTTGTATTTGAGCTACCGATAGTGGCGTTTTTCCTTACTAAAATCGGTATTATAACTCCCGGTTTCATGAGAAAGTACAGAAAGCATGCGATTGTCGTTATCTTTATTCTTGCTGCCATCATTACACCACCTGACATATTTTCCCAGACCCTTGTCGCGATACCGCTTCTTATCCTATATGAAGTTAGTATCTTTATATCCGCCGGGGTAATCAGGAAAAAAGCTAAAGAGCACGATGCATTCATGAATGATGACTCTTCGGCGAAAACAGAAAAGGCATAAAACGCTGCGCAGTAATGAAACTTTATACAGAAAACCTTGTAAAGAAATATCACAACAGAACTGTTGTCGACCATGTGTCGATAGAAGTTGAGCAGGGTGAAATAGTCGGCCTTCTTGGTCCTAATGGTGCCGGTAAAACCACTTCGTTCTATATGATAGTGGGACTTATCCGACCACGTGAGGGAAAGATCTTTCTGGAGGATGAAGACATTACAACTCTTCCTGTCTACAAGCGTGCCCGGAAAGGAATAGGGTATCTTGCCCAGGAAGCATCGGTCTTCAGAAATCTCTCAGTCGAAGACAATATAAGGGCAGTTCTTGAAATGTCAGGATTTTCATCAGATGAACAGGCCGATCGCCTTGATACACTGCTTAATGAATTTGGACTTCAGAAAATCAGAAAAAGTAAAGGTATCCAGCTTTCAGGCGGAGAAAGAAGACGAACCGAAATTGCAAGGGCTCTCGCCCTCAAACCAAAATTTATCCTTCTCGATGAACCTTTTGCCGGAGTCGACCCTATCGCAGTTGAAGATATCCAGGAAATAGTCTCCAGGCTTAAAGGGAAAAATATAGGAATTGTGATCACAGATCATAACGTCCACGAAACACTTGCAATAACCGACCGTGCCTATCTGCTGTTTGAAGGCCGGATACTTATGTCAGGCACGTCTTCACAACTTGCTGAAGACGAGCACGTAAGAAAAGTCTATCTCGGAAAGAACTTTGAACTCCGGCGGTAAAAGTCCTGCTTTGTAATGATAATTATTTTATCTACTTTTGCGGGGATTTTTCCGCGGATGTGTCGTAATTGGTAGCCGAGCAAGACTTAGGATCTTGTGTCTTAATGACGTGGGGGTTCGAGTCCCTTCATCCGCACAATTTTACAGACCGCCTGTAACGATTGATAAGAGCGTTCTGGCGGTTTTTAAGTACTCAAAAATTAATTAAAATGAATATCATAAAGGAAAGTATTGACGATCTGAATGCAGTGCTGAAAATAGAGGTTGAAAAGGCTGATTACGACGGGAATGTTGAAAAAGTTCTGAGAGATTACCGCAAAAAAGCCAATATTAAGGGGTTTCGTCCTGGGATGGTACCAATAGGCCTTGTTAAAAAGATGTACGGGAAAGCGGTTCAGATAGATGAGATCAATAAGGTTGTTACGGAGAATATTCAGAAATATATTACCGACGAAAAGATCGAGATCCTCGGAGATCCGCTACCTAAAATTGACGACAATGAGAAGATCGATTTTGATACTCAGGAATCATTTACATTTTCATTCGAGCTTGGACTTGCTCCCTCTTTTGAAACAAAACTCAGCAAGAAAAACAAAGTAATATATTATGAGATAGCGTCCGACGAAAANATGAAGAATGATTATCTCGATAATTACACCCGTCGTTACGGCAAATTCGAGAAAGCTGACATTTCGGAGGAAAAGGATATACTGAAGGGGAGAATCGAAGCGCTCGATGATAAAGGTAGCACCGATCCCGATGGGATTTCAGCCGATGACACCTCGCTTTCAATTGAGGTAATCAAGGATAAGAAAATCAAAAAACAGTTTATCGGAAGAACTGAAAAGGACACGATNGATTTTGACCTAAGAAAGGCTTTCCCGAATGACAATGAAATTGCTGGTCTCCTTAAAAAACAGAAAGAAGAAGTCATAAGCATCTCTGGTGATTTCAGATTTACAATAAATGAGATAAGCCGCTTCAGACCAGCAGAGTTAAATCAGGAGCTTTTTGACAGGATCTATGGAGAGAACGTCATACATTCAGAAGAAGAATTCCGGAACAGGGTGAATGAAGAGATAACTGCTAACCTCCGGAATGAGAGTGAATATAAACTTTCGCTTGATCTGAAGAAGCTTGCACTTGAGAAGTCTGAATTTCAGCTTCCTGAAGCTTTCCTGAAGAGATGGCTTCTCAAGGTAAATGATAAAACTACAGAAGAACAGGTTGAAAAGGAATTCGACAACTTCAGCCGCGATCTGAAATGGCAGCTTATCCGTAACAAGATCGCCAGAGCGAATGANCTTAANATTACTGAAGAGGAACTTCTTAAGGAAGCTGAAAAAATTACGAGGTACCAATTCAGTCAGTACGGATTGTTTTACGCCACTGATGAACAGGTTGAAAACTATGCAAAGGAGACCCTGAAACGGGAAGAAGATGCTAAAAGAATTGCAGACAAAATACTTGAAGAAAAAGTCAACCTGATCCTGAAGGATACAGTCAAACTTGAGAACAAATCAGTATCGATCGAAGAATTCAATAAGCTTTTTGAATAGTAATCAATGCATTACAATGATTTACAATAAATATTCTATCTTTGTGTTTTAACGAAAGGACCTTTATTATGAGTAATTTAAGTGATTTTGGAAAATATGCAAGAAGTAAGCATGGAATAAGCAGTCTTTCACTGCACAGGTTTGCTTCAATTACNGCAGATGCCTATATATCTCCTACTATTATAGAGGAGCGCCAGCTGAACGTCGCCTCGATGGACGTTTTTTCGCGACTGATGATGGACAGGATCATCTTTCTGGGTTTACCTATCGATGATTATGTTGCAAATATAATCGAAGCCCAGCTTCTCTATCTCGATTCCGCTGATCCCGGGAAGGATATTCAGATCTATTTCAATACCCCCGGGGGATCTGTCAATGCAGGTCTCGGGATTTATGACACAATGCAGTATATTTCAGCTGATATAGCGACTATATGTACCGGAATGGCAGCTTCAATGGGTGCTGTGCTGCTTACCGCAGGAACCAAGGGTAAAAGATCGGCACTGAAGCATTCAAGGATTATGATCCACCAGCCTATGGGAGGATTTGAAGGTCAGGCTTCTGATATTGAGATCCAGGCACGTGAGATCATGAAGCTTAAAAAGGAACTTTTCGAGATTATTGCACTTCACTCAGGCAATACACTTGAAAAGGTGGAAAAGGATTCCGACAGGGACCACTGGATGACATCACAGGAAGCAAAAGATTACGGGATGATCGATGAGATACTTCAGAAAAATGAACGATAGTTACAATGGATAAATGTTCATTTTGCGGCCGGACAAAGAAAGAGGTCAGCATGCTTATTGCTGGTCTTGAAGGACATATCTGTGACCATTGCATTGAGCAGGCTCACAGTATCATGAACGAGGAACTCGGCACAAAAAAGAATATCAGCTTTGACTCTATCAACCTTCTTAAACCTGCCGAAATAAAACATTTTCTCGATCAGTATGTCATCGGTCAGGACATGGCAAAAAAAATAATCTCAGTTGCTGTCTACAATCACTATAAAAGGCTTATGCAAAAGCCTGATGAAGATGATATTGATATTGAAAAATCAAATATTATCCTGGTGGGAGAAACCGGTACCGGGAAGACCCTTTTAGCTAGAACTGTTGCTAAAATGCTGCATGTCCCTTTTACTATTGTAGATGCAACTGTTCTTACTGAAGCAGGATATGTCGGAGAAGATATTGAAAGTCTTCTTACCCGTCTTCTTCAGAATGCCGATTATGATGTAAAGGCTGCTGAGAAAGGTATCGTATTTATTGATGAGCTTGACAAGATAGCAAGGAAAGGNGACAATCCATCGATTACACGTGATGTTTCAGGTGAGGGTGTTCAGCAGGGCCTGCTGAAGCTTCTCGAGGGGTCGATTGTGAATGTCCCTCCACAGGGAGGACGGAAACACCCTGAGCAGAAAATGATCCCCGTCGATACAAAAAACATCCTGTTCATTTGCGGAGGGGCCTTCGAGGGAATTGAAAAGAAAATTGCCCATCGCCTCAATACGCAGGTTGTAGGATATGGTGCCTCTAAAAAAAGAGACAGGGTTGACAAGGAAAACCTTCTTCAGTATATTGCTCCTCAGGACCTGAGGTCTTATGGGCTTATTCCTGAAATAATCGGAAGACTACCCATCCTGACTCATCTTAATCCGCTTGACAGGGAAGCACTCCGGGCAATACTTACTGAACCGAAGAATGCCCTTGTAAAACAATACATTAAGCTCTTTAANATGGATAACATAGAACTCACTTTCGGTGAAGGAGTTCTGGATTTCATTGTCGATAAAGCCATTGAATTCAAGCTTGGTGCACGCGGACTCAGATCGATCTGTGAGGCGATAATGCTCGATGCAATGTTCGATTCACCTTCTGAAGGCTCAAAAGAGCTGACAATTACAACAGATTATGCAATCCGCAAGCTCGAAAGGATTGATATGAAGGTCCTGAAGGCATCATAATATAATGCCCCTAAATCCCCTAAAGGGGACTTTCAAAATTTCTGAAAATAAAAACCCCCTTCTGCGCCTTCGTCCCGAGTATTCGGGACTTCGGCGTAGCAAGGCAGGGGGAAGGGGGCTATGAAATCTAATGTATCCAATTTCTGTGCCTGTGCCTCANCTGGATCTCNTTCGATTCTCCTCCCCTTGAAACAACTGCTTTATTATCACATTCANCCGTACCGTAATCGAGTTCAAAGGGCTCCTTACCATCTCTTTCAAATTTAACAACTCCGCTCACAATAAAGGCACAAACTCTTTTCCAGTGCAATGGGTTAGTAATGGTTCTTAAGTATGATATTCCCTCTGCGTTCCTGCCGCTTGCGGATCCTGTCACAAGACATTCATCATCCCATTTATTTGGGGTCATAAATCCGGCCACCCATTCTCTGTTATGTTCAGATTCCCTTTCCAATGTTTTGCCGTCAGGCAGAATAAGCTTGCCGTCATTAAGTGTTACCGAGATAACGAAATTATTATTGGCATTAAGTCCAAGGTTTTCAAACACTTTGGTTCCCTCGACTTTTATGCCGTTAAAAAAGTAATTATCAAATAATACCGTTCTTTTTGAACCTTCTTCCCTGCGTGGTCCGGTGACTTCAATAATGATCTTGCCCGATCTTGTATTATCATAGTATCCGGTACAACCTGTGCCGTAATCAATGGTGATCGTTTTCGGCCAGATCCCGGTTGAAGGATGGGATACTAAAATTGCAGGACATGAATCTGCAACCAGGAATACTGCCTTTGTTTCTCCATTTTTCATTGCATCATCAAGAGAAATTGTTGCATTATCAACACTGTTGAATACATCTTCAAATACTGCTTCGCTTACGGCATCATCATCAGCAAGATCGATGGTGGATTTTTCCAGGAGTGACATATCCTTTTTGCAGGAACTTAACGTCATAATCACGGATGCAGTTATCAATAATAAAATCTTAGTTTTCATAGCTGTAAATATTGGTTTTTAATTACGATCAACAGCTATTTAGATGAGAAATGATATAAAAGGTTTAAAGGAGATGAAAAATAATACAACCTTCAAATGGTTAAAATTAACATGAAGAAAAAGATTCCTCGCTGACGCCGGAATGACAGGTGTTATTAGAGAGTTGGGAGAGGAGAGGTGTTTCACCCAGGGCGAAACACCTCTCCTCTCTCCTGGTTATAAAAAATAACTTTGTCATTCCGAATCCCGAGGACTCGGGATGAGGAATCTCCTGATAAATAACTTTTATTTTCCTGTTCCCTTCCTCTCATATATCACATATGAATAAGGAATCTTCTTATCATCTTCCGAAATGTATTCTTCCTTTTCAATAATTCTCCATCTCCTTTTGTCAATCTTAGGGAAGTATATATCAGCAGGCGCCTTTTTATGAACATGGGTAATATATAGCCTGTCGGCTATCGGCATAAACTGACGGTAAACACTTCCTCCTCCTATCACAAATACCTCCTCCTCACTGCGGCATTTGCTCAATGCATCTTCAATAGAATATGCTGTTACCGAGCAATCGATGCATTCACCTGGAATATCCGTAATTACAATGTTATTACGTCCCGGAAGGGGCTTTTTTGGGAGTGATTCCCATGTTCTCTTGCCCATTATAATTGTCTTCCCCATGGTAAGCTTCCTGAATCTCCTCATATCTTCGGGGATATGCCACAGAAGGTCATTATCCTTACCTATGCCNTAATCGTCTGAAACTGCTACAATTATTGAAATCATCTCTTTGTTTTTAAACTGAAATGTCTCCTTTTATATGAGGATGGCAAAGATAATCCGATAATGTAAAATCCTCATATCTGAATCTGGTAATATCGGTAATATCAGGATTTATGGCCATTCTGGGCAGCTTAAATGGTTGCCTTGTAAGCTGCAGTTTTACCTGGTCAATATGATTCAGGTAAATGTGTGCATCGCCAAGGGTGTGGATGAAATCTCCCGGTGTAAGAGAAGTTGCCCTGGCCACCATCAGTGTCAGAAGGGAATAGGATGCAATATTGAAGGGTACTCCCAGAAATATATCACAGCTCCGCTGGTAAAGCTGACAGGATAATTTCCCGTCGGCAACATAAAACTGGAATAGAATATGGCAGGGAGGAAGTGCCATTCTTGCAATCTCACCGACATTCCAGGCGCTAATAATATGACGTCGCGAGTCGGGCACTGTTTTTATTGAATTGATAACACTGACAAGCTGATCGATTTTTCTTCCATCCGCTGTGGGCCACGAGCGCCACTGGGATCCATAAACCGGCCCAAGATTGCCGTTAATGTCAGCCCATTCATCCCATATCTTTACACCTTTGTCTTTCAGGTATTTAATATTAGTGTCTCCCGAAATGAACCAGAGTAGTTCATGGATAATGGATTTCAGGTGCATTTTCTTGGTGGTCAAAAGAGGGAAGCCATCATTCAGGTTAAATCTCATCTGGTAACCAAAAATACTTATTGTACCAGTTCCCGTTCTGTCTGGTTTTTTCGTCCCATTCCCAAGGACATGATCAAGAAGTTCAAGATATTGCCTCATGCCGGAATCAGTCTGACTTCTTCCTGCGTTTATCCAGCTCATCCCTTATCGATGCCGCTCGTTCATAATCTTCAGTCTTGACTGCTTCATCGATCATTTTGTAGAGCTCTTCATCCGAATAGGTTTCAAACCTGGAATTACCTGTCTCAAAAAGAGTATCAGAGTCAGCTTCTGCNGANGATTCAGTTTCAGAAGGGGTTATTGTGATCCCTGCTTTTTCGAGGATTTCTTCCGTTATGTAAATAGGGCATGAAAACCTTAGTGCAAGGGCAACTGCGTCAGATGTACGGCTGTCGATAGATATTTCCTTTTCACCGTTGTTGCATATGAGCCTGGAATAAAAAACTCCTTCTTCGAGCTTATAAATCATAACTTCGATGACAGAGATGTTGAATTCGGCTGCAAAGCTCCTGAACAGGTCNTGCGTCAGCGGCCTTGGAGGATCAAGGTTCTCGAGCTTGATAACAATTGCCTGAGCTTCAAAGCCTCCAATTATTATTGGGATTCTCCGTTCACCATTTTCTTCAACAAGGATAAGAGCATATGCCCCCGACTGGGTCTGACTGTAGGAAATCCCTAAAACCTTTAGCTTTACTCTCTTCATATCAATTAATTAGTATCCAGAAGAATATATGCTCCCTCTTTGCTTCAGGCAAATATAAAGATTATAGCAGTAAGACAAAGGGTCGGCTTCTTCTTTTTTTCAACATGAAATGACCGTGGAGATTACTTTTACACATTATCAGTCCGGGTGATCTCATTTGCCATGCCTCACTATTATTTCAGATTTTATGAGATAAAAAAGACTTTGATGATTTGTAAATAAATGAATTTGTATATCTTTGCAGTCCGAATTTGAATAAATCCACGCAGGCCCGATAAAGCTATATGCAGACATAACATATACGCCTCATGGAGTAACTTAAAAAGAAAAGTAAATGTATGCTATCGTTGAGATTGCCGGTCAGCAATTTAAAGTAGAAGAAGGAAAGAAGATTTTCGTTCACCGCCTTGAAACTGAAATTGACGCTATACTTGAATTTGATAAGGTGCTCCTCCTGGAGGATAATGACAAGATCCTTGTCGGAGAACCTGTCATAGAAAATTTCATAGTGGAGGGAAAGGTACTGGATCATGTAAGGGGAGATAAAGTAATTGTCTTTAAGAAAAAGAATAAAAAAGGCTACAGGGTAAAGAACGGACATCGTCAGAATTTCTCGCAGATTGAGATAATTGGAATTGGTGAGAAGGGTACAATTGTCCGGAAAGAGACTCCGAAAAAGGAGAAAGTCAAAAAAGTCGTTGCAACTGAACCCGAAGTAGCACCTGTGGAAGAAAAGAAGACCAAAGAAAAGAAACCNGCTGTCAAGAAACCTGTTGAGAAGAAAGAAGAAGCAGCTCCTAAAGTAAAAAAGACAGCTGTGAAAAAAGAAGCTGAAAAGAAGCCGGCGGCAAANAAAGCATCAAAAAAGAAGGAATAATATAATTCAGAAGACTAAAATATAATACTATGGCACACAAGAAAGGGGCAGGAAGTTCACGTAATGGCCGCGATTCAGAAAGCAAGCGGCTCGGAGTGAAGCTCTTTGGCGGCCAGGCAGCCAAAGCAGGCAACATAATTGTCCGTCAGAGAGGAACCAAACATAATCCAGGCCTTAATGTAGGCGTTGGCAGAGACCACACTCTTTTTGCACTTGCAGACGGTGAGGTTGAATTTAAAAAGAAAAAAGACAACAAGGTATTCGTTTCGGTCAAGCCGGTTACTGAATAACAGGAATTTAACCATACAAGGCTCCCGAAATTCTTTCTCATNGAGGAAAGCATTCCCGGGAGTTTTTATATTTTTACAGCGGGCTTACGGCCTGCTTTTTTTATTTAATAGTTATTGAAAATGCTTACAATTAACCTCATCAGGGAAAAGAAAGAACTCATTATCGAACGTCTGAAGATAAAGAATTTTGATGCTGAAGAAATTATCACCAGAATTCTCGCACTTGATCTGTCGCGTCGTGAAATTCAGTCCAAAGCAGAATCCCTGCAAAGTGACATGAATCGGATGTCGAAAGAGATAGGAGCCCTGATGAAGGAAGGAAAAAAGGCTGAGGCCGATTCTACCCGCGAAAAGACATCCTGGCTCAAGGAAGAGGTTAGATCTCTGAATGACAAGATTTTACCAATCGAAGAAGACCTTAAGAAAGAAATCATAAGACTGCCCAACCTTCCTCATATTTCTGTGGCACCAGGATATGGTGCCGACAATAATGTTAAAGTCAGGGAAGGAGGAACTATTCCAATCCTTCCTGATTCAGCTCTTCCTCACTGGGATCTGATTAAGAAATATGACATTATTGATTTTGATCTTGGAATTAAGCTGACCGGGGCCGGTTTCCCTGTTTACAAAGGCAAGGGTGCAAAACTGGAAAGAGCATTGATAAGCTTCTTTCTTGATAAGGCTGTATTCGCAGGTTATACAGAGATGATGCCGCCGATTATGGTTAACGAAGATTCAGGATTTGGTACAGGCCAGCTTCCCGACAAAGAGGGTCAGATGTACAATGTCGGTCTTGACGGTTTTTACCTCATCCCCACTGCTGAGGTCCCTGTTACAAATATTTACAGGGATGTAATTTTAAGCTCTGACCAGCTTCCGGTNAAGAATGTTGCCTATACTCCCTGTTTCAGAAGGGAAGCAGGTTCATGGGGTGCCCATGTAAGGGGCCTCAACAGGCTTCATCAGTTTGATAAGGTCGAAATAGTTCAGATCGCGCATCCCGACAATTCATACATAGCCCTTGAGGATATGGTAAGACATGTCGAAAGCCTCGTCTCCGAACTTGGGCTCCCTTACCGNATTATGAGACTGTGCGGCGGCGACATGTCGTTCACTTCATCACTGACTTACGACTTTGAGGTGTGGTCGGCAGCTCAGAAAAGGTGGCTTGAAGTGAGCTCGGTTTCAAATTTCGAATCATTCCAGGCCAACCGGCTTAAATGCAGGTTTAAAGAGAAAGGCGAGAAACAGACCAGNCTTGTACATACTCTTAACGGAAGTGCTCTTGCACTTCCGAGGATTGTTGCTGCCATTCTTGAGAATTATCAGACAGAAAACGGAATTAAGATACCTGCAGTGCTTGTGCCGTATACGGGATTTGATATAATAACTTAAATCCGCCTCCCATCCCCCCAGGGGGTTGGGGGCAGATCAAACATGGATAAAACCCGTAAATCATATATCTATGCCGGACTGGCAATATTTTTCTGGTCGACAATCCCGACGGTTTTTAAGATATGCCTGGGTGAGCTTTCAATCCTTTCGATGCTTACAATATCCTCCGTTACTTCTGCCCTAGCACTTTTTATTATTCTCATTTCAGAAAGGAAAACCGGACTGCTGAAAGCTAATTCCACGCGTGATCTTTTAAATTCAGCATTGCTGGGACTTATAAATCCGTTCCTTTATTACCTGATCCTCCTTAAGGCATATCAGATTCTTCCGGCACAGGTAGCCCAACCGCTTAACATGATCTGGCCCATAATTCTGGTTTTTTTGTCAGTCCCGATATTAAAGCAGAAGATTAAAGGAAGAAGCTTTGTTGCATTGTTTATATCATTCATNGGTGTCTATGTGATCTCCTCCCAGGGTAATCTTTTTAAGCCGGGGCATGCTGATCTGAAAGGAGTTCTGCTTGCTACCGGCAGCTCTGTTTTCTGGGCCTTTTACTTCATTCTGAATGTTAAGGATAAAAGAGACGAGGCAGTGAAGCTGTTCCTGAATTTCTTATTTGGATCTGCTTATCTTATTNCTACNATGATCGTTACAGGAACATGGCCCGAGAATACCGGATTTAAAGGAATTGCCACTTCAGTATATATAGGATTATTTGAGATGGGGATAACATTTTTCTTCTGGCTTAAAGCTCTTCAGATGTCGGAAACAACCGATAAAGTGAGTAATCTTGTATATCTCGCCCCGTTTCTTTCTCTTATTTTCGTACACTTTATACTGCATGAACCCGTTTTTTATACAACTCCGGCAGGATTATTGCTGATAATNTCCGGGATACTGATTCAGAACCGGAAAGTTAAACAACCATAATCCGTTTTTTTTGTTATATGGAAAGTTCAATTTAAATCATATGAAAAAGCTAATCTATATTGCATTTATTATACCACTTCTCTTTTCTTCATGCAGGAAAGATCCTGAACCTGTTGTCAATCCTGGCCTTACAGACGCTATGGCCAGGGATAGCCTTTATTATCTGATGAGGCAGTGGTACTACTGGTACAACCAGATGCCTGCTGTAAAAAAAGAGAATTATACCGATCCATATCAGCTCCTTGAGGCTATGAAGTATAAGACCCTGGATAAATGGAGTTTTGTAGCTGATTATGATGAATTTGTTGCAGAAATGCAGGGCGAATTTGTGGGACACGGAATCCGGGTTGGTCTTGATGATTCAAAAAAGGCAAGGATTGCAATGATTTATTCGGGATCGCCACTGTATAAGGTTAACGGTGTGCGGCGTGGGTGGATTGTTAAAAGCGTTAACGGGTTCGATATTGCCAAAATACTTTCCGACCACGATGCGACAGCCTATAATAATGCATTTGGAGAAAGTGTTGCAGGTGTCACAAACAAATTTGTCTTTACAAAGCCGGATGAAACAGATATTGAAATATCATCAACGAAAACTTCTTTTACAATAAATTCAGTATTACTGTATGATACCCTGCACCTTTCAACCGGAGTGACAGGACACCTTGTTTTCGAGTCATTCATTTCTCCCTCACCTTCTGAACTTGCCGTTGCATTCAAGTTCTTTGAAGAGAATAATATAAAGGACCTGATACTTGATCTGAGATATAATTCGGGAGGTTACCTGTCTGTAGCCCAAACCCTTGCAACTGAGATTGGAGGTAAGACACTTGCCAATTCCGGTTCGACATTTGGGGTACTCAGCTATAATGATAAGAACCAGGATCAAAACTATACCTATAAATTTGACAAGAGTGTTCAGGTAAATATTTCGCTGACAAGGCTGATAGTTATTTCTTCAAGGCTTACTGCCTCGGCAAGCGAAGCGGTTATGAATGGCCTGAAACCGTTTATGAATGTCGTAAGCATAGGAGACACAACCAGCGGAAAACCAGTAGGAATGAACGGATGGGAGGTTGGGAAGAAGTATTTCTTCTGGCCGATAACTTTTAAAATAGTAAATAAGGATAATGAAGGCGACTATTTTAATGGCATTATCCCCGGTAAATTAGTTTCGGATGATATCACTCACGATTTTAATGACAGAAATGAACTGTGCCTGAAGGAGGCCATAAAATACATTGAGACCGGTACCTTCTCTGCTAAGGGTTCTGAATCCTTTTATCGTCATAAGCAGTATTCAGAAAAGCCTCAGTGGAGAAACCAGGGTCTATTGATCAGATAATTTTCAGTCTATAATAAAACTCCTTGAAAAAACAGATTAAAGAGAGGATTATACTGGGAATTGATCCCGGAACAAACATAACAGGATACGGATTAATAAAAGTATCAGGACAGGATCCCGAGCTGATAGCAATTGGTTCGATTGACCTCTCTAAATATGATGATCACTATATTAAGCTGAAGCAGATCTTCGACCGCACAACCGGTATAATTGATGAGTATCATCCCGACGAGCTGGCCATTGAAGCCCCCTTTTATGGTAAAAANGTGCAGTCGATGCTGAAACTTGGCCGGGCACAGGGAGCTGCAATTGCCGCAGCCCTCAGCCGTTCCCTTCCAATATTCGAATACGCTCCCCGAAAGATCAAAATGTCGATTACCGGAAGAGGAGCTGCATCGAAGGAACAGGTAGCTTCAATGCTGATGAGAATTCTTAATTTCAGCAAAATCGAAATCAAACTCGATGCCACTGACGGGCTGGCTGCAGCTCTCTGCCATTTTTATCAGACAAACACTCCGATGCAGGAAAAGAACTATAACAGCTGGAAAGATTTCATTAACAAGAATCCAAAAAGAATCAAACAGAAGTAGTTTATCAGATTACTGAAAAAGCAAGTGCCACAACACTGACTTTTGTCTTCTCTGCTTTTAATACCTCATTTGCGCATGCTTCAATTGTCGACCCTGTNGTTATAACATCATCAACCAGGAGAATGTGCAGACCCTGTAGCTTTTCATTATCCGTTACACTGAAAATGTCCTGAACATTTGTCCACCTGTCAAACCGCGATTTACGGGTTTGCGTCTTTGTAACTGTTTTTCTGATTAGCAGACCTGTGTCGACCGGTATACCGGAGACTTCAGATATTCCCAGTGAAATAATATCACTCTGGTTAAATCCTCTCTGCCTTTTTTTTGAAGGATGCAAAGGTACCGGAACAATAATGTCAATATCATCCAGGAATCCGGAAGACTTTAGTGAACGGGCATAAATCCGGCCAAGCTCAGAACCAATCTCTTTAACTCCCTTATATTTAAGCTGATGTATCAGTCTCCGTATCCTGCTGTCCCGGGTATAAAATGAGAAAGCGGCAGCTTTTGATATCATGCACCTGCCCCAGAAAATCTTTTCAACCGGATTATCGGGTATCAGATGATAACCCGATCGCGGAATAGTAACAAAACACTCTGTGCAGATAAGAGTTTCATTTCTCATCAGGTGGTTGCCGCAGCCATGGCAGAGCCTGGGGAACAGGAGACTTATGAAATCGTCCCACAAATCATATAAGTAACTCATGCAGCGAGCAGAATTATCCTTATAAAGGTATGAAATGTAAAGGAATGAAATGAAATTGAAAGAAGAAAGATCCTGAAATCAGTTACAGGATAACTTTTTCACTGATACGTTTAGCGATTTTACTGAATTCTTCCGGTGTGAAACTTAGTTTTGGGTTTTTAAAGTTAAGGTCTGCCATTTGATTCATTGGAACCAGATGAATATGAACATGAGGGATTTCAAGGCCAATAACAGCAACTCCTATGCGGGCGCATGGAATAGCTTTCTCAATCGCCATTGCAACTTTCCTTGAAAAAAGTACCAGGCCTGACAGTTCATCATCGGGAAGGTCGAAAATGTAATCAGTTTCAACTTTTGGCACTACCAGGGTGTGTCCGGCCATTAAAGGATTTATATCGAGAAAAGCAAAGTACCTTTCATCCTCAGCTATTTTGTAGCACGGAATCTCTCCCTTAATGATCTTTGTAAACAGAGTTGCCATTGAACATGATATTTATTGAGTTGATATTGACAATATTTCGAATGGGATTATTCCTGAAGGAACCTTTATCTGAACAGTGTCACCCACTTTTTTGCCAATTAAACCCATGGCAATAGGGGAACTTATAGCAATTTTGCCAAGCTTAAAATTCGCTTCGCTTTCAGGAACAATCTGGTATTCCATTACACTGTTATTTGTCTTGTTCTTGATCTTTACCCTGTTAAGAATCCTGACAGTAGAGGTGTCTATCTTCGATTCATCGATCACCCTTGAGCGGTTGATAATATCCTCAATCCTAGAGATTTTCATCTCAAGCATTCCCTGTGCCTCCTTAGCGGCCGAGTATTCAGCATTTTCAGTAAGATCACCCTTGTCTCTGGCATCTGCAATAAGTCTCGATATTGAGGGTCGTTCAACCAATCGCAGCTGATCCAGTTCCTCTTTCAGTTTCTGAAGGCCCTCTTCCGTTATGTAAATGACGTCTGACATCTTTTGCTCTTCTATTTAAAAAAATAAGAAGAATTCCGGGGTGCCCCGGAACTCTTCAGTAACAAATATATTAAATCTTCGCCTAATTACCAAATATAATTACTGAAAAAGGGTACAGTACAGGTATTTATCCTGTATGTTCAGCAGCTACTTGTATTTTCTGGCTACTTTTTTTGACCTTTCCGTTCTGTTTTTTTTCTTCTCCTTATATTTTAAGTCAGCCTCCTTCCGGTTTTCCAGCATACGGGCTTTTACTTCAGGAGATTGTATTTCAACTGAACGTTTCCTTGATTCTTTTACATATGCCTCATACTCTTTATCCAGCTTTTTTTCATTTGCAGCCTGTTTCTTCTTTGCCCTGACAATACTTGGTGACTCTCTGTATTTAACGGTTTTGTTATTCAACGATTTTTTAAACACCTCCCTTTCAGGATTTCTGATACTGCGTTTGTATCTCTGAGCTTCGCAAAATGAAAAAGTACAAAACAATATGAAAATAAAAATGACAATCTTTTTAAAGCAAAAGTCCTTCATATCCATGCTGTAATTAATATTACCTGACAAAGTTGCTGAATTCGCAGCCGTAATACTATTTTTGTCCTGTTATTTAATAACGTGGATT
>JGI20214J51650_10001008_pt1 | contig 17839 bp, 14 predicted proteins | sample WetSurMetagenome_FD_51650 | JGI IMG/M metagenome (IMG submission 51650) | reverse complement strand
GACCAGCACGGCTTCATGCCCTGGCAGCTCAAGGGCCTGACCGAGGCCGAACGCAAGCAGGTCATCGGCACAACCGTGGCGCAGCTGGCGCGACATGCCCAGGCGCTGCGAGCTTAGGCTGCGTCGCGTTGTCCACCAGGATGACGGCATCGACCATGTCGATGCGCTTCGAGAGCGTCGTCGAGATCGTGGACATCGAGCGCGGCGTGTGGCCGAGGCCTTCGCCGTCGAGGAGAACGAGCTTCGGTTTGTCGTTCGGCCATGCCGGGTAAAACGGGCCGGACACCCGAACGCCGTTGACCAGCGGTGTCAGCAAGGTGCCGAACAGCGGCGCGTAGTTCGACGCGAACCGGGAGATCGACGCGATGAAGGCATCGCGATCGCCGGTCCGAGACGTGAATGTTGCGAACCGATCTCCCGGTGTCAACAGTTTTGGTACAACATGGGAACAACAAATGTCAAACTTTTGCGTGTCTGAAATACGGAAAAGTTAGATTTCTCTTGCCCGTTGACTAGCCGAGCGCTAACTTTCCCGTATCTGAAACACGGGAAGGTTAGAGAAAATGCCCCTTCATCTCGTCGGCGAGACCATCGACAAGACCCGCAGCCACTATCTGGCGGAGACGGGCAAGCTCGTCCAGTTGATGCGGGGCATCTATGTCGATGCCGCCGAGGACATCGATCAGACCGTTCTCGCCCATGCCGTCCGGATTGGCCGCTACCTCTATCCCAATGCCTATCTGTCGGCGGCCAGCGCCGTTCTGATGGGGCCGACCCGCGACGGTCGCCTTTACCTGACTGGGCCGCGCATACAGCGCAGGCGCATCCGGGCCCTTGAAATCGTTCAGAACAAGGCTCCCGCAAAGCCCTCGCTCGCTTCCGCCGCCGTTGCCGACAGCCTGGGCGAGTTTTCCGTCAATGTGTCCTCGATCCGCCAGAGGTTTCTGGAGGCCTTTCGCCTGCGCAGCGAACATGCCGCATCCATCGATCCAGCAACGCGCGAAGCCATCGCCGCCCGCCTCGTCGATGAGTACGGCGGCGCGAAGGCCGCAAGCGACGCCGTATGGGCGCTGGCCCGTGAAAACGACTGGTATCGCGAGGGCGAGGGGGCCGAGAAGTTCTTGCTGCGCGGCCCGCAGGTTGCGACCGTGCGCAATGAGGCCGCGTTCGCCTTGACCGCGGCATGGCACGGTCTGCCCATCGGGGTCCTCGCTCACGACGGCTTCGAATGGCGGTGGTCGCCGACCGAAAGCGGCACGCCAGTGCCGCCAGTCATTCGCCAGACGATGCCGGGCAGGTTGCCGCCCTTCGTGGTCTCTCTGCTGCCGGAAGGCTGGCTGGAGAGCGTTCTGCACGACCGCGACGAACGGGCCATGCTTCGCTCAGGCAGACGCTACATGTCCAACATCACGATGGCCGAGAACGCACAAGAGCTTGCCGCCCTGCCGCTCGATGTCCTCGCGACGCCGCTCGCCGCCCATACAGCGGCGGGCGTGTTCACAGGCACCTATGCCGGGCCCGGTCGCAGCGCGATGGAGCAGGACTTTGAGCGCAACCTCGCCACGATCTATGACCGTGCCGATACGCCGCGCCTCTCCGGCGTGCAGATCAAGGCACCGATGACGCTCGACCCGAACGGCAAGCTCTCGCCGAGCATCGGTACGCCGTTCACGCACATCCTGAAGCCCGCAGGAACCAGCGGCTTCGAGGCCTTGCCGCTGGTCGAATGGATCGGACTTGCCCTCGCACGGGAAACCGGGTTCACGGTCCCGGCAACCGCACTGATCGCGATGCCTGATGACATGCCTCCGGCACTTCTGGTCGAGCGGTTCGACATTCGCGCAGGAGCTGATGATCACCGCCTGCTGGCGATGGAAGACCTTTGCTCGGTGCTCGATCTCTCGCCGAAGGCCAAGTACGACGGCACCACCGAACGTGTGGCGCGCGCCCTGAGAGGCTTGTCCACATCGCCCGACGACGACCTCTTGATNCTCATGAAGCGCGTCGTGTTCGCTTGGCTCATCGCGGACGGCGACATGCACCTCAAGAACATGGCCGTTTTGAAGATCGCCGAACCTGCCAGTCCGGCCTTCCGCAGCGTTCGCCTTGCGCCCGTCTATGACACGCTGACGACGCGCGTCTTTCCCNGCCTCGAACATGACCGCATGGCGCTCAAGCTCAACGGCAAGGACGAACGGCTCAAGCGTTCCGACTTCCTTGCTGTCGCTGCGATAGCCGGACTTCGGGCGTCGGACACGAATGCCGCTATCGACGACGTTCTGGAGCGGATGCAGGCTGCTGTTGCCGCGATCACGTTGCCCACGCTTCCCGGCTACGGGCCGTCCGGCGAAGCTGCCGTGACCCGAACGCTTGAGATATGCCGGGAGCGGATTGCCGCGTTCACTTGACCGGATGCGTCGCGCCTAGAAATCGCTATCAAGGCTTCGGTCAGGCCGCGCCCTGACCCGTTCGCGGGACAGAGCAAGCGTCTGGCCTTCCTCGTCCTTCTCCGGCCTTGCAACGTCGTCCATATGGCCCAGGAGATCAAGCGCCCACAGCATCGCCGCATAGACGGCAATCCCCGTTGATGCCTTGCCGTGCTCGGCATCGGCAACCGCCCGAACACCCGTGCCGATCTTCTCGGCCACGTCCTCGATNGTCAGGTTCCGCCGCAGGCGCGCTGTGCGCAGGTTCGCACCCAGACGCTTGAGCGTCTGTTCGACGGGATAAGGCGGCGCAGCGAGCAGCTTGTTCCGGGCGGTCATGAGTCACCGATGCGAGAGGACACTTCACCAGCAGATACCATGCTGGTCGGGCACAGCTCACAACGAGCAAGCCCTCAAGAGCATTCTAAGCCGCATAAAATGCTCTTGAAAGATTACTTCTGCTAAAGTCTATATCGCTGGCGGCCCCAACAGGCCGCCAGCAAAGGCGAGGAGGCGATGTGCAACAGGCTATGAGCACATTGGGGAATGCGTACATAGCTGTGTACATAACGGGGAAAGAGTTGAGATGTCAGAAGGTCTGATCGCAGAGCAGGTAAGGCGTAGAAGAACTTTTGCCATCATTTCCCACCCCGATGCGGGCAAGACCACGCTGACCGAGAAGCTGCTGCTGTTCAGCGGTGCGATCCAGATCGCCGGCAGCGTGAAGGCGCGCAAAGCGTCGCGCCACGCCACCTCCGACTGGATGGAGATCGAGAAGCAGCGCGGCATCTCGGTGGCGAGCTCGGTGATGCAGATGGAGTACCGCAACTGCGTCATCAACCTGCTCGACACGCCCGGCCACCAGGACTTCAGCGAAGACACCTACCGCGTGCTGACGGCCGTCGACGCGGCGCTGATGGTGATCGACGCCGCCAACGGCGTCGAGCCCCAGACGCGGCGGCTGCTGCAGGTCTGCCGCGCGCGCAACACGCCGATCCTGACGTTCGTCAACAAGATGGACCGCGAGGTCAAGGACCCGCTGGACCTGATGGAGGAGATCGAGCGCGAACTGGGCATGGAGGTCGTGCCCTTCACCTGGCCGGTCGGCATGGGCAAGGCCTTCCACGGCGTGATGGACCTGCGCGCGCAGCAGATGCGCGTGTTCAGCCCGGGCGAGGACCGCGATCGCAACGACGACGAGATCCTCGCCGGTCTCGACAACCCGGCCTACGCGACGCGCTTCGGCATGCAGTACGCGCAGGCGCAGGGCGAGATCGAGCTGCTCACCGACGCCGCGCCGCCATTCGACGAAGCCGCCTTCCTGGCCGGCCGCCAGACGCCGATGTTCTTCGGCTCCGCGGTCAACAACTTCGGCGTGCGCGAGGTGCTGGACGCGCTCGTCGACCTGGCGCCGCCGCCGGCCGAGCGCGCCGCGCTGCAGCGCGTCGTGCAGCCCGTCGAGCCGAAGTTCAGCGGCGTCGTCTTCAAGATCCAGGCCAACATGGACCCGGCGCACCGCGACCGCATCGCGTTCCTGCGCGTGGCCAGCGGACATTTCGCGCGCGGCATGCGACTCAAAGTCGCGCGCTCGGGCAAGGAGCTGCGGCCGAACACGGTGGTGAGCTTCCTGTCGCAGCGGCGAGAACTGCTCGACGAGGCCTTCGCCGGCGACATCATCGGCATCCCGAACCACGGCGTGCTGCAGCTCGGCGACACGCTCACCGAAGGCGAGGCGCTGCAATTCACGGGCCTACCCTTCTTCGCGCCCGAGATGTTCCGCAGCGTCGAGGTCGCCGACCCACTGCGCACCAAGCAGCTCAAGGCCGGGCTCACGCAGCTGGGCGAGGAAGGCGCGATCCAGGTCTTCCGCCCGCTCGCCGGCAGCGTGCTGCTACTTGGTGCGGTCGGGCAGCTGCAGTTCGAGGTCGTCGCGCACCGGCTCGAGCACGAGTACGGCTGCAAGGCACGCATCATGCCGAGCCGCTTCCAGGTCGCGCGCTGGGTGACGGCCGAGACCGGCGACGGCGCCGCGGCCGACGAGCGCGAGCTCAAGCGCTTCATCGACGCCAACGCGCACCGCGTCGCCTTTGATGCGGTCGACGCGCCGACGGTGCTCGTCGAATACGCGCCCGAGCTGCGCGCGATCGAGGCCAACTGGCCGAGGATCCGCTTCCACGCGCTACGCGAGCACGCCGGGCTGGTGTTCCAGAAACGGCTCGAGGGCTGAGGGCGCGTGAAGCATCCCGGCGCGCGCCGGGATAATCCGGCGCGTGCACCTGCGCGCCCGCCTTCCGCTCTACCTCGACCTGATCCGCTGGGACCGCCCGGCAGGCTGGCTGCTGCTGCTGTGGCCGACGCTGAGCGCGCTGTGGATCGCCGCCGACGGCTGGCCGGGCTGGCATCTCCTCGCCGTCTTCGTGCTCGGCACGGTGCTGATGCGCAGCGCCGGCTGCTGCATCAACGACGTCGCCGACCGCGAGTTCGACCGCCACGTCAAGCGCACCGCGCAACGCCCGGTCACGCGCGGCGCGGTGCCGGTGCGGGAAGCGCTGGCGCTGGGCGCGGTGCTCGCGCTGGCTGCGTTCGCGCTCGTGCTGACGACGAACCCGCCGACCGTGCTGCTGTCGGTGGTCGCGCTCGTGGTGACGCTGCTCTACCCCTACGCCAAGCGCATCGTCGCGATGCCGCAGGCGGTGCTGGGCGTCGCCTTCAGCTTCGGCGTGCCGATGGCTTTCGCCGCGGCGCAGGGCGGCGCCGAGTGGACGCTGGCGTCGGTGCCGGCGCAGGCCTGGTGGCTGCTGCTGGGAAACCTGTTCTGGGTCCTGGCCTACGACACCGAGTACGCGATGGTCGACCGCGACGACGACCTGCTGATCGGCATCCGTACCTCGGCGCTGACTCTCGGCCGCTTCGATGTCGCCGGCGTGATGCTGTTCTACGCGGTCTACCTGGCGTCCTGGGCCGGGCTCGGCCATGCGCTCGGGCTGGGGCGCCTGTTCGTGCTCGGCATAGCCGTCGCCGCGGCGCAGGCGCTGTGGCACCTCGCGCTGATCCGCGGGCGCACGCGCGCGGGCTGCTTCAAGGCCTTCCGGCTGAACCACTGGCTGGGCTTGGCCGTTTTCGCCGGCATCGCGCTCGACCTCGCGCTGCGCTGAGGCCGCGGCTAGAAGGCGTCGCCGAGCTCGGCGGCGCGCGCCTGCGCGGCCTTGAGCGCCTGGACGAACGCGGCCTTGACGCCACTGGCGTCGAGCGCGCTGATCGCCGCGTGCGTGGTACCGCCCTTGCTGGTGACCTGCGCGCGCAGCTCGGCCGGCGACAGCGGCGAGCGCTGCGCGAGCGCGGTCGCGCCATCGAAGGTCGCGAGCGCGAGCGTGCGGCCCTGCGCCTCGCTCAGGCCCATCTCTAGCGCGGCCTGGACCATCGCCTCGACGACGTAGAACACATACGCCGGGCCCGAGCCCGAGATCGCTGTGACCGCGTCGAGGTCTTGCTCGCGCTCGACCCAGAGCAGCGCGCCGGTCGGCGCGAGCAAGGCCTCGACCGCGGCGCGCTCGGCCGGCGTCACCTCGGCACGCGCGAACAGCCCGGCGATGCCCCGGCCGATCAGCGCCGGCGTGTTGGGCATCGCGCGCACGACCCGCACGCTGCCGCTGGCGCGCGCGATCGCCGCGCTGCGCACGCCGGCCATCACGCTGAGGTGCAGCGCAGCGCCGACGAAGGGCGCGCAGGGCGCCGCGGCCTCGGCGAAGAGCTGCGGCTTCACCGCCCAGACCACGGTCGCGGCGGTCGTCAGCGACGCGTCGGCGGCGGCCTGCGCGGCGATGCCGAACTCGCGCGCGAGCTGCTCACGCTGGGCCTCGAAGGGCTCGACGACGAGCATCGAGTCCGGCGTCCGGCCCGTCTTGAGCAGGCCGCCGATGAGCGCGCCGGCCATGTTGCCGCCACCGATGAAGGCAATTCGAGCTTGGGTCATCGCGCCAGTGTAGTCAGCCATGAACCGGCTCCCCCAGGGTTATGCATAGGTCGCATGACCCGCATCGCCCAGCCGCGCGGCCGCCGCCTACAGTCCGCAGCCAAGCCGGGGCCAGCGGCGGCGGCGCTCACGAGGCGCGCAACGCAGCGGTCGGCGGCCAGGCCCAATCCAAGGAACCCGAGATGACCAACCAAGCCCTGTCCTACGTCCACCCNGGCCCNGACAGCCCCTGGACCACCTACCTGATGCAGGTCGACCGCGTCGTGCCCTACCTGGGCCANCTGGCGCGCTGGGTCGAGACGCTGAAGCGCCCGAAGCGCGCGCTCATCGTCGACATCCCGATCGAGCTCGACGACGGCGAGGTCGCCCATTTCGAGGGCTACCGCGTGCAGCACAACCTGAGCCGCGGCCCGGGCAAGGGCGGCGTGCGCTACCACCCCGACGTGACGCTCGAGGAGGTGATGGCGCTGGCGGCCTGGATGAGCGTCAAGAATGCCGCCGTCAACCTGCCCTTCGGCGGCGCCAAGGGCGGCATTCGCGTCGATCCGAAGCAGCTCTCGCTGAAGGAGCTCGAGCGCATGACGCGCCGCTACACGAGCGAGATCGGCATCATCATCGGGCCGCAGCAAGACATCCCGGCGCCCGACGTGAACACCAACCCGCAGATCATGGCGTGGATGATGGACACCTACTCCATGAACACCGGCACCACCGCGACCGGCGTCGTCACGGGCAAGCCGATCCACCTCGGCGGCTCGCTCGGCCGCGTCAAGGCCACCGGACGCGGCGTCTTCGTCACCGGGCGCGAGGCTGCGCGGCGCCTGAACCTGGACCTGAACGGCGCCCGCGTCGCAGTGCAGGGCTTCGGCAACGTGGGCTCGGCGGCGGCCGAGCTGTTCGCGCAGGCGGGCGCAAAGGTCGTCGCCGCACAGGACCACAGCGGCACGATCTTCAACGCCGGCGGGCTGGACATGGCCGACATCACGGCACACGTCAAGGCCACCGGCGGCATCGGCGGCTTCAAGGGCGCCGAGGCGATGGACGGCGAGGCCTTCTGGGACGTCGCCTGCGACATCCTGATCCCGGCCGCGCTCGAAGGCCAGATCACGGCCGAGCGCGCGCGGCGCCTGAAGGCCAAGCTCGTGCTGGAGGGCGCGAACGGACCCACCGTGCCAAGCGCCGACGACATCCTGGCCGACCGCGGCGTGCTCGTCGTGCCCGACGTGATCTGCAACGCCGGCGGCGTGACGGTGAGCTACTTCGAATGGGTGCAGGACTTCAGCAGCTTCTTCTGGACCGAGGACGAGATCAACCTGCGCCTGGACAAGATCATGATCGGCGCGCTGAAGAAGATCTGGGACACCGCCGACCGGCACCAAATCACGCTGCGCACCGCGACCTTCGCCGTCGCCTGCGAGCGCATCCTGACCGCGCGCGAGGAGCGCGGCCTGTATCCCTGAGCCGCGTCAACGCGCCCGGCGGCGCGCAACGACTACGATACGGGCCCTTCCAGGCCCGTTCTCATTGCCACCCTATGCAACGACGCTCCCTCTTCGCCGCCGCCGCACTGTGCGCGCTCGCCCTGCCCGCCTTCGCGCAGACCTGGCCCACGAAGGCGGTGCACATCGTCGTGCCAACCGGCCCCGGCAGCTCGCTCGACCTGATCGCGCGCCTCATGAGCGACCGCCTCTCCAAGCGCTGGGGCCAGCCGGTGGTCGTGGACAACAAACCCGGCGCCGGCGGCATGATCGGCATGGCCGCGGTGGCAAAGGCGCACGACGACCACGTGCTCGGGATCGGCTTCAACGGCCCGATCGCGTTCGCGCCTTTCCTCTACCGAAAGATGGCCTACGACCCGGTGAAGGACCTGCTGCCGGTGATCATGACCACGAGCCAGGCCAACGTTCTCGCGGTCAGCACCAAGGTTCCGGCCAAGACGGTCGCCGAGTTCGTGAGCTGGGCCAAGGCGCAGGACGGCAAGGTCAACTACTCGTCGCTCGGCAACGGCAGCTCGGCCCACCTGACGATGGAGCTGTTCAAGTCCGAGGCCGGCTTCAAGGCCGTGCACATCCCGTACAACGGCTCGCCGCCGGCGGCGATGGCCGTCGCGCAGGGCGAGGCCGACGCCACCTTCATGGTCGCGCCGGCGCTGCTGCCCTACCTGCAGAACCAGAAGATCCGGCTGCTCGCGGTGAGCAGTGCGCATCGCCCGGAAAGCCTGAAGGACCTGCCGACGATGGCCGAGAGCGGTTACCCCGGCGTCGAGTCGCTGGCCTGGAACGGCATCTTCGCGCCCGCCGGCACGCCCGCAGCCGTGGTTGAGAAGATCAACGTCGACTCCAATGCCGTGCTGAAGGACCCCGAGGTGCGCAAGGCCCTCGAGACGCAGGGGCTCACCGTCGTCGGCGGCAGTGCGGCCGACTTCCAGCGCTCGATCGACGCCGAGATGAAGCGCTGGGGCCCGGTGATCACGCGCCTGGGCATCAAGCTCGACTGAACCGGACGCCTGCGATGACCCCCGAACTTTCCTACGACGTCACCGACGCCGACTTCGAGGCCGCGGTGCTCGAGCGTTCGCTCGACGTGCCGGTGCTGCTCGACTGCTGGGCCCCGTGGTGCGGACCCTGCCGCTCGCTCGGGCCGCTGCTCGAAAAGCTGGTCCAGGCCTACGGCGGCCGCTTCGTCCTCGCCAAGCTGAACACTGACGAGTCACCCCAGGTCGCCCAGGCGATGGGTATCCGCAGCATCCCCCAGGTGACGCTGTTCCAGGGTGGGCGGCCGGTGGACCAGTTCCTCGGCGCGTTGCCCGAGGGCCAGATCCGCGCGTTCCTCGACCGCCACCTGGGTGCGGACATCGTCGACGCCGAGCCCGAGGAGCCGACGCCGACGCCGCTGGACGACGCCGAGGCGCTGATCGACGCGGGCGCCTACGCCCAGGCGCAGGCGCTGCTCGACGGCCTGCCCCCCGCGGCACGCGACGCGCGCCACGCCAAGCTCGTTGCACGCCTGAAGCTGCTCAGCGCCGAGGCGCCCCCAGGCGACCCGGCGGCGCTGGCCGCGCGCATCGCCGCCAACGCGCGCGACTTCGAGGCCCGATTCCAGCTCGCTGCGCTGCACGCGCACCGCGGCGACTTCCAGGCCGCGTTCGAGCAGTTGCTCGAGGTCGTGCTGCGCGACAAGAGCGCTGACGAGGACGGCTGGCGCCAGAAGGCGCGCCGCCAGCTCGTCGAATGGTTCGAGGTCTGCCCCGACGCCGAGGTCGTGAGCCAGGGCCGGCGCTACCTGGGCATGTACTTGAATTGATCCCCACGAAGCGCCTGCGGCGCCTCCCCCCAGGGGCGACGCCGCCAGACCGGCGAAGCCGGATCTGCGGCGCCTGCTGCATCCATCGGTGACAGCGCTTCAGCCCAGGTGCGCAGCGGCGAGCAGCTCGCACGTGTAGGGCTGACGCGGCGCGGCGAACAGCGCCTCGGCCTCGCCTTCCTCGACCACTTCGCCGTTCTTCATCACCATCACGCGGTGCGACATCGCGCGCACCACCGCGAGATCGTGACTGATGAAGACGTAGCTCAGCCCGTGGCGGCGCTGCAGCTCGGCGAGCAACGCCAGCACCTGCTGCTGCACCGAGACGTCGAGCGCCGAGGTCGGCTCGTCGAGCACCAGTACCTCGGGGCGCAGCACAACGGCGCGCGCGATCGCGACGCGCTGGCGCTGGCCGCCCGAGAACTCGTGCGGGTAGCGCTGCAACACGCCGGCGACGCCGTGGCGCTCGGACAGCCCGACCTCGTCGAGCATCGCGAGCACGCGCTGCTCGCGCTCGGCGGCGCTCAGCTCGGGCTGGTGCAGCGCGACGCCCTCACCGACGATCTGCCCGATCGTCATGCGCGGCGACAGCGACGCGAACGGGTCCTGGAACACGACCTGCATGCGCCGGCGCATCCGGCGCAGGTGCTCGCGGTCGGCGTTGTCGATGCGCTCGCCGCCCACCTCGACGCTGCCGGCGGCGATGGGCTGCAGCGCAAGCAGCGCCATGCCCAGCGTCGTCTTGCCCGAGCCGGATTCGCCGACGATGCCAAGTGTCTCGCCGCGGCGCAGCTGCAGCGTGGCGCTGCGCACCGCGTCGAAATGGCGCTTGCCGAACCAGCCCTCGGCGGCGGTGAAACGCACCGCGACGTCCCGCCCCTGCACCAGCACCGGCGCATCGGCGGCCACCGGCTGGACCACGCGCTGCGGCCGGCTCGCGAGCAGCTTGCGCGTGTAGGCATGCTGCGGCGTCGAAAACACGGCCTCGGTGACGCCGATCTCGACCAGCTTGCCGCGCTCCATCACGCCGACGCGGTGGGTGAATCGCCGCACCAGGTTCAGGTCATGGGTGATGAACAGCAGCGCCATGCCGATCTCGCGCTGCAGCTCGTCGAGCAGGGCCAGGATCTGGGCCTGGATCGTGACGTCGAGCGCGGTCGTCGGCTCGTCGCAGATCAGCAGCCGCGGCTTGCATGCCAGCGCCATCGCGATCATCGCGCGCTGGCGCTGGCCGCCCGAGAGCTGGTGCGGGTAGTGGTCGACGCGGCGCTCGGGCTCGGGGATGCCGGTCAGCGCCAGCAGTTCGACCGCACGCGCGCGCGCCGCGTTCGGACGCAGCGCCTCGTGCAGCTCGAGCACCTCGGCGACCTGGTTGCCCACCGTGTACAGCGGGTTCAGCGCCGTCATCGGCTCCTGGAAGATCATGCCGATCTGTGCACCGCGGATGCCTCGCATGCGGCGCTCGGGCAGGCGCACCAGGTCCTCGCCGTCGAAGCGGATCGCGCCGCTCGTCGCCGCCGCGTCGACGAGGCGCAGCACCGACAGCGCGGTGATCGACTTGCCCGATCCCGACTCGCCGACGAGGGCGAACTTCTCACCCGGCGCAATCGAGAACGAGACCTCGTCGACGACCGCGGCGGCGCCGAAGCGCACACTCAGGCGGTCGATCTCGAGCAGCGGCGCGCTCGTCGCGGGAAGCGAGCTCATGATTTGCGGGTATCGAAAGCGTCGCGCAGCGCGTCGCCGATGAAGGTCAGCAGCAGCATCGTCACGACGAGTACGGCGAAGGTCGGAAAAATGATCCACCAGGCATCGAGGTTGGCCTTGCCCTGGCGCACCAGGTCGCCCAGCGACGGCACCGATGACGGCACGCCGAGACCCAGGAAGTCCAGCGCCACGAGGCTCAGCACCGCAGCGCTCATCCGAAACGGAAGAAACGTGATCATCGGCGTCAGCGAATTGGGCAACACGTGGCGCCAGATGATCTGCGCGTTGGACAGCCCGAGCGCGCGTGCCGCCTTGACGAACTCGAGCGAGCGGTTGCGCAGGAATTCGGCACGCGTGTAGTCGGAGAGCCCGACCCAGCCGAAGAGCGACAGCAAGGCCAGCAGCAGCAGCAACGAAGGCCGGAAGATCGACGCGAAGATGATCAGAAGGTACAGCTCGGGGATCGAGGTCCAGATCTCGATCAAGCGCTGCACGGTGAGATCGACTCGGCCGGCGAAGAAGCCCTGGATCGCACCCGCGCCCAGGCCGAGCACGACGCCGATGGCGGTGAGCGCGATCGCAAACAGGATGCTGACCCGAAAGCCATAGAGAAGCCTCGCGACCATGTCGCGCCCGGATGCATCGGTGCCAAGCCAGTNCTCTGCGCTCGGCGGNGCAGGATTCGGGGCCTTCGCGTAGTAGTCGACCGACGTCGCCGAATGCGGGTTGATCGTGTGCAGCATCCAGTTTCCCGGCTTCGCGAACTGGGCGACGATGAACGGATCGCTCCAGTCCGTGGGCGTCTGGAAGTCGCCGCCGAAGCGGGTCTCGGGATGGTTGCGAAGGATGGGGAAGAAGGTCTCGCCGTCGTAGCGAGCGATGAGCGGCCGGTCGTCGCTGACGAGTTCGGCCAGGGCGCTGAGCGCGAGCAGCACGGCGAAGATCCACAGCGAGCCGAGTCCGAGCCGGTTGCGCCTGAAGCGCAACCAGGCACGCCGGTTCGGCGACAGCGGTCGCTCGGCTCGAACGGCNGCGGTCATTTGCCTACCGCCTGGAACTGCACGCGCGGGTCGACGACGACATAGAGAATGTCGGAGATCAGCTTCACGGCCAGACCGATCAGCGTGAACAGGTACAGCGAGCCGAGCACCACAGGATAGTCGCGGCGCACGATCGACTCGTAGCTCAGGCGGCCCAACCCGTCGAGCGAAAAGAGCGTCTCGATCAGCAGCGAGCCGGCGAAAAAGGCACCGACGAAGGCCGCCGGAAAGCCGGTGACGATGGGGATCAGCGCATTGCGCAGCATGTGCTTCCACAGCACGCGCTGTTGCGATAAGCCCTTGGCGCGGGCGACCAGCACATACTGCTTGCGCATCTCCTCGATGAAGGTGTTCTTGGTTAGCATCGTCATCTCGGCGAAGCTGCCGATCACCAGGCAGGTCAACGGCAGCGTCAGGTGCCAGAAGTAGTCGCCGATGCGTGCCGGCCACGCCAGCTGCGCCCAGTGGTCCGAGGTCAATCCGCGCAGCGGAAAGATCTCCCAGAACGTGCCGCCGGCGAACAGCACGATCAGGAACACGCCAAGCACGAAGCCTGGAATGGCGAAGCCGATCAGCACGAGCACGGTGCTGATCGCATCGAAGCGTGAACCGTCGCGAACGGCCTTTGCGATACCCAGCGGAATCGAGATCAGGTAGCTGATCAGAAAGGTCCACAGGCCCAGACTGATCGAGACCGGCAGCTTCTCCCTGATCAGGGCCCAGACGTCCTTGTTCTGCATGAAGCTGCGCCCGAGGTGGAAGCTGGCGAAGTTCTTCAGCATCTCGAAGTAGCGCACATAGGCCGGCTTGTCGAAGCCGTAGAGCTTCTTCAGCTCGGCGATCTGCTTGGCGTCGGTGTCACCGCGTGCGCGGTAGGCACCGCCGGCACCGATGTGCGCCTCGGCCATGATCTGCTCGACCGGCCCTCCGGGAACGAACTGGATCACGACGAAAGTCACCGTCAGCGCGCCGAGCAAGGTCGGCAGCATCAACAAGATGCGCTTGAGGATGTAGCCCAGCATGGTCGGAGTGTGCGTTCGAGGCTCGACTCAACGTCGCGCCGGGTCCTTGATCCACCAGGTCGAGATCGGCCAGGGCAGTTGCGGGTCGACGTCGGGCGCGAGGTCGGTCGTGAAGTAATTCGGCGTCACGGCGGGGATGCCGAACTTGTTCCAGTACGAAGTCAGTTCGGTATCGGCGTACAGGTCTGCAACCTGCCAGTATTCCCACATCACGATGCGGTCGAGCGCGCGGCAGGCATCGCGAAACTCCTGCACCGTCGCAGCTGCCTGCATTGCGGCGAGCACATGGTCGACCGCCGGGTTCTTCACGCCGCGCAGGTTGTTGCTGCCCGGCTCGTCGGCGGCCCGGCTGCCATAGATCGACAGGTAGTCGCCCGCCGAAGGCAGAGAGAACGCGCCTTCGACGATCGTCACCATGTCGAAGTCGAACTGCTCCAGACGCCGGTTGAAGAGCGCGAAGTCGACCTTGCGCTCGTGCAGCACGATGCCCAGCTTGTCCAGGCTGTAGCGCCAGGCATTCAAGGTCGGCGTGTCGTCCTGGCCGGACGGCTCGAGGTACTCGATCTCAAAGCGCTCGCCCTTCGCGTTGCGCAGCACGCCGTCGGGCCCGATCTTCCAGCCGGCCGCAGCAAGCAGATCGCGCGCCTTCAGCAGATTGCGGCGCAGCGCGTAGGGGTCGGTGTCGGTGCGCGGCGCCACGTAGGCCGGACCGAACACCTCCTTGGGCAGGATCGCGCGGTAGGGTTCGAGCAGTTTCAATTCACCCGCCGACGGCAGGCCGCGGGCACCGAACTCCGAGTTGTTGAACACGCTGTTCGCGCGCTTCAGCAGGTGGTAGCGGTTGTTGTTGTCGAAGTCGTAGCTCAGGTTCAGTGCCTCGCGCACCCGGATGTCCTGGAAGATCGGTCGGCGCAGGTTCAGGTAATAGGCCTGCAGGCCCTGGCCCGTACCCAACCTGAAGGCCCGGTTCACGATGCGCCCGTCGTCCCACTTGGGGCCGCGCATCTGGCGCACCCAGATGCGCGACCCGTAGATCTTGACGATGTCGTAGTCGCCGGCCTTGAAGGCCTCGGTCGCGACGGTCTCGTCCTGGTAGTAGCGGTAGACGATGCGGTCGAAGTTGTAGAAGCCTCGCCGCACCGGCAGATCGCGCGCCCAGTAGTCGGGGTTGCGCTTGAACTCGATGCGACTGCCGTCATCGGAGGCGGCTGCGATCGTGTATGGCCCGCTGGTGATCGGATACTCGGAAACGATCTCGTCGAAGCGCTTGTGCTTGCCGTCGGGCTGCAGCCCCCACTTGTGCGAGAAGATGTACAAGCCGCCGAGATTGAACAAGGTGCCGTCGCTCTTGGCCGACAAGTCGAAGCGGATCGTCTGTGCATCCAGCACGACCGCACGCGCGACGCCCGCGAGGTTCGACTTGTAGCTGGGCAGCACGTACTGGCCGGTCAGCGTGTCGAAGCTGTATTTGACGTCCTCGGCGGTCACCGGGTCACCGTTGTAGAAGCGTGCCTTGGGGTTCAGCCGGAAGGTGATCGAGCTCTTGTCCGGCGCGATCAGCATCGACTCCGCGAGCAGGCCGTACATCGTTTCAGGCTCGTCCGCGCTTCGGGTGGTCAGCGTCTCGAGCATGAAGATGCCGACGCCGGCAGGCGCGTTGCCGCGGATCGTGAAGAAGTTGAACTTGTCGAAGCTCGTGCGCCGGTCGGGGTTGGCCAGATGCAGCGTGCCGCCCTTGGGTGCGGCCGGATCGACGTAGTCGAAGTGGTGGAAGGCCGGCGCGTACTTGGGCGGCGCGCCGAACGCGGCGTACGCGCTCACCCAATGACCGTACGGCGACGCCGCCGCAACCGGCTCCGCCGTCGCTCCAGCCAGCGCGACGGGCGCAAGCAGCACCAACCACAAACCACTGAGCCAAACGACGACGCGGCGAGCGATCGCGGCCGGCGGCAACAACTTCATACGGAGACCATCGACGACGGGGTTGACCCGATAGGCAGATACAGACGTGCCGGCCGCTCATGACGGCAAACGGGCGCGATCATCCACGATCGCCGACCGGCGGGCAATCGGCGCGCGCCCGAGCGCGCCCCGTGCACGACCCTGCGTGCATCGTGGACAATCCCGCCCGATGGATGCGAGCCCCCCGCCCCCTGTGCCGCCGCCCGGCGAGCGCGGCATCGACAAGATCGATCGCCGCATCCTGCGCGTGCTCCAGGCCGACGGCCGGATCAGCAACCTCAAGCTGGCCGAGGAGGTGCACCTGTCGCCGACCGCGGTGCTCGAGCGCGTCAAGCGGCTCACGCGCGACGGCTACATCCTCGGCTACGAGGCCCGGCTGAACCCGCAGNGGCTCGATGCCGGGCTGCTCGTGTTCGTCGAGATCCTGCTCGACCGCACCGTGCGCGACGTCATGGACGACTTCAAGGCCGCGGTCCAGGTGCGGCCCGAAATCCTGGAAGCGCACCTGGTCGCGGGCGGCTTCGACTACCTGCTCAAGACCCGCGTCGCCGACATGGCCGCCTACCGCGAGTTCATCGCCAGCGTGATCTGGACCCTGCCCGGCGTGCGCGAGACGCGCACCTACGCGGTGATGGAAGAAGTCAAGAACAGTTCGCGATTGCCGCTGTAGGGCTCAGCGCGCGCCGAAGATCGCCGTGCCGACACGCACGATCGTCGCGCCTTCGGCGACGGCGGCCTCGAGGTCTGTGCTCATGCCCATCGACAGCGTGTCCAGCACCAGCCCTGCGGCGTTGAGCGCCGCGAGCAGCTCGCGCAGCGCGCGGTGCGGCGCACGCTGCGCACCGAAGTCGGCTGCCGGCTCGGGAATCGCCATGAGCCCGCGCAGCACGACGCGCTCGCGCGGCAGCGCAGCCACGGCCCGCGCCAGCGACGCCAGTTCGGCCGGTGCGACGCCGCTCTTGCTCGCCTCGCCGCTGACATTGACCTGCAGGCACAGCTGCAGCGGCGCCAGCCCGGGCGGGCGCTGCTCGGCCAGGCGCTCGGCGATCTTCAGCCGGTCGACCGAATGCACCCAGTCGAAGGCGGCGGCGACCGCGCGCGTCTTGTTGCTCTGGAGCGGGCCGATCAGGTGCCATTCGATCCGTGGCCGCAGATCGGCGAGCGCGTCGATCTTGGCCAGCGCCTCTTGCACGTAGTTCTCGCCGAACTCGCGCTGCCCGGCGGCGTAGGCCTCGCGCACCGCGGCCGCGGGGAAGGTCTTGCTCACCGCCAGCAGCGTGACGCTTTTGGCATCGCGGCCGACGGCGGCCGCCGCGGCGGCGATGCGCCGCTTCACTTCTTGCCGCTTGCTTCCGATGCTGCCCATAATCCTTCGAGACTCTAAGCGTTTGCGCGCGCCCGATTCATGGACATCACCCAGCTGCTGGCGTTTTCGGTCAAGAACAAGGCGTCGGACCTGCACCTCTCGGCCGGGCTGCCGCCGATGATCCGCGTGCACGGCGACGTGCGGCGCATCAATGTCGAGCCGCTGGACCACAAGATGGTGCACGACATGGTGTACGACATCATGAACGACACCCAGCGCAAGCACTACGAGGACACGCTCGAGTGCGACTTCAGCTTCGAGATCCAGGGGCTGGCGCGTTTCCGCGTCAACGCGTTCAACCAGAACCGCGGCGCGGGCGCCGTGTTCCGCACGATCCCGAGCAAGATCCTGACGCTCGAGCAGCTCGGCACGCCCAAGGTCTTTTCCGAACTGGCGCTCAAGCCGCGTGGCCTGGTGCTCGTGACCGGGCCTACCGGCTCAGGCAAGAGCACGACGCTGGCGGCAATGGTCAATCACCTGAACGAGAACGAATACGGCCACGTGCTCACGGTCGAGGACCCGATCGAGTTCGTGCACGAAAGCAAGAAGTGCCTCGTCAACCAGCGTGAGGTCGGGCCGCACACGCTGAGCTTCTCGAACGCGCTGCGCTCGGCACTGCGCGAGGACCCGGACGCGATCCTGGTCGGCGAAATGCGCGACCTCGAGACGATCCGCCTCGCGCTCACCGCGGCCGAGACAGGCCACCTCGTGTTCGGCACGCTGCACACGAGCAGCGCGGCGAAAACGATCGACCGCGTCGTCGATGTCTTCCCCGCCGCCGAGAAGGAGATGGTGCGCGCGATGCTCTCGGAGTCGCTCGTCGCGGTGATCTCGCAGACGCTGTGCAAGCTCAAGGACGGCTCGGGCCGCGTCGCCGCGCACGAGATCATGGTCGCGACCTCGGCGATCAAGAATCTGATCCGCGAGAACAAGATCGCACAGATGTACTCGAGCATCCAGACCGGCCAGACGCTGGGCATGCAGACGCTGGACCAGAACCTGGCCGACCTGACCCGGCGCAACGTGATCTCGGCCGCCGA